>ERZ773180.3-NODE-3-length-302659-cov-7.243553_pt1 | contig 302659 bp, 336 predicted proteins | sample MGYA00511080_ERZ773180 | MGnify/ENA primary metagenome ERZ773180 (study PRJEB29015, sample SAMEA2738175) | human oral metagenome | biome: human oral; feature: human-associated habitat; material: saliva | place: China | collected 2178 ... | reverse complement strand
TTTTGAGGTTTCGGACATTTTCGGACAAATTCTCGGACAAAATTCAAAATATACATCGAGTGTATAAAATGCGTGGTTGTGGGCTTTGTGGCTGATTTTTTTATAAATATGTAATGGAAAACGTTTTCAAAAGTGTGTTTTCGGACATTTCTGTAAAAAGTTCTATGTAAAAAAAGTAAAAAAAAATAAAAAAACGCTATAGGGGTTTTTTTTGGCGGGTTGATTTTCGGACAAAATTGATTTTGGCGTTTTTAGGACAAATGGATCGATTTTCGGACAAAATTTCGGACAAAAAAAGAGCGTTGATTTTTTCTTCATGTTTTGCCTTTTCTTTTTTTGGGGTTTTTGATACAATACCAGTAAACGAATAAAAAAGGAGTTCCTTCATGAGTTTTTTAACTTACGCTATTGCCGCTAAATTAGAGCGTGGCACGCATTTACTTGACACACTTGTTAGTAAACAAGATATTCCTAAAGATCAACTTGAACGTGATTTAAATACATTGCAATTTAACCCTTCAACGCTTTTGAAAGCTGAATTGATTGAACGTGATTTTCATAAAGCGGTTGATGTGCTTTTTACAAAACGTTTGGTCGCTCGTGGAAATGCTTCGTATGGTGTTGAAATTGAGGGTGAAGAACGTGTTATTGAATCTCTTAAGTTAGTGCATCAGGTGACTAATGACGATATTTATCAATCAGGATTGCAATCTCTTGCTCATCATTTGGGTTCTCGAAAATTGATTGAGACAACAAACGCTGTTGTTTTGGGTGGCGATATCGAATTAACGGACGCTGAATATGATCTTGAAAAACCGTATACGGATGACGTTATTGCTGCTATTTTGAAGTTGGAAGAGACTGAAAAGACTGTTTCTGAAAATGTGGTTAATGAAACGACTGACGAACAGGACGCTGAAATTAAACATGAGACTGTTGATGAATTTGAACACAAGATGGCTGATGAACATGACGTTGAATCTGAAACAGTCAATGACGCTGAACCTGAGACTGTAGATGAAGCTGACCGTGAAACAGTTGATGAATCTGAACATGAAACCGTTGATGAATCTGAACATGAAACAGTTAATGAATCTGAAATTGAACACGAAACTTCTGATAAACATGACGTTGAATCTGAGATTGAACATGACGTTGAGCATGAAAAAGTTGATGCCTCTGAACAGACTGTTGTAGATTCTGTTGAATCATCTGAAGTGATTACTGATACAGTGACGCCTTCTGAAACAGCAACGGAAGCGGCGACTAAAGAATTTCCGTTTAGTGACGATGAATTAACGGAATTGGCTAAGGGCGTTATTGAACGTGGTAATAAACTTGCTAACGAGGTCCCTGATTTTGGACATTTTGAAACTTCAGATGTTTTGGCTGTTCTTGGTGATTCAACTGACGAGATTGAACCTGCTGATATTACTGCGTCTGAAGATGCACATGTTTCAGAACAAGCTGTAGAGACGAGTGCTGTTTCAGAAGCCGATTCTTTGAATGATTTGATTGACAATATTTCAACGGATCTTAAAACGAGTGAAAAATCTGAAGCGGATGTGACAGCTAGTGAAGGACCATCGGTAGAGGATGTTGCAAAAGCATTTGGTGGTTCTCTTGATGGTGTTAGTGTTGTTAGCAACCTTGGTCGTTTGCATGAAGTTGGCAAACCTATCACGTCGCAATTTGCACGCTAAGAAAGGATGAGTGATTATGACAACACCAGAATTAGATTTGGTGACTAAATATGGCTATGAACGCGCTGAAATTTTAAATCAGGCATCTATGGCTGATGGTTTAGCGGATTATGAGATTTCTGGGCCGCTTGTTGCAAAACTTGAAAAAACGTCTAAGCCAAAACAACAAATGGCGATTGTTGATGATTTTTTAGATACGCATGAAGAGGTGTTTGATGGTGAACTTGTTCACGCTATAACGGATAGTTATGTGGCTGATGTTCACACCTTGTTGACACGGGCAGAAACCGCAGAAGGTCGTATTGCTGCCGCTGAAGAGCGTGCACGTCAGGCTGAAGAAGCTTTGGCTAAAAGTGAAGCTAATGCCGCTCAAATGGATCAATTGTTGAGTACGACGTTGGCTCAATTGGACGCTTTGAAGGCGTCTGTCGATGAAAACGCTAAACGTGCAAATAATTTAGTGGACGATGTGAAGCAGGTTGACGCAGAGTTTCGTCAAACACAACATACCTTTACGGATCTAGGTCAAACGATTTTGACAAGTGGCCAAGAATTGAGTGTGTTGCAAGAAGAATTAAGAGCCTTTTATGAGGCGGATGCGGAACGTTCGGAAGAATTTGATCGTATTGCATCACAATTGGATGAGACGATTAGTTTTATCTTGACACGTTTTGAAGAACTTGGTCTTCTTAAAGAGTTGGTTGGCTACAATACGGTTGATGAAATTTTTGAAGATGCGGGTTTTGAACCAGTACCTTCGTCAGAAGACGTGTCTTAAAAACTTTGAAAGTGAGATTGTTAAATCTCACTTTTTTTAGTACAATAAAGGTAAGAATCTCTAGAAAGGACTTTTTATGGCGAAAAAGAAAAAACGATTGTTGGTTAAAGCACCAACCAATCGTAAGCCGAAATTATATGATCTTGGATTGATGCGCCCTTATGGGTTTTTGAAACGTACGCAATCGTCTTATGCGGAGTTTTTCCGTTTGCGTCAGGAACCTGACCGTGGAGAATCGATGTATTCGGTGAGTCGAAAGGCTGACCGTGTGTCAATGTCTTTGAAGTTGGTCTTGAAACGGACACGTTCTGTAGATTTGTCTTTAACGTGGTCTAATGCGATTTGGGATATTATTCAACAAAATGTTCCAGGGATGCCACCAAATATTGATATTGTTTCTGTTCGTGGCTTTGAACGTATTGATGACCGTCAAGCGATTAAGGCGCTTAAACGTGGGAATTTTATGGACGGGGTCATTTCACAATTGCGTCGTAAGGGACGTTCTCAAACAGAAAACGAAAAAATTGACCAACGTAGTCGAATTAGTAAGGCGATTGAAGCAGGGGATGCCATGTTTCAATATATGGCAGAACTTCATGTCGCTGCTGATAACATCTATGATTTAGAAACAGCGATTGAATTGATTAAAAACTACTTTAAAGCGAATGATGAGTTTCGTAATTTAAGTTTTGAAGTGGATATTGATTATCAAAATAAACCATTGCTGTCGTTTGGGCCTGATGATGCGTCTAAAAACTCCCATTTGTATTCACGGATGCCTTCTCTTGATGCGGCTCGTTCAGGGCTTGTGGTTGAAAGTGGGGGCGATGCGCGTGATGGTAGTGATTTTATTGGACTGTCCATGGGTCGTTACATTTATTCAGCGGCGGCTTATCCATTGAAGAATCGTAAAGCTTTACTTTTGGGTGATAATGAGAACGATACCTCGTCTTATTTGAGTGCTGACCGTTATCATTTCACGGAATATTTGGATGACTATCAAGAATATATGTCTAAGGTGATTTCACGAACCTATTTGTCAGATGGACATCGTGTGGTTAACTTTGTTTTTAACCGTAAAAAAGGACGTGATATTGCTAAGAATTTAGATATTTTTCCTTTGTCTGACAGTAAACGTAGCTTTGTGGATGCGTCTGATGGGCAGTTGAATATTTTGGAACCGATTTTCCCAAATTATGAAAATATGTCAACGAAAGAATTGATTACTTTCTTTTCAAATCATGTAACACACGTTATTCAGTTGTTAGCTCAGTTTCGTAAGGAAGATGAAAATGAAGATGTGATTCGTGGGATTGGACCTTTCTCAGATGCTGCTCGTGAAGTGTTAGTTAACTTTTTTACGGAGAAAAAATATTATCCTGAAAGTCCTGACGATCCAGATGCTGATTTTCGTTTGTTCGTTCAACATGATAGTTTTAGTTCACTTGATTCCTTGGCTCAGTTTTTGTTGACAGGTCAACAGTTGAACAAGAATAAGAAGTTGGATGCCGCTTATTACGAACTCAATAATATTGTCAATAAAACGATTTTACCAACCTTGCCTTTGCTTAATGCCAAGACGTCTGATAAGATTGATGACTTGTTATCAAGTCTTTATGGGACCGTTGATTTTTCAGGAACACGTCTTGGGAATAGTGTTGGCGATTCGCCATCAACGAATATGCTTGCTTTAGCTTATTTGAATGTGGTTCTGTCGACGCTTAAATCGGGTGATTTGTTGGTTTTCCACGGTGGTTCTAAGATTGCAGCGGTGCTTCCGATGTTGATGAAGATTTTGGATAACTCTGATAAACGTATCGATGTCTTGTTTGTGGAACAAACACAAGAGGATGCTTTGACATTAGGCCACATGTTTGATTACGATTATGATTTGATTTTGACGAGTTTGTATCAAAATGAAGTGGCTGATTTTGCAGATATTTATGGGATGTCACGCGCTTTTGTGGATCGTCTTGTGGAACAACCTGCGACGTTTGCTATAAAAACAAAGAAACAAGACTTTGACTATGTTCGGGTCTATGATATTATGGATACAGGTAATTATTAGAAAGGATAATTTAACTTATGAAAAAACAACATGTTGTTGCCTTGTGTACGATTGCAGGTGTTGCATTGTTTTGCGGTACTAAGGCGTTTGCAGCAGATTCTGATTATGCGATTTATAAACCGCATTCGATGTTGACGACAGCTTATCAAGAAGCTTGGAATGATGTCAATAGGGCGAGTACGGAAGCTGGGAGCGGTGATGGTAAGTCTGCAGATGGTGGTGGGTCGTCAGATGCTTCTTCGGACGGTGGTTCTGAAGGTGGTGGAGAATCATCAGGTGGTGTTAATTTGAAAACAGCCGTTGGTGATATTTCTGCAGGCGGTTCGTCATCATCAGGTGGTGGTTCTAAATCAGGTTCTTCTAAGAAGGGCGGCGGTAGTGGCGTTTTTGCAGATACTGGTGCTGGTAGGGCTTTAAATAATTTTTTTAAGGGCTTAGGCAAATGGAGTAAAGACAATGCTGAACGTGACTTAAAAAATAAAACTCACTCTGGTGGAAATAAATAATTTAGAAATGGATGTGATTGATCGTTATGAATGTTAAATGGAAGCGGGTTTTGCCCGTAATGACATCCATTGGTGTTTCTTTATTATTTTCAAGTTGTTTGATTTCATCAGCTTCGGCTACAGAGGTGACACCATTAGGCAAATCTGTTGTTTCGACATCATCAGATATTTTCACGTCTGAAAAGGTTGTTGCTAGTCCTTCGGGTCCGAAGTTTTCATTGTTGAAAGATGATAAGGATTCTAAGGATAAAGATTCTAAAGATAAAGATTCTAAGAAAGATTCTAAGGATTCTAAAGAGGAAACGACTGAAAAAGAAGATAAAGAAGCTATTCTTGGCGCTAATATGAAAGTTATCATGGATGCTGCAGGTGGCGCTGAGGGTAAAATTGATGCTGGTGGGTTGCTTTATGGTCCTATTGAATCGAATAGTGGTATTGGTAAGGCGAATCTGATGTATTCGGCGCCTGCTTTGGGTCGAGAAAATGCCAAAATGATTGATGATGGTTATGGTCATCATGTCTTAGAGCCTTATATTTCGTTTGGATATGGTCTTTCGAAATTACGGGATGCCGGTTTTAAAGATACGAGTAGTTCATCAGCTGATGAATTAGATGCTGGTGTTGGTGAGTTTGCAAATGTGTTTGCAAGTTTATCAAAGACATCGTTGTTGTTTCTTCGTAAGTTTTCGCCGTTACCTCTTATTATGTCGATTTATGATAATTCGTATTTGACAAATGGGAAATATAATGGTGGTAAAGATGGGAATCAATTGTTAGATTTGGTTCGGAAACAACCTGCGCTTTATGATTTTTTTAATGCCATGGGTAGTCCGATGTCTAGTGTTCCTGGACTTTCGATGTTTTCGTTTACTCAGTTTTTAGGAATTATGACAGCGCTTGGAACGGTCTTCTTTGGACTTGCCATGCATTTCTTTGGTCATAATTTTGGAGAAACGATTCGTAAGGTTCTTGTTGGTCTTTTTGTGACAGTGTTAGGTGTTCCGCTTGCTGTTAGTTTTCTTGATTCTGCGATGAATATGATGACAGATGCTGTTGTTGCAGAGAGTAAATCACCTAAAATTGAGATTGCTTCAAATAATTTATTGTTTGCTGATTGGGCAGAAACTGGTTTTTCTATGCCTGAAGGTGCATCCTTTACCGTTCAAGATGGTGATGTGAAGATTTCTAAAAATGATGTTTTGTCTATTAATAAACATGTCGAAGGTTTATTGGGTCGTGGAACAAGTGAAGATGCGATTGCAAAACGTATTAAATCAGAGATGAAATCTGGAAATAATGTTGCAACGGTTGCCTTTAAAGAAGCGATTAAGAAAGATGGTACGAAGTGGGATACTGATAAATTAGTAGAAGCTGCTCAGAAATTTGCAAAAAATGAAGAGATTGATCCTGAAGATGTTGATTCTATTGGATACTTGAATGCAGGAACAATTACTAAATCGGGTAGTGAAGCTAGTTGGACATTTAATGGTCACGGTGGTCGTTGGGGGGTTTCTCCATTGACTGCTGTTAATGTTCTTTCAGGAACGTTTGATGCGAATGGTTATACCGTTGGTGATATGAATACACAAGCGCCTAAGATTCCACATGTTGTTGCGGATATTGATTCAAAAGGTTTTACAGATTCTGCATCTGATAGTATGCCTGGTTTGGTTAAAGGTTTCTTGGCCTTTATGACTATGTATGCTTTGATTAAAACCTTGATGACAATCATTTATTCAGCTTACGGTGGCTTCTTAAAAGGTGGTCTGACTGCTGCTATTGGTAGTCCTCGTGGATTTGGGGAACTTATCGGAGCGACATTTGGCTTAGTGCTTGGTGTTGTTGGTATTTCTGGTATCGGTGCACTTGTCTTGACCTTAGGTGATGTTATTTGGCAATTTATTGTTGGTAATGGTTTTAAGATTGACAATGGTGTGTTGAAACCGTTAATTGACGCTGTTAAGGACGCTGTAGAGTCTATTCCACTTGTTGGTAAATTGTTGAGTAAACCTTTGGCGAGTGCGACAAGTTTTATTTTCTCTTTGATTGCGTGTATGTTTGTGCCAAAAGTCGCTAAGATGCCAATTGAGCAATTTGGTGGTTTTTGTTCAAGTTTACCTAGTCGCTTTGGGGAATTGTTCCAAAACTTTGCTAACCGTATTACGGGTGATTATCGTGGTGGTTCCTTCTTTGGTGGGTCATCGTATGGTGGTAATAACATTACCCATGCAGTTGATAATGCCATGAACTCATCAATTAGTAATTTGAAAATGGCTTCTGCAGGTGCTGGTCTGATGGCTGGTGCAACCGTGGCTATGGCAGGACGATCGCTTGAAAAACGTTTGACGAATAATAACAATACGTCAGACCATGATAAAGATAGCGAATATGATAAGAGTGATGATGAAACGACACGTGATGTAGCAACTACAGATTCTCAAGAAAAGAATAATATTCAAGCTACGAATACGGTGCTTTCGGAAAATTCTGTTTCACCTGAAGAATCTCCTGTTCCTCATGACGGTGCGCCTGTACAACCTTTGGCGTCTGAAGAAGATTCTGGACCTGTTTCGGTTGGAGAATTGTCTGACGATACGCCTGAAGAAATTGATAAACCTGATGATGTGGTGGCACAAGAAGCTCTTGAGGCTGACGCGGCTAAAGTTGCGGAAGCTGAAGCGTTGGGCAGTAAGCCTGAACAAAATCCTGTTGCTGGTCCTCAAGTTGATCCTAAAGTTGATGCTTCTCCTAAAGATGGTCATGATCCTAAAGCTTCGGCTGATGGTAAGGATGGTCATGATTCTAAAGCTTCAGCTGATGGTAAAGACAGTCATGATCCTAAAGCTTCGGTTGATGGTAAAGATGGTCATGATGGCAAACCTGAAGTCACTAATGATGTTTCTTCTGAAGCTATCTCGAAAGGAACTGAATTACCTGGACAGGTTGGAGATTCAGTAGATTCACCTGTTGAGACGCCTGTTAATATACCTACTTCTGATAATCAATCTGTTATGGGTTCTGACGTAACTTCTGAAGGTGTTACGCCTGCTATTCCTGAGGTATCGCCAGAATACACTCAAAATTCTGAGGTGGTTAATACTCAAGCGAATGTTACGGATGGTTCAACGACGAACGCGACTAGTTCGTATGCGGATGGTGGTCAAACAATGTCTGTACAATCAGATACGGAAGTTGAAAGTAATCTTCAGAAATCACAAATTGAAGCAGGTATTGCGAATAGTTCAATGGACACCCGAGCTGAGATGAATCTTAGTGCGACGAAAGTTGATGGTGATCACATTAGTCAAGGAACTGGTCAAAGTCAAGGACAAGGTCAAGGGACTGGTCAAGGTTCTGGTCAAGGACAAGGTCAAGGTACTGGTCGAGGAATTGGTCAATCTGGTCAATCGCCTAAGAGTTTACGTTCGGCGTTGGCGAATGCTGCGTCATCACCACTTCGGATGGCGCAATCTGGTGGTCAACAGCTTAAGAGTGGTTTGAAAGCTCATGCAGCGAAACACGAAGGTGGTAAGGTTGATCAATCGATTCAAGCGTATCGTATGGCTAAGACGAAAGACGGTCGTAGAGATATGGCTCGCGGTACTGGTTTAGCCTTGGCTCGTAGTATGCAGGCTGCAGGTGGCCACGCAACCTTTGGCGACTTTGTTAAAGGTGCGACACATGTGACGGCGTCTATGGCTGGACATGGGGATATGACTCATCGTTGGGCAACCAAAAACCAACAAATGCGTCAAGAAGCTCTTCGTCCTGGACAAACGCCACAAGCGCCTGAACAACTTCAAGCCCAACAACCGATGACGAAAAATCAACAAGAGTTGCGCCTTGAAGAAATGATGGGACATTATAACGACCCAGCGGGTTATGGTAATTAATCCATAAAAAAAGATAGCCGTAGGCTGTCTTTTTTTATGGTCTCAAAAAAGCGTTCTTTGGCGTTAGCCAAAGACGACAAACTCCCTCTCAAAAACGGGCTTGCCCGTTTTTGAGCAACTTTTTTTGACAATTTCATTCTTTTTTTAAAAATAAAGAGAGACACCCTTGTCAAGTAAAAAGTGTTTTGTTATACTATGTCTATAAGGTAATTATTGGAAGCAGTAATTATTAAAAAAGATTTATGAGAAAGGCTAGTGGCGAAAAGCTACTAGAGTGTGACTGCATTTATGTTTGATGTAGTGGCAAGTAAACTTGCGACAACAACTGTATTTCTTGGCGACGGAATGAGTTTCTGGACAAAGGGAGCTGACTGGTTCAAGAAATTCTTCTATGATGGAATGGCTGTTCTTGGGGGTAAAGGACTTGGATTTGCCCTTGTTGGTTTGTCAATCTTCTTTGGGATTGGTGGCCTGATTCAACGTCATTTTTTCCCAAATGCGCAAGTGCGTTTCCCAGAACTTTGGGTAGCTATTCTTCTTGGTGCAGTGGGTGCTCTTCTTGCCTTTACAGGTGTTGAATGGCTTGTTAATATCCTTAAAGCTATCGGTGAATGGATTAAGGAATTGATGCCTTCGTAAGAGTTACGCGCTCAGGTGTTGTGGATATCTTGATTATTCGATATAATAGAGGTATCCCGAAGTTAAAGAGATTCGGTAAAACGTGTCTCTTTTTTGATAAGTAAGAAAGGAGATGTTTAAACATCTTATGAGTAAAAAATTAATTGTTGCTTCTACTGTTGGTACTTTGGCTGGCGCTTTGGCAGGTTCTGTATCTGCTGATGAAGTGGTTCGCTCAACCGAACGTGGTGGCGGTAGTGATGTGATTTCAGATTCGACCGCTGTGTCTTCAAGTGTTGACCAAACGCAGATTGATCGTATCAATGAACAATTACGTCAATTAGCGGCTCAATCAAATGGGTTGATTACGATTAACGAAAAAGTTGTTGTGGCGAATGATGATACGATTAAAGACTTTGCAGCGAATGCCGATAAAGTTGAAGCGTCACTTAAAGCTTATAAGGAAGCTTTTGATACCTATGCGCGTGAAGCGGCTTTGCATGGCCGTGATGTTGATGGGTCGTTAGATAATGCTACGGTACGCCGTTTGTCTACGTCTGCGGATTTTATGGAACGTTTTGATGAAAAGACGGCTGAACTTAAGGCTAGAGCTAATAAGTTAGCGGAAACACCAACGGTCGAAAAAAATCCTGTTGTTAATAAAGCGTTTGATGACGCTAATAAAGTGATTAGTGAACGTGCACGTGAATTGAATAATTCAAACAATGGTGTTCTTGGAGATTATGATAAGCTGAAACGTAGCGCTGAGGATTCTAAAGCGAAATTGGCTAATGGTGGTATTGCTCTTGATGTCGATACAACTGGAACGCAGACGGTTTCAAATAACAAGGTTGATACAAAAACCTTGACGGAAACGGTAACGCTTGATAATAAACATCCTAATGAATCAATTGCTGCGATTACGGCGGCACGTGATAAGTTGCTTAAGGATATGGAAGCGTCTGTGGCTCAAAATAGTGTGACGTCTGTGAATGCCGATAATTATGTTGATACTGCGCTTAAGAATAAAGCTGATGTTGAAGCGTGGCTTCAAAAAGAAACGGCTCGTGTTCGTAATGTGCGTGATGAGATTGTTAAGAATACGGATTCTGTAAGCAACTTTAAGACCTATAAAGAACAAGTGCTTAAGACACTTGACGAAGACCGTGCGAAAGCTGAAAAGATTACGAATGAACGTATTCGTAACAAAACCTTAGCTTATATTGATGAAGCTAAGAAAGTGGTTTCTGAACAAGTGGATCTTAAGGTGAAGGTTGCGGCAACGCTTAAAGTTGATGAAATTGATTTTGGTAATCTTGGTCGTAGTAATGCTGAAATTATGAAAATTGCTAATGATACGACAGCGTCGATTACAAAATTGATTAATGATAACATGGTTGCTGTGAAGACCTCAAATAAAGATGCTAATGACGCGCTTAATACAACTAAAGCTGATAACGATAAGCAAATGAAGGATTTCCATGAGCAATTGAAAAAAGCGCTTAAGAAACCGATTTCTCAAATTGATGAAAAATGGGTAGAGGCTCGTCAAATTTATGGGCAATCGCCTGATTATCAAACATACATTAAAAAAGCAATGGGTCAAACGCAAGATGCTATTGATGGTGTCGTTAAGGAGACCATTAACAAGGGCGGCGTGACGATTAAGCGTGTGGATGCGAATACGTCTGCGGCGACTGCGTCTGCTGCTGAATATCAAGCACAATCTAAGAATGGCTTTGATAATGGTTTTGGGTCACCGATGGTTCCATCATTGAATGTTAACGATTTTGCGACGGTTCGTGGGCATAAGGCAATGAACTCTCAAACAGATGGTGGTGCTCAAAAGATTATTGATACCTTGACGAATAAAAACACGCCTGGTGGTATTTGGGGTGATAATACGAGTCAATGGGGTGTTATTCAAGACGTTGTTGGACAACATATGAATGTTGTTGGTGCTAATAAAGTGCTTCTTGTAGCGTCATTGAAACCTGAAGTAACCTTTGATTTGAAAGATTCATTTGCCTATGTTGATGAAGATGGTAAGACACATACAGCGAATTCATCATTGAAGTTGTCTTATATGACAGAACAAGGGACTTCAATTGGGGATGCTTTGCGTGAACATTATCCAACAGCAATGCCACTTTATTTGTTCTACTTGTCAGTGGATCCTAAAACAGGTGCTCTTGTAGCAGGTGGCGGCTATATTCCAACATCTCTTGCAACAAGTGCTGTTGGTTCAGGTGACGGTGGTTTTAGTACGGTTAGTGATTTTAAACTTCGTTTAGGTGCTGCCTCAGATAGTGCGGATGATACAGCGATTGTTTGGGGTCGTAGTGGTTCGTCTGGTGTAAATGCACGTTTGTCAACAATGCCATTTGGTTCTGATACGCAACTTGGTGCTGAAAGTTTAGGTGGACGTTTGAATGTGTCTTATGCGGTTGATAATGCGGCTGGTAAATGGGCACAATATGCACCTCTTTATATTTCTGATATTGATGATGGACAATATTTAGGTTTGTCTAAGGGTGCGCAAACAGATGTCTTTATGTCTGGTCAAGGGATTTCTGTTGAAGATGCAGGGACTTTTTATAAAGTGAAATCGTCTGATTTGGGTCGTAAGATTGCCGCAACTGGTACAACGAATATTGATAGTCAATCGGTACTTGTCTTTGGTAAAGATACACAACCTGATTCGGTGACAGGTATTGCGATTGGCCATGGACCTACGGGTACAACGTCTTATCACGCGATTGATGTGTCACTCTTTGCACCGTTTGGTGTGGTCGGTAGTGTGCAACCTAAGGTTGAGTTGAAGGGTGTTGAAAAAACGCTTAATACCTTTGCTATCTCTGATTTGAAAGCACGCGCACATACTGACAATAAGACGACAACGACGCAAGTAGATGCGCGACTTGTACCAGGATTACCAAAACCTCCTATTATTCCTAGTCCAGCAGGTAATGAACGTTACATTATCAGTTTGCTTGCACCTGGTAAAACGACACCGCCTAAAGTAGTTGCGTCTAATACGTCAATGGTTGTTCGCCAATTGGCCGATGATGTGAAACGTACAGCTTCAGGGAATTCATTAGTGGTTCGTACTTTGTCTAAAGACTTGCGTACGGCGTCTGGAAATTCATTGACGGTTCGTATCATTGATAAAGCGGAACGTACAGCTTCAGGTAATTCGATGACGGTGCGTACGGTTGATAAGAAAGAGCGTACGGCTTCAGGAAATTCGTTGGTGGTTCGTGCCTTGACGAATAAAACGGTTGCTGAAACAGTGACCGATCATAGTCTTAAAGAAGATGTGAAAACTGCTCTTGTGACACCTAATGATCAAGCGATTCATTTCACGGTTTATGTCGAACCTGAGATTCGTGCAGAAGCTGAAAAAGCGTTGACACTTTGGGCTGATGGGTTGGCTAAATTTGGAACGACGCTTGACGTGACCTATACAGATAATGTAGCTGATTTGGCAGGTGGTGTTGATTTAGCGATTTTGGCTGCTGATAATAAATCAACACGTGTTGATGTGGCTAGCAAATCACTTGGTAAACCTGATGGTCAAGATGAAGCGTTTGAGATGGCTGATTTAGCAGGGTTGATGTCTAAATTGGGCGCTCAAGACCAAGTGGCTCTTGATCCTGAAGATAAGTTTAATCGTTCTGGAACGATTTCAGATGCACGTTTGTTTGGTAAAACAACGAATGTGATTCAAATGAATACACAAGCGCAATCACAATCGGCAGACATTTATAAGACTTTGGCTCATGAAATTGGTCATGTTTTTGGTTTAGAACATGATGATGAAGATCCATTGATGTCTACTTATAGCGATGCAGTTCGTGCTGTTTTGTCTGATAAAGACATTCGTTTGGCTTTGAAACATTTCGGACGTTAAGTGTTCTGAAAGAGACTTCGTTGAGGTCTCTTTTTTTGTGTGCAAAATTCTTGTTTTTATGTTATATTGGAACTACGCAAAGAAAAAACCACACATTAGAAAGGGCTTATTGATTATGTTATTACCTTCAACAATGCCTTCTATTTATGATTCGTTTGAATTTGATAGTCATCGTTTGTTACAAAAATATCGTAAGCGTTTGGCTGTTGTTAATTCGTATACGGATAAACTTCGAGCTTTGTCTGATGAGGCTTTGAAAAAAGAAGCCGATAAAGTGACAAAGCATTTTGATATTAAAAATGAAAAACGGGTAAATTATTTATTTGCCATTACGCGTGAAGTGACGTATCGACTTCTCGGAAAATTTCAATATGATGTTCAAGTTTTGGGTGGCTTTGCCGCCTTAGATCGTAATGCGGTTCAGATGTCGACGGGTTCAGGAAAGACCATTACTTTGATTTTACCTGTTGTGGCTTTTGGTTTTATGCACAAGGGTGTTCATGTCCTTACGGTTAATGATTATTTGTCTGAACGCGATTGGGAAGAAACGCATGTGGTTTATGATTGGTTTGGGTTGACGTCAAGTTATGTTAATAATGATATGAAGACGGAGACGAAACGGGCATCGTTTGATTGTGATATTACCTATTGTACCAATGCGACGGTTGGGTTTGCGTATTTGACGTCTTGTTTAGCGTCGGATATTGGAAATGATGTGAAGCCTTTAGGACGACCTCTTTATGCAGCCATTATTGATGAAGTGGATGAAGTGTTGATGGATGATGCGATTAATCCACTGATTATTGCGGGTCAAGAAGATTTGGCAGGGCGTTTGACAACGTTTGACTATAAGGATAGAACGTATGTGGTTCAAGAGGTTGTTGACCAATTGAAGCATTTGCGAACGGTGTCTAAGAATTATGAGGTGTCGCATGAACAGTTTATTATTTCTGAACGCACGTGGGAAGAAATTATTGATGTTTTAGGTGTTGATGATGGCATTTTTGAACGTCCTGATATTATGCATATCTTAGCATCTGCGGTATCTGCCATTTATGATCATAAAGCGTATGATGATTATATGGTACTAGCGGAACCTGATAAAGATTCAGGCAGTCGTATTGCCTTGATTGAAAAAGCAACGGGGCGTCTGGCAGAAGGGCGTAGTTTGTCAGATGACATGCATGCTTTTGTTGAAATGAAAGAAGGTGTTTTTTCAGGTAAAGGGTCTGTCACCAGTATTCAAATTACCTATCAAGTGCTTTTTAATTTGTATAAAACGATTTCTGGGCTGTCAGGGACACTTGGGACGTCCTATACTGAATTCACAAAGATTTATGGGATGGGCGTTGTCGCTATTCCTGATCGTTTACCTAACCAGTTGCAACAAAAGACGCATTTGTATGTGTCTGATGCCTATTTGTATGAAGATATGATTCGATTGGTGCATTTGTATAAATCGACACGTCATCCTGTCTTGATTGGGGCGACGTCTGATTTGGGTGTGTTTGTGATTTCTGATTATTTGAAAAAAGCAGGGATTGAACACAAGACACTTCTTTCGATTGATGATAATGAAGATGCTATTGTAGCGTCAGCTGGACAGATTGGGTCTGTTGTTGTGACGACAGATATTATGGGTCGAGGGACAGATATTAAGGTGGCTGAAACGGATATGGAACGTGGTCTTGTGGTGATTCAGATTGATTCGCGTCCAAATTCACGAGTGGAACGTCAGTTTGCAGGGCGTGCGGCTCGTCAAGGTCAGCCTGGACGGTATCATCGCTTGTTGACCTTAAATGGTCTTGCAACGCTTGATTTTCCAAAGGAGGAAATGGCAGAATTGCAAGCCTATGTGCGCGAAGAGCCTTTGGTGTTATCAACTTATCATGGGGATTTGTTGATGGATGGGCGTCAACCGAATTATGAGGAATTGGTGTCATTGATTGATGAAGTCATGATGGCCAATGAGTCAAAATATTCGTCGTCACGTGTATCTCAATTTCAAACGTTTTCGGTAACAGATTTGGTTCAGGCGTCTTTGGTTTATGATGTGGATAAGGTGCGTTATGAATTAAAGGAATTAATTGATAAGAATGATTTAAAAGTGTCCAGGAAAGCCGTTTATCAACGTGCAGTGACTGCTAAGATGTCTAAGAAAGAACGTCAAGCTGTTAAGGCTAAGATTAAGACAATGACCTTGGAAGAGTGTCATGAAGCCTTGTTTTCTCATACAACGCATATTATGGGAAATTTGATTCCTAGCCTTAGGGATTATGCGAATCATGTTCAGAATACGGTTAATTTGGCAGGGAGTGTGCAATATCCTGTACCGCCTGAAAATATGGTGACTGAATTGTTGACAAAATATCTTAAAGAACATGAAGCTGATTTTGTTCTACAGCTTTAAGCTTGCGTTGTGGCTTTCTTTTTGATATACTAAATTTATCTTAGAACAAGTAAAGGAGATTTTTATCTTGAAATTACAAACATTATCTGCCTCTGTGCGTTTTGTGGATAAACCTGAAGTGGTTAATCGTAAAAAAGAAGTTGATTCTAAAGTTGCTCAAATTGAAAAAGCTGTTGATGATATTAAATCTATTTTTAGTAAGGAGTGATCAATGATTGTTTCAGCACAAGAGCCAAAAACGGAAACGTTGAAGACAACGGAGTCAGTAGAACGTCTAGATGGAAACTTGCGTTCGGATCATTTGCAGTTGGCTGGCTCTGATTTGTCTCTTGAAGAGATTTTAAAATTGGAATATACGATTCCTGCGTGTGGGGTTAAAAAAGATCGTTTTCTTATCACGAATGTTGACGAAGTCTTTAATACTATTAATGGTGTTTTGAGTAGCGTTTCTAAAGAAGCGGTGCGTAAAGATATTCGTTTGCGTGAATTGGTTGAACAGGTTGACGCTTTGACAAAAGAACGTGATCAATTAGCAACAGAAAAGGATTATTTGGTTGATCAAAATGCCGCTATGTTAGAACGTGAAGAAGGTTATCATAAGATTATAGAGGAACTTCGTAACATGGTATCTGACTATGTTGAAAAAGACACATCGACAGAACATGTGACGGCTCTTGAAAATCATGTGTCAGAGTTGTCGTCTGAAAATGATCAATTGCGTGAAGCTTTGGGTATCTTATATCGTCAAAATGCACATTTGAAAACACAATTAGAATCTTAGTCGAAAGGCTGAGATTTTTTTGTTTGGTTAGGGTTTGCATTTTTTTGAGGGGTTTGTTATACTAAATATAAAGCTTAATGCTTTACATTATTTCTTTTAACTAGAAAGGGACGTATGTGGATACGTCATGGTACTATATTCTATGGTAACAAAGACATCAAAAGCAAAAACAGCGCTTAAATCATTTGGAGCAACGGCTCTTATGAGTGCTGGTGCGATTGGACAAATGACGGTTATGCAGGCTGTTTCTGCGGATGAGGCAACGCAGGTGACGGCAGGTAGCTTTGATTTGACGAAGCAAGCTGATAAAGCAACTTTTCCTGTAATGTTTGACCGTCCAAGTGGTGTCAATGCGGCTGCACTTGCGGGTACAGTAATTAATCTTGGTACAGACTCTAAATTGTATCAATCTGCCGTTAAAGCTGTTCCTGAGTTGGCTGATCAAAATAAAATGGCTAATCTTTTGTCTAATTCACTTAGTACAGATGCAACAGCTAAAGCTGAAGCACGCGCAACCATTGTGAAATTAATCAATTGGTATAACGGTCTCGGGGGTAATCCTATTAAGACACAAGGTGGTGCAACTTATACGGCTGCTAATCTTGATGAACCAATTAATACGCTTGCGGTTGCGTTTTCTGACAACAAATCCATTAATTCACGTGTTTCTGATACCGTGACAAAAGCATTTGCGAATGCAAAAACGGTTAAGGATGTTATGGCTATCTTTGATGGTTATGCTAATGGAACCTCTAGCGAGTATCAATCAGCTTTCAATGCTTATGCGGCTAAGGTTTATGCTAAGGGTGCTAACATTGATGAGTTGTCTAAGTATGAAAATGTTAAGGGTGTTCTTGATGCGTATGAAAACATGTACGCAAAAGGTGCAAGTGTTATTCGTAAAGACTTGCTTAATGGTTCATCATCAACGGAAGCTGGCGTGACTTTCTTTGAATCTGCGATTGTAACGGGCCGTTTGGATAACTCAGATGGTGGTAAATCTGATTCTAATAAACCTGTTGTGGAGCAAGTGAAAACACGTTGGATCACTGATAACGGTACGGAATTGGCACCAACAGAACAAGGGTCAAGCTACAAGGGTGAAAAATCGTTCCCTGGCTATACGCTTAAAGAAGCCACTACTAAAGATGGTACAAAAACTTACATTTACACAAAAAATCCTGACAAACAACCTGAAAAGAAAGTGACCGAAGTTACGAAGTGGGTTGATAAAAATGGTAATCCATTGAAACCTCAAGAAAACGGCACAAAACCTGATAATGACGGTACATCAGACATTCCAGGATATCGTGTTGTTTCTTATAACACAACCACTGATAAAGATGGTAATAAGACAACGGTGAATGTTTATGAAAAAGAACCTGAAAAGAAAGTTGTAACGACTTATTGGTTCGATAAAGATGGTAATTCTTTGAAAGACAAAGCTCAAGGAACTTTCCCAGATACTGACGGTGTGTCAGATATTCCAGGTTATAAAGTTGTTTCTGTTCATACGGTAACGGCTGATGACCTTAAATCTGGTGACTTTAAAGGTTCTGATTTCAAAGAAGGCGATACTATCAATATTTATGAAAAAGAACCTGAAAAGAAACAACCTACTGAAATTACAAAATGGGTTGATAAAACTGGTAAGGAATTGAAACCTCAAGAAAAAGGGACAAAACCTGATGACGATGGTAAAACAGATATTCCTGATTATGTGAATATTTCGCACGAAACTACAACAGACGCTGATGGTAACAAGGTGACTGTGAATGTTTATGAGCCAGCTAAGAAACAACCTACTGAAGTAACAAAATGGGTTGACAAATCAGGTAAGGAATTGAAACCTCAAGAAAAAGGTACAAAACCTGATAATGACGGTAAATCAGATATTCCTAACTATGTGAATATTTCTCATGAAACAACGACTGATGAAAATGGTAACAAGACAACCATTAACGTTTATGAACCTGCTAAACAAGTTACGGAAGTGACAAAATGGGTTGATAAATCAGGTAAAGAGTTGAAACCTCAAGAGAAAGCTACAAAACCTGATGATGACGGTAAGTCAGATATCCCTGGTTATGTGAACATTTCGCATGAAACAACGACAGATAAAGATGGTAATAAAGAAACTATCAATATCTATGAACCTGCTGCTAAAGAAGTGAAAACGCGTTGGGTTGATCAAGATGGTAATCCATTGAAGAAGGCTGAAACAGGTAAAGAATTTGGTCAACCAGATAACTTTGATGGTTATGAATTGGTAGATACACGTATGTCTGAAGACGGCACTGAAAAGATTTATGTGTATAAGAAGAAAGCAACGCCTGCTCAACCTTCACAACCTCAAAAACCAGTGGTTAATACGCCTCAACAAGCTCTTCCTAAGACAGGTGACGCTGTAAGTGTTCTTGCCCAACTTGTTGGTGCTAGTGTTGGTGCCTCTGGTGTCGTTGGTCTTCGTGGCTTTGGTCGTCGTAAAAAATCTAAATAAGTGATTTAAAAGAAGTTCTTGATTAAGAGCTTCTTTTTTTTCTTTGGTTGGCGTTTGCATTTTAAAAGGCGTTTTGTTATACTTAGTACATAGGTAAATATCCTAGATTGATTATTACAAACAGAAAGAGAGATTTGTTAATGCAACTTACAAAAGCTCGTAAACTTCGCTCACTATCGCTTTATGGAGATTTGTTGTCACCTAAAACATTTGTTCGTGTGATGGCTGTTGTTCCAACAATGGCAAGTGTGGCACTTCCAGTGGTATCAGCGGATGAATTTACAAATAGTGATTCAGAAGGTTGGGTTGACGTTTATGTTGATCATAAGAACCTTGATGATGCGGTTCGTTCAGCAACGGCTGCAGGTGTCATGACGAATTTGACTGACCCTACGGTTTTGACTGGCGATGCTGATGAAACAAATAAAAATATTAAAACGGCTACGGATGCTTATGTGAAACAAGCGTCAGATATCAAAGCAACAACGGATAAGTATAAAGCTGACCTTGTTGCTTATGAACAAAATGTAGCTTCTGCGAAACGTGATGCTGATAATGCGAGTGCTGCAATGTCTACGCTTCAAGCAAATGCGGCAGCTAATGGTCAACAATCAACATCAGTCGCTAAGACCTATTCAGAAGATGCCTTTAAGGCTGATAAAGCGGCTGCAGAAGCTCGTCTTCAATCAGGCCGTCAATTGAATGAGATTAAAGATGCCATTACATCTTATGACCGTTCAAAAGCAGGTATGGCTATTTTTGAAACACAAGCTAACCAAGGAAACATTACGGTAACCCATGAAACGGTTAAGGTGTCATCAAAAGCAGATGTTGATAAATATCAATCGCTTTTGAATGATGCCCAAACGAAGGTTCGAGACTATGTCAATACGCTTAATCAAACCTCAGGTTCTGTGACAAATAAACCTAATTTTAAGGTTTATGATTTGGTTGTTGCGGATGATGTGGTTAAGGCTGCTGCACAACCTGTGACCATTGTTCACTATTTGCCAGTATCTGTAGCTAAACCTCAAACGCCTGTTGTGAACTATCATTATTTTGACCTTCGTTCAAAACCAAAAACAAGTCGTCAAGCTAAGAATGCGGATAATGAAGTGATTATTGAAGCGATAAAAGCGTCTTCAAATGGTCAGAAAGTGGTTCAAGCTATGGTGAACCAAATTGTTGGCTTTGATGGGGAAGATCAAACACTTCCTGCTAATCGTTTTGATAAGATGCATTCATTGGAACGTGTGATTCATTATGATAATGATATGGATGCTGAAGAAGCTTTGTCACATGTTGATTCTGATTTGTGGAATTACACGAATGATAAGTTGGCTAAGAAAATCACTTTCTCTGCAACGGCTCGTTATTTGACAGATATTAACTTGAAGCAAAAACAAAATGCGACAGGTACGATTGGTGGTACAGTTGATGGGGAATGGCATTGGGATACACCGAACGCTTATTTCAAATTGACTAAGGATAATACAACTTATCAAGTTTATGGCGAAACCATTATTAACCATGAGTATGTTGTTAAGGGTAATAACATTACGATTCAAACGAATCAAGCTGACCCTGAAAAACATAACTTTAATTCTAAGATGGTTAACATTGATGGTAAGGCTGTTCTTCCTGGATCAATCAATAACTATGTAATTACTGATGACAATGATCAATATAAGAACGTTAATATTGATAAGGAAATGCAAGCTAAAGGTAAACATATTTGGGATGTGTTCTCAAGTGATGTATTGACGCTTGCAGGTGATATCACGGTTACTGATGACAAAGGTAATGTGGCTTACAAGTCAGAAGTTAAACAAGGTGCAACAAACGGTACTTTTACACGTCCTGTAAAAGATCCTAAGACTGGTGAAGTGAAATGGGAACCTGTTAAGGGTAAAGATAAATCTGGTAAAGATATTGCAGGCATGACTTGGAAGATCGTTGATGAAAAAGATGTTCCTGAGGAAGTGAAAGCCCAATTTAAGGGTCAAAAAGTGTCGTATATTGATATTGCGATTGAAGGTATTGATAACGATTACTACAAGACTTACGTTGAAGGTGGCCGTCAAATGAAATTCCTTCTTCCAATGAAGACAGGTAAGGTTGACAATACGCCTGATAAACAAGGTGGTACCTATAATGGCTTTAAGTATACCAATACGGCTGTTCAATCAGACTTTGGTAATCCATATACGTCTAAGACCGTTGAAAACACGTCACCACTTCTTGACCCACGTAAAGATGCTGTTCTTTCAGTATCACAATTGGCGTCTCTTGATTTGCAAGCGAATCCAAAAGCTGAAATTGAAAATGGAAGCTTCTTCCAATATCGTTTCTCAACGTCTCATTTGCCTAAGAATTTGGCAGAAGGACCTAAATCTTATTATGTTTTAGATACCTTTAATACGACGGCTGACCAATATGATGGTATCTTCTTTGCTGAAGCTAATTATCCAATTTACTTCTTGAAGGGTACCTCATTTGCAGATCGTTATCCTGAAGGTTTGGCTGCTAATAGTGATGTTTCAAAATATGTTACTCAACAAATTGCGCGTGATGTGTCTAAAGACTTGAATACGGCGACACAAAAGGTTGCAGGTGCTGATAGTAAGATTGGTGTTGCGAAATATGTCTTTGATAGCGATTTCTTGAATGCGATTGACTACAGTAAGACAGAATTGCAATTTGATATCTTCTCACAAAACAAACGTATCAAAGATGTTGATGGCGTAACAAATGTCTTTAGTGAAGTGATTAATGGTATTGACTTTGGTTCTCAAGAAGTTAAAACTAATACTAAGGAAAATTCAATTGATAAGTTGCAACGTGAATTGAATGATATGACAGCTCGTCAAGACAAACATGAAAAAGAAGCTCTTGCTTTCCAATCTAAGACAGTTTCTGCTTTGTCAGTTATTGTGAAGAACATTGATGAAAACAAGAAAGCGTCAGATAAAGGTATTGCTGATAATGCAGCTGCTATTAAAGCTAATGCTGAAGCAAGTGCTCGTAATGCCAAAGCGATTTCATCATTGACGGTTCGTGTCATGGCTAATGAAAAATCAATTGACGCCAATAAGAAAGCTATTTCAGCCTTGTCTACACGTGTACAATCGCTTGAAGGTAAGACAGCGGTTGCTCCTTCGACACTTGTCATTCGTGATCCATTTGTTTTGACAGATGCAGATGCTGTGGCTTATGCGGTTAATCATGGGGTATCAACAAATGCTATTACTAAGGTAGCGATTGATAAAGAAGGTTATTATGCCGTAACATACAATGCGGCTAAAGGTAGCTTGACAGGTTCTGAACATTCAACAACGGATAGTGTTAATGTGAATGCGATGGCAACTAAACGTGTTCGTTTTGATTACTATACGCTTAAGACTGCCGATGAGGTTCGTGCAGCTGTTGCTAAAGAAGGCTACAAGGCTAGCGATATTGTGTCAATGAAACAAGAGGGTTCTAAATTCTCAGTGGTTGTTAATGCTGCTAATAAACCTGAAGCTCCTAAAGCTGATGTAAAACCTACTACGGTGGTTGCAAAAGCTGATACAACGAAACCTGTTGTAAAAGCTGATGTGGTGAAACCTACGGTTAAACCTACTGTGACTGCGGATATTAAACCTGTTGTTCCTGTGGTAGCTGGTGAAACAAAAACGACAGGAAAAGCTTTGATGACACGTTCAGATTTGGCAAAAATTCTTAGTCGTTTCATTTAAGTTGATTTAAGAGACGCCATGGGCGTCTCTTTTTTAAGATAAAGAAAGGGTTGATAGTTTAATGATGACAAGTGTGCAAGGTTCTTATCAAGAATTTGCAAGTGTGTTTGAGCGCCATAAGGATGATTATCCGACATTAAAACGTGCAGGTCGTATTTTAAAAGAGCCTACGGATGTTGTGGGACGTTCTTATCGTCGTGTGGCCGATATTTTAAAGAATAGGGACAAGGGTAACTTGTCTCTAACAGCTGAAGCAGGGACAGGTAAATCGACTTATGTGACTGGTTTTGTGTATTCTGAGGAAGCGAAACGTAATTCTATGTTTGGGATTTGGATTGATTGGATTCGACTAATGGAAAATCCTAACGGGGATAAGTCTGCGGAAATTCAGCGTGGTTTGTTGAATTTGTTTGATGAAGTTGAAGCTTATGCCCGTCGTTTTAATGTTATTCCTGTGATTATTATTGATGAGTTTCATAAAATTATGATGACCAATGAAGATTGTGCGGAAGATTTGAAGCCTATTTTGGAAAAATCTTCAAAATATGGGTTCCGTGTCATTGCCATTTCAACGTCTTCAGAATGGAATAAATGGGTTGCAGGTAACTTACCTTTAGATCAACGTTTTCAACGGTTGAATTTGGAAGAATTGACACGTGATGATACCATTATGGCCTTGATGAATCAGGTGGCTTATTATGGTTTGACAGATGTGACGTCACCACGTATTTATGGCGAGATTTATGATATCTCTAAACAATATCTTCCAATGAATGCACAACCACGCGCGTCTTTGGATATTTTATCGTCGATGATTGGTATTGTGACGGATTATCTTTATTTTGAAAATGGTGAGGAAAAAGCGAAATATTATTCACCTGAAGAAATGGGTTATCCAAGTGACTATTTGCTTAATCACTATGTGCTTGCTCAGGTGATTGAATCTCGTTTTAATATTGATATTGACCACAAGGTCAATATTCGTAAGTTGGAAAAAGATATTAAAACACGTGTTTATGGTCAAGATTATGCCATTGAGCAATTTCTTGGCTTGGTTCAACGGGCACGTATGGGCTTTAATGATAAGACCCGTCCGCTGGCTTCTGTGATTTTTACAGGGCCTACGGGTTCAGGTAAGACGCAGTTGACCAAAGAAGTAAGTGCAGGTTTAGGGGTTAAGTTGAGCCGTTTTGATATGACGCTTTATAGTGACCCGTCTACAGCTTTGGCCTTTGTTATTGATTTGGTTAAGGCTGCCTGGTCGCATCCTAATGGTATTATTTTGCTAGATGAAATTGAGAAATCGTGTAAAGAAGTGATTAATACCTTGTTTGCGGTGCTTGATGACGCCCGTTTGGCAGATGGGACGAATTCTGAACGTGTGATTTCATTTGCAGGAAATATTATTGTCTTGACAACGAACGTTGGGTCTAAGCTTTATCAAAGTATCAGTAAGACAGGTGCGGCTGTTGAAATGTCTGCTATTTATTCAGCTTTTGAAGGTGAGAATTTCAATGTGGCCTTGCTTGGACGTGTGGATAAGGTTATTCCTTTTATGCCTCTTACGATTAAGGTTAATGAACGTATTGTTAATTATACACTTCGTGAACGTTTAGAGACGAGTGTGACGAAGCAACGTGATTATTTGGTTGATCCTACGGTTATTGGGCATATTATTCGCGATAAAACGCCTTCTGATAGTGAACGTGGGGGTGCTCGTAATATGAAACGTATTTTGTCGGATTATGTTTTAGAGCCTTTATCCTTCTTTATTGATCGTCAAGATCCAAAAACGGGATATTTTCATGAGTTCCCTGTTGTTATTGGTATTAAAGGTCATGTGCGTCATAAATATCAAGACCAAGGGGATATTAATTCAGGAACCATTGTGTTAAAAGAATGTCATTCCTTTGCGACGGTTGATGCGGTGCTTGCTAAATTAGGGGAACTTCACGGAGTGACCTTTAAAGCGGATAAATTATTTATGCCGATTGATGATTACGCGTCTGCACAAGATTTATTAATTGCTTTTAATAAGGCTTATACGACGCATGGTGTGACGCATTTTAAAACAGTTGCGTATTTCAATCAAGCTAATGAGGAAACAGAAGTGCTTTTAGCTAATGGTGATGATACCACGATTTAGTGATTCTTTAAGACAGTGCGCTTGGCGTACTGTCTTTTTTGTGCTAAAATAATAATATAACAGTTGTCAAGTGAAAACTGGATGACTATAGTTCTGAGTAAAGGGGGTCTGTATGGGCTTAAAAGATGCTGCTCGTGAAGCAGGAAAAAACGCAGGTGGTGCCGTTGCAAAGGGCGCCAAAGACGCTGTTAAGAAGGGTGCTAAAGATGGTCTTGAAAAAGGTAAAGATGCCGCTTTGCAAGCTGCTGACCGTAAGTTAGCTGAAGGTAGTGACGAGTATCAAACGTTATCTGATGCCTATCATAAAGGTAAAGACGCTTATCAAAAAGGTAAGAAAGTTGCCAAGGGCGCTAAAAATGCGGTTAAGGGTGCTAAAAATACGGCTAATACGGTGAAAAACGCCTATGATACAGCTAAGGCGATTTATCATGGCGTTCAAGCAGCTGTTCAAGTGGCTCGGACGATGTCGTCGGCACAATTGGTGGCAGCGGCTGGTCAGGCGACTGTCGCGGGTGTTAATGCAGCGATTGGTTTCTTTTCAACGCCTGTTGGTTGGGTGACGGCGGCAGTTCTTGTAGTCTTATTATTGTTTGCTTTAGGTGGTAAAGATGGTGATTCTAAGGATGCGGCTAATGCCTTAAATACAACGGCATCAACAACGCAAATAGCGACTACGGCTGAAAATACAACAGAGCGTAACGGTCGTAAAATGCTTGTTTTAGACGGTTGTGCGACTAATGAAAAGTCTGAAAGTTCTGGTGGAACGTCTACAGGTAGTGGAGACGCGAGTGATGCTGACTGGACAAAAGAAGGAACAAAAGCTTATGAAAATGCGAAAAAGGTATTTATGGCTTTTGTTAATCATGGAACAACTGGTGAATTTGCAGCAGGTGTTGTTGGTTGGGTGAACTCTGAAGGTAGTTTTGATATTATTGGACGTGCCCAAGGACACTATGGTGGTGGCGAAAAGGATTCCATTAAAAATGGTGCTGTTCCTACGACAGGTGGTACGTCGAATACCCTTGGTGGTGGTGGTATCTTCCAATTTGACCCTTACACCCGTTATGCACCGTTAAATAGCCCCGATTGGGAAGACGCGGACAAGATGGTTGATTTTGTTCTTAAGGAAGTTGCTCGTGGTGACTGGATTCCTTCTCCGCACCAAAGTGTTTTTACAGGTGGTAAAACATGGAGTTTCCGTGAGGCTGCTCAGTTAACTAATCCAGGGGATGCGGCGTTTTCTTGGAATGCCTTTGAACGTGGTAATCCTGCGTATATTCGTGCAGAACAAAAGAAAGCGGATGCTGAAAAAGCGGCTCAAGTTTTCCATGCTAGTGATTATAAATTTGATGCCAAGAAATTTGATTCGTTTTTTGGAGATGCTGCCAATAAAGATGGTGGCTCGTCAGGATCTTCATCAAGTTCATCATCGTCTAGTGAAGATGAGTGTGGGGATTCTGATTCAGCAGGTGGGGGCGCTTCCTGGGGTGAAGCTGACGGAACAGGTAGTGTGAATTATTCGGACTATAATGCTTGGCGTCCAGATGCTTTACCTGATGATTTGAAGAAATATGCCATTAATCCTGAATCGGTTGGTATGAAGTTTGCAAGTGGTACGGGTTGGCAATATCCAGGAAATCAATGCGTTAACTTGACCATTTCCCTTATTTATGCGATTTGGGAAAAAGATGGTGGTCATCCAACAAACCCTGGTGGTAATGGTAAGGATATTGCGCCTGGTTATGCGTCTCAATTGGGTGGTAGTACCTCTGATACACCACATGCAGGTTCTGCTTTTTCATCTGATGAAGCGCCAGGTTATGGACATACAGGTGTTGTCAGCCATGTGTTTTCAAATGGAGACGCTTTGATTATTGAACAAAACTTTGCAGGTAAATCAGGGGAACAAAATGGTGAGAATTGTACATGGAATTATCGTTATTGTACAAAGAGCTTTTTGAAAGCTCATAGTTATAGTTTCTTTGATCCATCTTCTAAAGGTTATAAGTTTGTTAGTGGTATCAAATCTAAATAGAAACCTATCTCTTTGAGATAGTTTTCTTTTTTTGATATAATAAAGGAAATAAGTGAAATAACGAGGTATGTTTGCATGGCGAAAAAGAAACGTCGAAAAAATGATGGGTCATTATCAAAAGGTATGACTGGTTTGTTATTGCTTGGAGTTGTATTTGTGGCTGGTTTTGTGCTTTGGGCAGTATTGTCATCAAAACCAAAATATAACTCTGAGCCTGAATATACGCCAAAGGTATCTAAAAAGGTGTCTCGACCAAAAGTTATTGAAAAATCGTCATCAATGCCTTCATCATCAAAAGAGTCAACAAAAGATGAAGAAGATTTGAATGATATTGTTGGAGGTGCGCAAGGCCGTATTAATAAGTATTTGGAACGTCAGGATAATCCGATTACGGATAGTGATCAAGTAGGTGCTATTGCGTCTTATCTTAATACGGTTGTTGATTTGATTCAACGGAATAAAGACGCTAAAGCACCGCATGATTATGGTTTGGATGATAGTATGGGCTTGGCAATGCTTGATACGTTTAAGACAGCTATTAATGCAGGTTATAGTGTTGATAGTGATTCTGTTAAAGCGTATGAAAGTAAATATTCAAATGTCCTTCAATATACGTTTACGATGTCTCGTGAGGGTAAATCGTCAGCTTTCTTTATTGGGAATTATTTGCCAAATATAGGAAAAGGAACGATTACACGTATGGAAGGTCATCTTGATAATGTTGCCTTTGAATAAGATTTAGGCTTGACATTTTGAAAGGGTTTTAGTATCATAAAGTTATGAACAATAATGTTTTGTTGTTCATATGCTTTGCGATGTTGTGGGCGTAGGTTGTGTGGTTTTTGTAAATACCTATGCTTATGGAAAGTCATCTTGTGGATGACTTTTTTATTTGTTCTTTTCTTGTCTTTTTGTTATAATGAAGCTACTTATAGACGAATTGAGGTTTTATCGTGACTCAGAAAAAAGAGATTAAACGTCGTATTGATATTAAACGGGTGTTGTTATCGATTGGTTCGGTTCTTTTGATTGTGATAGGATTGGGCTTGTTTTTTGCCAATGACGTTCGTAATGTAGCCGTTAAGGAAAAAGCAAAGACCTTGCGTGTCGCAAAATTACCGAACAAGGTTGTGCAAAAGCATCAGGAAGAATTGAAACCTGAAGATGTGAGCTTTGATTTTTCGGATGCTCAACCGCCAACAGCGGCTGCTGTTGCTCAGACTTATCAAGAAGCGACGGCTGAAAAATTACCAACGGTTGGTGGGGTAGCCGTTCCTGATTTAGGAATTTCGCTTCCCATTTTGTTTGGTGTTGATAACACGTCTTTGATGTATGGTGCAGGAACAATGAAACCTGACCAAGTTCAAGGTCACGGGAATTTTGCTTTGGCTAGTCATCATGTCTTTGGAACAGGTGGCGGGAATTTGTTGTTCTCACCACTTATGCGTGCAAAAGTTGGACAAATGATTTATACAACGGACACTCGTCAAACCTATGTGTATCGTATCACTGATATTTTTGAGGTTGATCCTTCGGATGTGTCAGTGATTGAAGATGTTCCGAATAAGAAATTGATTACGCTTATTACCTGTACGGATTTGCAAGCGACAAAACGCTTAGTTGTTCGTGGAGAATTGGTCGGTGAAGGCACTTATCAAGACTATGCGGGTTATTTCGCCTAATAGAAAGGATTTTTTACTTTGAAAAAAGACGTTAAACGCTATATTACTGTTGGGAGCGATTTGGTTGATGATTCGGTTAAAAAACCTATTGTTCTTAATGGTCCAAAATCACATGTGTGGTCTTATACCTTTTATGGATTGTTGATTGTGTTTTTGGTTGCTTTTAATTTGATGTTTTCGTTTTCACGTGTTTCTGGACGCTCGATGCAACCAACTTTACATAATAATGATTATGTTTTGTTTTTACGAACACATAAGGTGAAACGGTTTGATGTGGTTTCCTTGCGTGAACGATTGGTTGATAGAGGAAATGAGAAATTGATTGTTAAACGTGTGATTGGACTTCCTGGCGACCGTATTACCTCTATTGATGGTCAGTTGTATGTCAATAATGAAAAGATTGCTGAAAAGTATTTAGATCCTCAATTTACGAAAATGTATAATCAGATGTCTTATACGATTACGGTGCCTAAAGGTCGTGTTTTTGTTCTTGGGGATAATCGAGATATTTCAAAAGATTCACGCGCTTTGGGGTCGTTTAAAGAATCGGCAATTATTGGTGTTGAAATTTTTCATTTTAAAGGCTGGTTTGGTAGCTAAGACCAGTCTTTTTTGTTATACTTATTATATAGAGCTGTCAGAAAGGGTGACATAGAATGCTTATTTTTATTCTTTTGGCAGCGGTTGTTATGCTGGTTTTATCAGTTTTAAAAATGTTTCGATGGGCCTTTGCGGTTCTTGGCCTTGCGATTTTGTTTTATTTTGGATGGCTGTGTTATGTTGCTATGACACCGTATTTACCAATGATTTTTAAGGCTTGGTCGCAAATTGCAGATATTCTTGGAAAAGCTTTTTCAGAGATGAAACCATTTTTAGATGATGCTGGTCGACAGCTTAATGACCAGTTGCAGCGCTGAAGACATTAGAAATAGTGTCTTCTTTTTTTTGCTTTTTTTAGGGGCTTGCGTTATAATAAAGATAATTAGATTATCTAGAAAGATGAGGACTGTTGATGTCTTTGAAAAATATGTTAAGCGGATTGTTTCCTAAACGAAATCTTGAAAGTGATACCTTTGATATTGATGATATTCGTAACTTTTCTTTAGCGGAACGTCGTAAAGAGAATCGTAAGAAATATCGTGATTCGTTGATTAAATGGACACTGATTGGCCTTACGGCGTCAGGATTGGTTTTGACAGCAGGAACGGTTATTGTTCGTAGTTTTAATACGGCTACTGAAACGAAGGCTGTTCAAAAAGGGAAAGCTTCTGATGCGACTAAAGAAGGTAAAACGGTCGATGCGATTAATCAAGGAAAGTATCATTCTAAATTAGAAGAATTGACTGCGGCTAAGAAGAAACAAGCGGAGGCTGAAAAGAGTGCTAAAGAAGCGTCTAAGAAGGCACAATCGGCACAAGCAAAAGCGGCTAAGGAAGCTGAAAAAGAAGATTTAGCAAATACAAAAGCAGATAATGAAACATTGAAATCAACGGTTGATCAAAATCAAACAACGATTGCAAATTTGAAGTCTGAAAAAGAAGTGTTGACGGCTGAGAAAACACAATTGCAAAAAGAAAATGATGATTTAAAGTCTAAGGCGTCTGCGCTTGAAAATGAGTTGAAGACCTTGAAAGATCAACAGCAACAAGATCAAAAGCAAAAGGAGGCGACGGCGTCTAGTGGCAACTCGTAAGAAAAAAGGAACGCCTCAGAAAGACGTTCGTCGAAAAAAAGTAAAAGAGGAAGCGGTTAAGCGACCATTGACAAAATTGGAACGACAATTACGGGTGCTTGACCCTTCGATTCCAATGGCTCTTTATTTGACTTTGCTTAATCATGAGGAAGTAGCGTATTTGCGTGAAGATGATCAATCCATTCATGGTTTTTTGGTTGATTTGTCTGTGGATCAAGAATTATCTGGTTTCTTATTTTTGTCTATTCAACAACAATTGTTGTATGCCTATTTGTCCTTAGATAGTGATGTATTGATTCTTTTTCCATCTGTAGCGGCTGCTAAGGATTTTCGTTATGGTTTTAAAGACCTCAAAGGAAGTGATGTGCTCATCAAATCTGAAGATTTTGAGTCTTACGAAGTGTTTGCGCGTGGGACATTGCATGAGTTGTTAGATCCGTATGTGCCACCACATTCTAAGAAATCTTTGTCAGCGGTTGAAGTGGCTAATGAATTTACACAATTGGGAACACTTACGGATGACGCATCTAAAAATGCGCCTGTTGATAAGGCGCCTGATGTTGATTTCTCTGGTTCTGTTATTGAACCGTCTGACAAGGCAATGACGAAAATTGAAACACCTGATATTGATGTTGAGGGCGATATTCCTCTTGATATGGTTGATGTTGATATGGGTATGAACGATTATTATGACGATTACGAAGGTTCTGGTTACTCAGAAGGTTTGTCTGTTGAAGATTTAGCTGTGTCTGATAGTCTGTCTGATGATGAAGAAATGGCTGTGTCTTCAGTGGTGGATACCTTTGCGAAAACCGAGTCAAAGAAACGTTATTTGTTAGATGTCTTTGAAGAACAACGGTTTAACTCAAGAGCTGAGATTCAATCGTATATGATTCGAACCTTGTTGATTCGTGCAGAGGCTGCGACGGCTGTCATTAGTAATTTGACAAAGATGGCGATGGCGAGTGGGTTGTCGGATGAAAAAGTTATTGCTAATTTTGTGAAGATGTCTTTGTGTAATTTGTTGAAAGAACAAGGTGACGTCATTGGTTTTGTGAACAGGGAGGTTTATGACTAATGTTTAAACGTAATCGTAATATTGTTGTCAAATCTCAATTTAATATTAATGGCTCTCGTGGGAAATCTGTCGGGGGCTTTATTTCTGATTATGTGGCTCGGTCGTCAGCAACAGATATGTCTATGGCTTATGATTATGCGAATTATTCGGATCCAGGGGATGGTGTCGCCTTTACTTTGTCTGATTTAGCCATTTCTAGGGATGCGACGCTTGCAACGGCTGACCATGTTGAAGATTTGTTTCAATCAGGCAATCGAGCCATTCAACAAATGGTTATTTCCTTTGATCCAGATTATTTAAAAGAGACAGGTCTTGTGTCTGAGGATTTTGTTTTGGAGAATCGTGGGGATTATGAAGGGGAGTATGATGATATTCGTCTTCGTTATGCGGTTCAAGAAGGTCTTCAAGCGTTGGTTGATAATGAGGGTTATCGTGATGGTCGAGCAATTGCTGCAATTCAGCATGATACGTCACATCTACATGTGCATGCGGTTGTGTATGAGAATGCAGAGGCGATTAGTCGTCTTAGGGGTTATGAAGAAAAGGGTGTTATGAAACAGTCGTCTTTTGATCAGTTGTCTCATCGGTTGGATCGTACCTTAGAATTGACACGCTTAGAACAGACGCCTTGTCAAAAACGCTTGTTGTTAGAAGATACGAAAGAAGAAGATACGGCGTCTTATTTTATGGATGATGTAGAGTTGCCTTTGGTTGAGTCGCTTGATTTTAGTGAGTTGAATCAATTTATGGCCTTGATTGAAAAGGAGAAAGAGGAAGAAGAGAAAAAGGAAAAGGAACAGCAGTTGTCGTTATAAAAAAACAAGCCTTTTGGCTTGCTTTTTTTATTGTTGACGGTCGTTAAATTTATTGGCTTGATCAGCTTTTGTGATAGCGTTTTGATAGGTTTCTGAGATAGCTTGTTGAGAAGCTAAGTTGTTCATACGTTTAAGTTCTTTAACGACACTATCAGGATGTGAGGTCTTGTGTCCTGTTTCTTGAAGCATGGACACAATTAAGGCAATACCTGCGTTTGCGGCATTTAGTTTATGAATAAGTTTTGGGTCTTCTTGAATAACGATATTTTCTTTATCTTCTGTTTTTGTGAAGGTTGCTGCAAAGGCCTTGGCGGTTAGTTGAACACCTTTTGGATAAATGCTTTCAATGATAAGAATTTGTTCTTGATAAGATAGTTGAAGGAGCATGAGTGAAATTTCAGCCCAACTTCCTTTTAGTAAGGGTTTTGGGTCAAAATAACGAATGCGTTCTAGTCGTCCATCATGATAAAGTTCAATGGTTTCAGGGGCTTCAATGTTGTCGCACATGGCTTTGACGATGATTTGAGCGACACGTTTTGGTTTTTTTGGGTTTGATAAATTAGTGATTGTATCTAATTGTGGGGCTAAGAGATAGGGTTTGATCCCTTTTAGCATTTCTTTAATATCCATTATTATGGTCCTCTAAGTTTTCTTCAATGTCTGTAAGTTGACGTTTGATGTCTGTGAGTGCTGTTAGAATATTCATTTGGCTCATAGTGACTTGATTGAGTCGTCCGTTGAGGTAATCTGTGGCTGCATCGGTATGATTGAGTTGACTAAGGTAGTCTTCAATAGCAGAGGTGATGAGGGTATTTTTGCTGACACCTTTGTCTTCTGCTAAATCGTTAAGACGACGGTTGACACGTTTGGGAATACTGATACTAAGTCGTTCTTTGATTTCCATGTTTGGTTTCCTTTATTAGTTATTTATCTTTATTATATCAAAAATGCTTTATTTTTTCCTCTTTTGATGAAACGATGTTTTTTCTTTGACGATTGTTAGAGGCTTTGTTATAATGTGACTATACTTTAAAAAAGGATGAAAGGACACCAACCACATGTCTACTAATTCTAAAGAACGATTGCGCCAATTATTGGCACAACATAAAACATCGCAACATACATCTATTGACCCTGAACCTGTGGCAGAACCTACTGTAGAGCCTGTAGCCGAGTCTGTAGAGATTGTCGTAGAGCCTGTAGAGGTTGCTGCAGAACCTGTCGTAGAGTCTGTAGAATCTGTCGTAGAGCCTGCCGTAGAACCTGCGACAGAACCTGTGACAGAACCTATAACAGAACCTGAGCCTGTAACAGAACCAGAACCTGTGACAGAACCTGTAGGGCCTGTTGTAGAGCCTGTGACAGAACCTGATGCGCCTATCGATTTGACAGAGACGAGGGTTTTGTCAAAAGATGAGATTAAAGAGAGTTTAGATCATATTTCTCAGTTGACGGCAAAATTAGAATCGTTTAAGGGATCGTCAGAGCCTGCTTTGGACTCTTCTAATGCTGATTTGACAGAACCTGTACCGTCTGTAGAAACAGTTGACGTTCCTGAGACGACCTTGTCTCGTAGTGAAGATGTTGTTTCTGGTCGTGATGAATTTGTTGAAGGGATGGTTGAAGGCTTGCCTGACTTTAAAAGTGATGCAGTGCCTGAAGCCGTTTCTTCTGAAGTTGAAGACACATTAGCGGATGCTTCTGATGATACCTTAGATGATGATTCTATTGAAAGCGTTTCTTCTGAAGATACATTGACAGATGATTCTGAGGATAAGGCAGAATTGATTGATGGTGAATCCTTGATTGATTCGTCTGACTTGCCTACCTTTGATGATCAAGAACCAGCTTTGGTCAAGAAACCTAAGTTTGTTGAACGAGCAATTGCGGTTGCTAAACGCAAACCTGGATTGATTGTAACGGTTTGTGGGATTGCTCTTGTGGCTGCTTTGATTGGTGTTGCTGCTATGATACCATCATCTAAGAAGTCTACGCCTTCGTCTTCAGCAAATGCAAAAGTTGTTAAGTCTTTAGCAAAATCATCATCAACGGCATCGTCTAAGAAATCATTGTCGATTGAAGAACAATTGACAGCGACAGCTAAAGGAATGGATGCGCCTTATAAGGTTGAAGTTGAGGATCTTGTTGGGGGTTATAAGTTAGGTAAGATTACGTATTATCCTGACAATGAAGCTAAGCGTTATACTGATGCTTCGTTGCACGCACCTGAGAAAGCTGAAGCTACCGATACGTCGGATACAGCAAAAGCTATTACTGATGAATTGTCAAAAGACTTGCCAACGATTAATTCGACAATTAAGGTTAAAGATAAAGATAAGGTATCGTTTGAAACTTACGCTAAAGATGATGGTTATATTACGATTCTTCTCTATAATAAAAAACCATTTGGTTATGTAACAACAGATAAAGATGGTTATAAGACGAATCATGTGACGACATTTTATGTTTCAAATGTCGCTGCTGATGCGTAAAGAATAGGTTATCCTATTCTTTTTTTGTTGCAATTATGAGCTGCGATTATACCATGATTTTTGTTCACTTGTAAGTGTTGTTTGATTTTAGTCTTGATTTTGGGTTTTATGTTGTTGGGTTTTAGGTAGTTGGGTTTTAGGTTGTAGGGTTTTAGGCTGTTGGGTTTTAGGCTGTTGGGTTTTAGGCTGTTGGGTTTTAGGTTGTTGATTTTGAATTTTGGTTTGGATATTGGTTTTGGGCTTTTTGTTAATAAGGTTATCTAACGGTCTGCCGATAGGCAGACCAAAAACAAAAAAAAAACCGATTTTTGCGATAGCAAAAATCGGAAAATCGCCGTAGGCGATAGCGCGGAGCGCTTAAAAAACACCGTTTCGGTTACGAAACGGTGATAATGTGTTTATTCTTCTTTTTTACGACGAGCAAGGGCGATAAGGCCTGCTGCGCTGAGTGTTAAGACACCGCCTGCTGTCATTAATTGTGTGTTTGTGTTTTCACCAGTGCTTGGGAGCGTGTTGCTTGATGCTTGACGGTTACTGTTTAATGGAACCGCAGGCGCACTCTCTTGTTGAGCTGGTGTTGCTGTTTGTTGGGTTGGCGCAGGTTGCGCAGGTTGTGCAGGTGCTTGTTGGGCAGGTTGTTCTGCAGGTGCGTCTGTTCCTTTTTGAGTTTTGATGTCTGTGATTGTTTTTTCAAGATTGTTTAAGAACTCTTCACGTTTATCGGCAGAGAGATTAGGGAATTTTTCATTCATCTCTTTGATTTCGTTTTCGCTGAAGGTTCCTGGTGACAATTCGTTAATGGTGTTGATGTCGTCATTGAGACGTTTGAGTTGTGCATCAAGGGTTTCTTTAGCTTTTGTTTGTTCACTGTCTGCTTTTGTTTTTGCAGATGGTGCTTTGTCATCTTTAGAAGCACTTGGGGCGCTGTCAGATTTGCTTGATGACGGTGTTGTGTCTTTTTGATCTTTGACTTTTGTTCCTTTTTTAAGGGCGTCATTCAAGGTTTTACCTGCAGGTGTGAGAAGTAATTCGTCACTTTCTGTCGTGTCTTCTTCGATGTTGAGATTTTTGTAGACATTGACAAGGTTACCATTGTCATCTTTTTTGATTTCAATGAGTTGACGTCCTTCGATAGCATCTTTATTGGTGTCAGGATGGCTACCATCTTCAGCAGGTTTTAGAGGTTTTCCATCTTCGTCAACCCATTTTGTTACATGACCTTCTGTGAGGGTGTAGTCGGTAGTTGTGTTGACAGGTGTTGTGTCAGTTGATGTGTTTTCTGTTTTTGCGTTTTGACGACTTTCAAATTCGTCAAGAGAAATTGTTTTTGAAAGGTCTACTTTTTCAGTATTTTCGTCAGCCGAAACAGAGGCAACAGGTGCTAAAATGCTAGCTAGGCTTGCAGCTGTTGCCGTTACATTTTTTGTTGTTAACATATTTGGAGAGATCTCACTTTCTTATTTAATATCTTTTATTTTCTCATGTTTTATGAGGTTTGTCAATGTGTTAAGAAGTTTTGTTCGGGGTCATATTCGAATTGACTTTCGTCGATTTCAAATTCTGGTGGGAGATAGTTGTCAAGATAGGGGTCACCTAGAAAGATATCTGGTTGAAATTGGTCGTTTGGGTATACGGGATAGTCGTGGTTGGTTTCGGGGAAGTCATGATTAGTTTCAGGGAGGTCATGATTACCTAAAGGGAGGTCATGGTTGGTTTCAGGGAGGTCATGATTGGTTTCAGGGAGGTCATACTTATTTTTGGTATGACTGTTTTTAGGGCGATTTTTTTCTTGATGTTGTTGGATGGTTTCTCTAAGACTTGGTGCTTGTGTATCTGTTGCGTCTGTTTCTTCTGTCAATTTATTAAAGGCAGAAAAATCAATGGGCTGTTCGAGAACAAGGGTGTCATAGGTTTGTAGGTTTTGTTTTTTATTGTCGAGAATTGCTTGGGCGTCTTCTTTTGAACAACTGTCGAGGGTACTGATGACACGTGCACGAAGAACCATTTCAATGGGTTTTCCTGTTTCTTTCGTGCCGCCTGTGTAATAGGTGTCTACGAGTTCTTGTAAGGTTTCGTCGTATTTACTTGGAATTTCGTTAACAAAGGTTTCAAAGGCGTTGAGATCGCCATTTGTGTAAAGGTTATCGTAAGCTTTTTTGTCCAGTTGTTCGTTAATAAAGTCGCTTCGTTCTTTGAAGAAGGTGCGTACATTGTCTGGAATGATGTTGCTTAGACTGGCGTTACTGTTGACACGTTCTTCTGAAATAGCTTTGAAGCAGTTATAATAGTTTTGATTGGTATCACAAAGGTAGTTGATGAGAACGTAGGCTTGAGCGTCTTTTTCAGAGGTTGAATCGAGTGGGAAGTTGTCATCACGAGAAAGGAGGATGTCGTTAAGTTGATCAGGATTTCCTCGGTAATAGGTGATGATGTTATCGATATCGTCTTCTGATAAGTCGAGGGTGATGTTGTTTTTTTCAAGCGATAGGTTGTATTTATCGATGATATTGTTTTGGGTCATTTGGGCGGCAAGCATTGACCATTTATGGTGTTCGGGTTCGGTTTTTTGAAGGTAGGTGCTTGCAGTGTGTAGTTGGTTTAAGTCATAGAAGATTTGGTTGGTTTCTTCTAGGATGTTTTGTGCTCTTGTTTTTTGATCTTCTTCTTTTTTAGTGAAGATATTACTGATTTCACTCATAAATACTTTAGCGCCTGCGCCGAGGTTGACGCCACGTGTGACTTCAAGTTTTTGCATTTGATCAGGATTGTCTTGGGTCATTTCAATGAAATGTTTACTGATATTTTGACGATTTTTAAAGGATGTATCGAGCATATATTCAGCGTATTCGTCACGCGCTTTTTTACGTTTTTCAGGGTCGTTAGCAAAATAGGTTGCTAAACGCGCATAGGTTTCTGTTTCTTTAACAAAAGGTTTTAGATCTGTCATAGGTGTTCAATTCCTTTCTTTGTGACCTTGTTAAATGGGTTTAATCTTTGTATAATATAAGTATATCATATTTCAGAAAGGCTTGTTTTTTATGGATTTTAAGAAACATACGGACGTGTTAAAAGGACAGGTTCGTGAGCGTGCGGGTGATTTAAAATCAAAAGCACGTGCGCAGATGACGGTTTCAAATGCTAAAAAATTGTTTTTGGGTCGTCGAAGTAAACGTGAGATGGAGCGTGCTTATGCACGTAAAACGGTTGATGGCTTTAAGAAGAAAAAGGAAGTCGATTTAGAAGCGGAAACAGCTCGTAAGAAACCGATTGGACCTCAATCTCGTAAGATTTATCAACAAGGCTCTATTGTGGCTGCGGCTGCCGTTGTTATTGTGTTTGGTCTTTTGATTCAGGGGCTTAGGGAGATGACAGCTAATCTTCATGGCAAGGATCAGGGCTTCTTCCATAATTATGGTGGTGTTCCTCAGACTTTATTCTTGATGTTTGTTCTTTTCTTCCCTTTGTGGGGTCTGTTTAGATGGAAAATGAAAGTCGTTTGGGAACAGAACAATACACAATACATTAACGATGATTTGACAACGTTTGATAATGAAGCATTCTTACGTCAAATTGACCATTTGGTGTCTGATTTTCGTGTAGCCCCTGATGCGGGTCTTGGTTATGATGGGACGGTTATGGTATTGGCTAGTCACATTATGATGAAAAATGATGGGATTAAGAAAATCATGATGCCTGTTTATGATAAGACGGTTGATGGTTTTGTTAAGAAGGACATCAATGGGGATGTTGTTAAAGAAAAAGTGCCAATGTTCGATCATGATTTTGGGGAAATGTTGTATGACATGAGTGATGTTCCTGCTGAATATCAAAGATGGTATTCTGGTCTTGATTATGATTATAATCCACTGATTCCTCGTCGTGAAGGTGGCGATGGTAAACGTCGTGTGGGCGGTTTCCAACGTAAGAATGACCCTTATGATACGCTTGCGGATTTCATTAATGCCAATTTCCATCCGCTTGATTGGAACACACAACGTCCAGCAGGGGTTTATTTTTATGATGACGCCCCTGTTAATGTTATCTTGATTGCCATTACTCGTGGTGGTAAAGGACAAACCTATATCGAAGTTATCTTTGATTTGTGGATTCGAGCAGATAATCCGTGGAATATCTTTACGACAGATCCGAAGATGGAATTGCTTCGTAAGTTTTATTATCCTGCCACGAAAGCAGGGTTTGAGGTGGTACAATTTAATCTGATGGTGCCTAACCTTTCTAACGTTTTTAATCCCTTGATTAATGCCCTTCAAGAATTTCGTCGTAATGACGTTACCAAGGCCGTGGGGATGATTGATGCCATTGTTGCTATGTTGTTCCCAGATAATGGTGAAATTTGGAATCCTGCTGCAGGGAATATGCTTCGTCGTATTGTTTATTTGTTGTTTGATTATTTGATTGAACAAGAAAAATATGTACGTTATGTGGGCTATCGTGATAACATTCCTCAAGAGATTGTTGATGAACAAGTTGAAGACATTTATTCTAAGATTTCGATGTATTCGGTTTATGTTCTTTTGGGGGAATTGGCAGCCAAAGTGTCAACGGACCTTAATTTTATTAATGTTGACCCAACACTTCCTCCTGAAGATAAGAAAGATTTGTTGACACTTGTGTTTGAAGCCATGTCAATGCTTCCTCGTAATGAGTTGCGTGTTAAATCTATTACCGCAAATAATGCGATTAAACAGATTTCTGGGGCAGAGCAAACGGTTGCGTCTATTTATGCAACATTGTTAACAGGTCTTTCTGTTTATGATGACCCGACAACGATTGCCTTGATGTCAGGTGGCTTGTCTGATAGTTTTGACGTGTCAGGGGTTGGCTTCCCTCGTCGTATTGGGGTTCGTTTTGATAAGAATTATGTCAGTCGTTATGGATTTGCCAATGCCAATACGACATGGACAGCTTACGAAGATGCTGAATTCACAAAACCAATGGATGTTGAAAAATATGGCCATATCGAAAACGTGTCCATGGCAGGTTGGTCTTGGCTTCATATTGTTGGGAAATATCCAAATCGTACGACCTATTTGACACTTGATGTCTCAACATCAGGAACACGTGTCGCCCGTTTTTATTTCCGCTTTATTAAAGGCTATCGTAAACGTGGTCAAGTGGCGTATGTTCGTGATGAAATTACGAATGATTTGATTGTTAAAGATGGTGTCTTGATTGAGATGCAAAAAGAAGGTGACCGTTTTGTTGATGGGGTGTCTCAATTTGAAGATACGAAGTATGATGCCTTGACCAAATCATTTGTGCAACAACAATCACCAGTCATTGATATGACGCAGGTCTTTTATAGTGAACGTCCTAAGTTCATGTTTGCCGTTGTACCGCCTCATTTACAACACTATCAAAAACACGTTCTTACGATTTTCTCTCAATTGGTTAATGAGTTTTATGATTTGGCTTATACAACGAAATCAGCAGGTAAACCAATTGTTGGTCTTCATGTGATGCTTGAAGAGTTGGGTAATATTCGTGATGGTGAACGTGGGATCGCTAATTTGGATACGATTACGTCTATCGCCCTTGGACAAGATTTGCAGTTGACTTTTGTTCTTCAAGCTTATCAACAGTTGCGTGATATTTATGGGGAAGCTGTTGAAGCGGTTATTCGTGCTAATTCAGCATATACCGTCTTCCTTAAATCAAATGACAAAGAATTGATTGAAGATTTGATTTATAACTCAGGTATTCGTCATGAAGTGCGTGTTAATGGTAAGAATGTGACCCGTCGTCCAAGTGATGTGATTACGCCAGGGGAAGCTGGTATTGGTTATAATATCAATAATGAAGAAACGTCAACCATTAAAGTTAATGATTTGTTATTCTTGCCAGGGAAGAATCCAGGCAATGGTGCAGTCTTCTCTCAAACAGGTATGCCGATTGTGAATAAATTGGATACGATTACACCGATGGCTGCAGGTCTTCATGGACGCTTGCCTCAACCTGTTGCTGGTAAGTATACAAAATCAACCTTGCCTACAACGGCTAATCGTTTCCGTGGTTCTGACTCACTCGCTACCATTGATGGGGAAGCTCTTGTAAAAGCGCGTGTGGCTCATGCCAAGATTGCACAAACCATTAAAGAAGATGCTCTTTTGGCTGCTAATAAAGCAGGGATTAAACTTGATGAATATTCGGCAGAGTTGTCTGAGTATATCATGAATGCTGTTTATGATGAATATAATCGTGAAAATGGTATTTCATATACAACACAAAGTAAGCCTGTTGAGTATTGGCAAGTGTCTCGTGAATTGTTGGATAATTTCAATGCGATTGGTCGAGGGGATTATAAAGGTGATGATGCGCTTCGTCAATCGAAGATTCAAATGCTTAAAGAAGGTTTGCTTCGTTGTTTGATGGATCCTCAATTGAATGAAGTAACGATGATTTTCCGTGATAAACAAGCGGATGGCGCCTTTGGTTTTGAAATTAAAGCGGTTCAAGAATTTTTGAAAGCTTTTGTTGCTAAGTATCCTGAACCTGAAAAGTTAGAGGTTGAAAAACGTGATGTCTTTGAAGAAGCTAAACGTGAAGGTTGGACGAAGAAAGAAGTTCGTGACTATGTCTTTGATGCCTTTGATAATCCGTATACAGGTCAAGCTGTTGCTGATTTGTGTCGTGATATGCTTATGGGTAAAGTGTCATTGTCTGAATTTGATTTGCATGAAAATCCTGAAATGCCTGATAACTATAAGGTTGTCTTTAGTGGTATGCCAATTGGTAATTATATGGCTAAAGATCATACAGGTGAGCCTGCTAATAGCTTTATTTTTAAATCAGGTCTTAATCGTGATGCTGTTCTTGATTTGTATGAAATGTCATCAGGTGCTTTTAAAGAAGCCTTTAATGAGAAAAAACGTATCGCTATGGCGACTGAAGATTAATAAAAAAGAGACGATAATGTCTCTTTTTTTAAGTGTTCAGAAAATGTTTTTGTGGGGTTAATGGTTTGTCTTGAATAATGATTAACAGGCCACAAATAAGAGGAAGAAAAAGATAGAAAATTGAGAAGCCTCGTGATTGTCCCCAGGCGCGTGCCCATTTGTAGTTGGCGTAACTGTTATAACCGTTTGGCATGAGTAGATTAAAGAACCAAAACCATTTGTTTTTGTTACCAAAGGTCAATTTGTGTTGAGTGAAATTGCCGTAGTAAGGGATGAAGGTTTTCCATGGGTTTTCATTAGCTCTTTCAAAAAGGATGAAGTTGATGACACTGGTTTGTGTAAAATTAAGCATAGCGACATATAACATGAGACTATAGGCGATGAGATAATAACTTAAGATAGTAGTCATACGTTTCTCTTATTAATATTTTGGCTTTTCAGGGATGATAATCCATGCGATAAGGTAAAGGAGTGCACCTGTACCAAAGAAACAGATGGCGATGGCCCAGAGTAAGCGAATGACGGTCGGGTCGACATTGAGATAGTTGGCGATACCTGAGCAAACACCTGCAATCATTTTATTGTCGGTATCTCGTGTGAGTTGTTTCATAGTTTTAAACCTCGTTTGTTTTTTTGTATCTTTATTATAGCACATTGATGAGTTAGATTAAAGGGAAAATTAAATGTGACCTGCTGTTTATTCTTGTGTTATTGAGGGTTTTTTGTTACACTATTGTTACGAAAAAAATAGTTAAAGGAGTTTTCATTTTGGCTAATGAATTATTGTCGCGTCGTTCAAAAGAAGAGACGCCATCGGTTAAAAAAACGATTAAAAAAGGACTATCTGCCACTCAGAAAACCTTAGCGTTTATCGGGTCAGCGCTTGGGATTATTACTGCTTCTATTACGATTATGACCTTTATGTCAGGGGGAAATAAAAAGGTTCCTGAAAAGCCAACAAAGACAACTATTGTGAAAGAAGTTCACACATCATCACCGTCGTCTGTGACGTCTTCTGAATCCAAGGCGTCGGTAGTAGCACCTCATGAGTCGTCGGTACCAACACATTCAAGTGTTGTACCAAGTTCAAGTGTGGTTAGTTCATCGACGGTACCTTCAGAATCGTCTTCTGTAGAAACAACGCCATCGTCAACTGATGTGTCTCGAACAGTTACAGAATCGTCGTCTGGTTCTACAGAGACAACGAATAACTAATGTGATATACTAGAATTATCTCTTATGAAAGTAGGTTTATTTTTTTATGAAACAACGTGGTTTTGAATTGGTATCGACGGAGAATAATGTGACACTTCTTCCAAAACGTGCAACGCGTCATGCAGCAGGTTATGATTTGAAAGCAAGTCGAGATATGCACATTTCCCCTGGAAGTATTGCACTTGTTCCGACAGGTGTTAAAGCCTATATGGGTACTGAAGAAGTGCTTTATTTGTTTGATCGTTCAAGTAATCCTCGTAAACGCGGCATTGTCTTAATTAATTCGGTTGGTGTTATTGATAGTGATTACTATAATAATTCTGGTAATGAAGGTCTTATTATGGCACAATTTAAAAATATTAGTGACAAGGTGGTGCATATTAAACGTGGTGATGTCATTTGTCAAGCAGTGTTTATGCCGTTTTTGATGGCGGATGATGATGTCGAAGGTGATGTTCGTAAAGGAGGCTTTGGATCGACTGATGATTGATTTAAAATTTAGTTTGTGGCGAACGGTTTGTCGTTTCTTTTATCTTCCTTTTCATTTTTTAGCACGTTTATGGTTCCGATTAACAGAGGCCTTTGTAGCGATTTTGCTCTTTGTTTCGTTTTTAAATGTGCTCAAACCATCGGGATTGACTGTTGAAAGCTTTTTGAAAGTGTGTGGAACGTATTTTACAGGCATTTCTGTAGAAAATGCTTTTGGTGCGTTTTTGACAGTTAATGTGATTTGGTATCTTGTTATTTTGTTTTTGACTATTTTTGTTCTTTTGATTGATATCTTTGCGTTGATGTTTGGTCATGCAACGTATCGTTATAAAGTGTTATGTTTTTATCGTGTGCTTAAAGAAACAGAGGAACCGATGTTTTTTGCACGAGAAAAAGTTACTGATGAAACAACGTCTGAAGAAACTGAAGAAACTAATGAAACAAAATCTGAGGAAACAAGTTCTGAAGAAACAAAATCTGAGGAAACAAGTTCTAAATAATAAAACTATCTCAAGTGAGATAGTTTTTTTAGTTATTGAATGAAATGTGAACATGGTCGTAGTGGTTGGCGGTTGCGTTACCTCGGTCTGGCATGAGGTTCCATGTATTTGCAGGGCCATAAATATTGTTTTGAGCCATGTAGTAGCGTTGTTCCCAAATTTGATAGTAGACGCCTAAGGCTTTCATGTTTTTAGCGACGTATGCTGAGAGCTTGTCTCCTGTTGCTTTATTGACCATGAAGTCTGCCGATAGTCCTGAGCCGTGTCCGTGACCTGTGCCGTCATCGTCTCCTGCACGGTAGCCTCCAACGTCAGCGATGTTGAATTTTGCTTTTAAGAAATTACGGACTTGGCGAGCGTGTGTTGGCATGTGGGTTGTACCTTCGTCGTTGTTGTCTTTAACTTTGTTGAAAAGGGCTTGATCTTCTTCAGATAAGAAGGAGGTGTCAACGCTATTGATGGCGTAATTTGCAAGATTTGCTTGAACAGAAGCTAAGGCGTTTTCTTTTTCTGAAAGGGCTGCTTTGGCGTTTGTGAGTTTGTTGGTTGCATCACTTACAGCTTTGTTTTTGTCTGTTTCTTTTTGCGTTAAGGCATTTAATTGTTTAAAGAAAGTTTCTTTTTGACTTTCTAAAGTGAGTAACTGAGCTTTTTGAGCATTCTTTTGATAGGTTAAAGGTTTTGTTTTCTTTTCTTTGAGAATGTTTTTTGTTTTATCTAGGCTTGTTTTTAGAAGGTCAATTTCTTTTGTTTTTTCATTTGTTTTTGTTTCTTTTTCTGTTTTTGTATTTGTATCAATGGTGATATTATTGGCGTTTGTAATGTCTTGTTCAGCATTTGTAATGAGTGCTTTGGCATCGGCAACCGCTTTTTTAGCATTTTCTAAGGGGCTGTCTGCGTGTGCGTGAGACATTGTTAGTAATGCTAGACTACAAAGTGATAAGGTTGTTAGTTTTTTAAACATGACAAACCTTCCTTTCAATTGATTTATGATTCTAGCTTAACAAATTTTGAAAGATTTGTCGATTGGAAAATCGGTGTTTGAAAAACGGGTGGTTTTTTGAGATAATAGTAGTGTAATTTAAGATGATTAGAAAGGATTTATTCCATTCATGACAAAGTATATTGTTATTGTTGAAAAAAAATCAGCACGTGAGAATTTTGCGCGTGCTTTAGGTGGTAACGAAGGAACCTTACCTGACGGTAGTGAATATGTATTATCATTGCCTTTGAATGGGCATACCATGACTTTGCCTGAGCCTATTAAGGTGGCTAAGGCTGGTTGTGAAGATAAGATTGGAGGTTTTCGTGATGTTGATGTTTTGCCTTGGTCTTATGATGATTTTGATTTTAAGAAAAAGGTATTTATTTCAGCTGCAAAACGTGATGTTGTGATGAACATTAAAACCTATTTGGATAATGGTTATATTCCTGTTGTTGCGACTGACCGAGATTCTTCAGGTAATGGGGATTTGATTGGTATGGAGATTTTAGATATTCTCAACTACGATGGGCCTATTATGCGTGATGAACATGCCTCAGAAGAAGAAGCTGATATTCAATATTCAATGTCTCATTTACGCCCGATTACACGTAATCATATTCCTTATTTGCGAGCAAAAGTGCGTCAAGAAATGGATTTTATGTCGCAATCATTGACACGTTTGGCTGCGAAATCATTGTCAGATGATGGGTATCGTATTAGTGCGCCACGTATTGGTGGTTTGCAGTCGGTCATGCTTTTATCTGTGTATTTGCAATTGGAAGCTATTCGTCAGTATAAGCCATCTTCTGTTTATGAATCTCGTTATAAGTTTGGCGATTTGTCATTGACGCATAAGGGTGAGGATCAATATCCTGATGAAGCCACATGGAAAGCAAGTGTGTCTTTGCCTGAGACATCTGCTGTTCGCTTAGTTTCTAAGAAGCCTGTGTCTTCAGCGCCTGGGAAACCGCATACGCTTGACTCTATTTCAGGGGAAGCGGCTAAAATTGGTATTTCTGGATCAGATGTATTACCGTTAATTCAAGCCATGTATGATAATAAGTATTTGTCTTATCCTCGTCCAGATGCTCGTATGGTTATGGAAGAAGAGTTTGATAAGAGTTTAGGTAAATTGGATGACGTGTTGGCTCTTCTTGATTTGCCTAAAGAATTGTTTACACATCGTCAAGCACGTTTTAAGACGCACGTTGTGCCAACACCTAAAACAGATAAAGAAAAAGAAAAGTCTAAGATTTCCCATGGGGCGTTGCGTTTTGGATCAAAAGTGCCAAAAGATTTGCTTGAATTGGATAAACAATTTGGTAAGGGTGCGTCTGCGCTTTATCGTGTGATTTGTGAAGCCTATGTGGCTATGTTTTTAGAAGATACAGAGTACATGCAATACAAGTATGAAACAACGGATACACCTTATCCCTTTACAGGGTCGCTTCGTCTTGTGACAAAACAAGGTGGTATGGACGCTGAAGCGGATGTGAGTGATGTTGCAACAAGTTTGCCTGATGTTAATTCTCGTGCAACTTTGTATGGCCATGAGGTTAAATCTAAGAAACCTACGGCACCGACACGTAAGTGGTTAGCGGATCTTCTTGAACGTGAAAATATTGGTACGCCTGCGACACGTGTGCCTACGCTTGACCGTATGGTTGCGTCTAATGGTGATCGTCAAGCCTTGGTAGAAACAAAAGGTAAATTGACTTTGACACCATTGGGTGTTATTTCGGCGCGTTTTGCGGAACAATTGTCTTTTGTGACGGTTGAGGGACGTCATATCTTTATTAATGCGCTTGATGATATTCATTCAGAAGCGGATTTAGATGCTGTTCGTCAAAAGATTTTGGAACTTCTTGATGAAGACGTGATGACGATGAAAACGGCTAAGGTTGATGCGTCTGATTTGTCTGTGAATCGTTCTTATGTCGCTGATTATCATGGGGAACGTATTGTTCTTCCTCGTGTGTTTGCGGGTCATGAATTTACAACAGGTGAATTTGAAAAATTGTTAGCTGATGAAGAAGTTTCATTTGAAGGTGTGACAAAGAAGAAAGAAAAAATGACCTTTGTTGTTTGTATTGGTGATAATGAGTATGAGGGTACTGTTCGTAAAGGTCTTACCTTGGTACGTGCGCTTAAAGCTGGTCGTATTCCTTGTGAATGGGACGGTAAACAAATGTCTTATAAGGGTTCTTATGGGTCTCATGAATTTACAAAACTTGAGAATGATAAATTGCAAAGGGGTGAAGAGATTACGTTTGTAATGCATCCTGATAAGGGAGATTCTTATGAGGTTACGGGTAAATTGATGCGTCAGACCTTTGTTAATGATAAGAATGAAACCATTGAATACCTTGGCTTTAAAGTAACGAATAAATCCGGTTATATTTTTGGAACATGGCAAGGTCGTGAGATTTCGTATAAAGGAAAATATGGCACGCATGTCTTTACGGAGGCTGAAAATGCAGCCTTGCTTCGTGATGAAAAAATTACCTTCCAACATGTTGCTCCTAATGGCGATACGGTGCCTGTGACAGGGAAATTGATGGATCAGGTTTTCATTACGGATGACAAGCGTGAGATTCGTTATGTTGGCTTTAAGGCTGAACCTCGTGATAATCCTGATTATGTTCGGGGCGTGTGGCATGGTAAAGAAGTGTCTGTGAAACGACTTTTTGCGGATTATCGTTTCAGCGATGACGAAATGGAAAAATTGTTTCGTGATGAATATGTGACTATTACCTTCACCGCAAAATCAGGAAATGAGATGACGGTGACTGGTAAGTTGAGTTTACAAACATACCAAGGACGTTCAAGCGTACGTTATACGCCTGAATTTGACAATAAAAAAGGAAAGAATGATGGGGTATTGTAATGGGAAAAACTGATTTTTCAGATGCGAAAGTGTTGTTTTTAGAAAAAGGTTTTCAATTAGATGGTGTTGCACGAATGAAAGAAAAAGAGATGCATTTGTTGACGCAATTTGGTCCACGTGTCTTATCGTTTGATGACTTAGATGATCGTTATGTTAATGCCTTAAATGAATTAGCTAAGGACGTGAAACACGATACGCTTTATTTGGATCGTGATGTGTTGGAAGGTCTTGATGGGCAAACACTTGCGACAAAAAAACCAGCTCTGATGACGCTTCCTGAACGTAGTGTTGGTGAGGAAAATCGTGAGAAATCACGTCAACAATATTATAATCGGATGCGTTTGATTTGTGCAGCGGTTGATGAGTTTAGGGAGTCGGGATTGGCACCATTTTCAAATGAAGAAGAATTTCTATACGATATTGCTAATTCTATGTCCTATACTCATGAATTTGAACGTCCTGTTGAAGTGCTAGATAAAGCTCTTGAAACCTTGTCTAAAACGGAGTCGTTGGCATTGAAACGTTGATTGAAACAGTCCTTATGGGCTGTTTTTTTAATAAAACAAAAAAGCCAATTTCCATGGGAAATTGGCGCATGTTCAAAAAAACCGCTTTTGCGTTAGCAAAAGCGGAGAAATCAAAAATAAAAAGTTATTTTTGATTATTTCCAATAGTTGTCGTCGTTGACAATGCGACGCAGTTCATCACGTGCGTTTGAGGATTGGTTGCTTTCATGTTGATTTGTACGTTCTTTTTCTTTTTGAATCATTTCTTTGTCTTTATCCATAACGGAATAGGTGACATAAATGACCGCTGATTTGACTGTTTTTTCTTTTTTGAGGTTGTTTGACGTCACGGTGATGGTTAAGTTGTTTTCTTCAACTTTAGTAACTTCAGGGGTAAGTTTCGTTTTATAAATACGAGCGTCTTCAGATGTGAAGTTTTCAACAATGATTGGAAGGGTATAGGTTTCTTTTCCTGCATTAGAACCGTTTACCTTAAAATAAACGGTGGCTTCAGTTGCGCTACTATAGACGGGAAGATCTTTGGCTTTGATTTCTGGTTTTTCAGTATAGCCATTGAGGGTTAAGATTGTGTTATTGGTACTGAAGTCTGATAGTGATGCTGTGTAGTTTTCTGTTTTTTCAAAGCGTGTTGTTTGATTGTTTGTGTGAGCTTCAATCTGATAAGGTGTGATATCATTATCTTTTGTTAACACTCCACCAATGAAAAGTAGACCTGGAATTAGCATGAGACTTATAAAGTAAATGTTTGGATTGTCGGTGTTGCCTTTTATGGTTATGCTACAAATGACCAAAATGAAGACAAGGATTGTGTAGACGATGAAGACGGCATCATCTGGGTTAAAGCTTCCAATAAAATTTGCAATGAATGTATTAATTGTTGTGAAAAATTCTATCATGGTTATTTTTTTCCTGTTAGAGCGTTCCAGATGTTGACGAAGAAGTTTTGAATGCTTGTGAAGATGTTTTGAAGGATATTTTGACTTTCTTCAGGATTGATAGCGTTTTTGAATTTTGAAGAGAGCTTGTCATAAGTGTTTTTACTAAAATCTTCAAGTTGTTTGGCGACTTCTTTAGAGTCAATAGCTGATGAATTTTGGTAGACATTGGCAAATGATACGAGGTTATTGATTTCGTTATTTGATAGAATGTCTCCGATGTTATTGTCAGATAGGGCTTTTTTAATGATATTTTGGATATCTGCATCTGAAGCGGTAGTGCCGTTTTTTTCTTTGTAATCAGCTAGGTCTTTTTTGATTTGTGCGGTTGCAAGGTCAAGGGCTTTAGGGTCAAAATTAGATTGGTCTTTGTGATTCTCAGCGATATCATTAATGGTATTTAATTCTTGACTAGCGGCTTGGGTTCGTGTGTTGTCGACAGATACACCATTTGCAGAAAGAGCCTTGTAGACACCAACGAGGGCAGATTCGCCTGTAACTTTTTTGACAGATGCGACATCAATAGCTACGTCTGTAGCTCCTGCAGTGATAGCGGCGTTGGCGTATTGGCTTTCTGTAACTTGTGTAATGTTTTGCGGGGTCTTGATATCGATAGTGACACCTTTTCCTTTGTTTTGTTTTTGGACAAGAACAGATGAGAAAAGAGAATTGTTAGAGACACCTGGTTGATTAAGGTAGGTGTTAAAATCGTTACCAGAGTTAACTTGACGGTTGACGTTATTGATGTTTGTGATATGGAAGATTTTATTGGTTTGAAGGACTTCATTGTCAGACAAGCCTGCACCATAGACAAGGGTTGGTTTCCCCCACATTTCGTTGATAGTATCTGTTTGAATGTCAGCGTGAGCTAAGATGGGTGTTGAGAGCAAGAGTCCTAATGTTGTTAAGGTTAATGTTTTTTTAAGTTTCATAAGTTTTTCCTTTTTTGTTTTATTTTATGTTTTTTATGATCAAATGTAAAGGAATTACTGTTTTAATTGTCAGAGAGTTGCTAGCTTTTTGTGTGTTTTTCTTTCTATAAATAGGCAGCTAGTTCTTTGCGTTGGGCTGGTGAGAGTTGGTGTTTATATGTTTTGAGCCATCTACGTTGTGCGTCTGTTGGTTCTTTGAGACCGATGTTAGCACAATCTACATGTTTGTTTGTGATTGGTGAGACGGCACATGTGAGATAGATGGCAGCCTCGTCATCGGTAATGTCACGATTGAAGGCGACGTTTTTGTGGGTACCGTAGATACATTCGTAAAAATGACCTGCGCTGTCTAGCCAATCCGTGAATCCTTCGTCGTCTTTGAGGGGACGTTGTGGATGTTCTTTGATGGCGATGATTTCGTTTGTTGGATCAGGGTAATAACCACCAATCTTATTAACATAAAGGACACCTTGTTTCATGAGTGTTTCTGCAGGTGTAGGGTTTTGGCGTAACATGCTTGTAAGAAGGTCACGTGAGCTCGCAAGGCGTTGTATGAGGGCGGTTGTTTGCCAATCTTCAAGGTCGTACATGAAGGCGTGGTCTTCAGCTTTGACGTCTTCGTTGGTTTCGTCATTAAAAATGACGTTTTTATCTAGGACGCGGAACCAACCGTCAACGCGGTCGGTTTTAATGTGAGCGTAAATGGGCATGAGTTTTCCTTTCTATGAGACAGGTAGGATGTTTGAAACGATAGTTTAGTAGTAACTTGCGAAGTTGTGGAAGAATTCTTGGTCTTTTTCGAGCCATTTTGCGAAAGTTAAGGGTTCTGTTGGCGAATTGTTTGTCCAAAGTTCACGAAAAGTTTCATTAGCATTAAAATCTTTAGCTGCTTTTAGGAGTTGTTTATACCAGATTTTACCGAAATTTTCAATATATTTTTCAAGACATTTATCAGAAGCTGTTGGTTTTGGTAAATCAATATCTATAGATATAATAGAATTGTGAGGCGCTTCGATAGTGATTTCAAGAGTGGTTGCGTTTGTCCATTTGTCGTATTCGAGAATGCTTCGATCTTTTTTTAAAAATATAATTTCTGCATTTCCGTAGTCGAGATCTTCGTCGTCAATTGTTTTTTGAACGTCATTGTAAATGGCATTGCAGATGTCAGTTGTTACTTGATTTTCGTTGACAGTGAATAGTGGTTTTAGTTTGTGTTTTTCAAGAACAAGATTGATGAATCGTTTGTCAGCGTCAGTTAATGTCATGTTCATATCTGTTTCGTCTAACTCATACATGACGCTTTCTGAGAGGGCTTGGTGTTTTTGTAGAACGTCATAGAGTGTTGTGTTATTTAATGAGATTGTTTTAGTATCGTTCCAGGTTGTCATGAGTGGTCTTCTTTCTATGATTGAATGAGGTTTAGTTGGCGTCCGAAGGTTTTAGCAACAGATAGTGGGACGTCAAAGTGTTTGGCGACTTGTTTCATATCGGCATAGTCATCATCATCCATATAGTCAAAGACGACGTTTCGGAAGTCGTTTTCGGGACAAAGGATGGCCGCGCCTAATGTGTTAGCCTCAAACATGAGTTCGTTAGCGTTTCTGCGATAGAGGTTGTAGGTGTTTACGACGTGACCTAGTAAGATATGGGCGAGGTCGACAGCTATACGAAAACGCTCTTTGGGCGTTGGGTTATTCGTTACGATAAATGTGTAGTATTCGTTAGCGTAAGTGACTAAAGGTTCTTTTGGTAAGCCGTCAACTGTTTCGATTGCGATGTCTGAAAACGAACGAATAAGCTTTACGATATCAACAGGAACGGTTGGTTTAAGCTTTTGGCGGAGCTTTGTAGCAATCGGATGGTGGATGTTGGGGTCGATATACATGGTGGTTCCTTTTTACACAATGGTTGTTTTGGTTTGCCAGTTATTGATATTTTGGATCATGTCTTTGAGTAAAGGATAGAGTTGATTGAAGTCTGTTAGGGTGCGTGTGTCACAAATGGTTTGACTAACGTCGTCATCGAAACCGTAAGTTCTAAGTGTTGTTACGTCATCAAGAGTGGTGATAAAGCCGTCCTTATAAGTGTGTGTTGTCTTTTCGGCTTTGACAATGATACGGTTATTGGTTTGTTTATTAAATGATACGGTGATATCTTCGTCAGTGAGTTCAATGGGGTTTAATATGTGTTTAGCGTTACGGACTTCTTTGTAGTTTACTTTTCCATCTAGTTGGTCAGCGATGGCGATAGCTGTAGTAAGTTCCTCTTTGACGTTTGTTAATGTGCGTTTTGGGAAATCGTATTGATAGAAATAGATGGAGGTGAACAATTCAATATCGTGTTTCGTGTAGGTGATGTCGATAACAGGCATATTGTCGATGTCGGTATGACACTCAATAGCTAAACCATCGATGGTTTTGGCAAAGGTTAATAGTTCTTTGAAAAAGTCTGTGAATTGTTGGTGACGTTCTTTTGATTTGATGGCGATTTCTTTTTCAAGATAGTTTTTTTCTAAGTTGAGTTGTTTGAGTTGTTTGTCAATAGCTTTAAGTTTGTTTTCGGGTTTTTCATCGTCACGGTCAAGCCATTCGCTAAGTTTTACGAATTGGTCTTTCATTTTTTCAATTTCTGCGTTAACTTCTTCGTCTGAGATATTGTATTCGTCTGTCATGCGTTGTTGTTCCTTTCTTAGTGGATGATTCCAAGAGTTCTTGCGCGGTGTTTGAAGACGTCGTCATTTACTTGTAGTAACTCGGCGACTCGTTGTAGGACGTCATAGTCTTCTTTTTTGTATTGTTTGACGTCCGCTTCTTCGACACCTGTTTTAGGGTTGGTGTGTTTGATAATGTTGTATTGGGGTCTCATTTCTTCTTTAATGAGGTCGATGATTAGTTTTTCAGGCATGAGAAGTTCATCAGCTAGGTGTATAGAGGCCCTGTCACACATATTGATACGAGCCTGCCAATCACCCCCACGAATATTTTTATAGTTGGTTCGTGTCTTTAAGAGGATATAAGCAATAGAGCGCATGTCTTTTCGACGATTGGTTGTGAAGCTATCAGTGGTATGTGGTTTGATTTGACGAGCGTCTGTATCAAATTCGTCGTCTAGGTCTTTATTATAGGTGATACCTAAGATGTTAGCGATAACTTCAGGCTTTATCATAGGACTTTTGAGCTCGGTATTATTGAAATCTTCGCTATCGATAAGGTCGAGAATGTCTTGTGGATAAATGTCTTTAAAAGTAGTCATAACGGTAGTATTTCCTTTCGTTTAGATTAAAAAAGAAAACCTAAGCTTTTAGACCTTAGGCTTTCGTAGGTTTCATTCGTAGAAATCTTCACTGACGTCGTATTTGTCTAGGAGTGTGATGTAGAAGGTGTCTTCGATAATGTTGCTGTGTCTTGGGTATTGGTTGATTTTGAGAATGGTGATGTCTTTTTGGCCTTGTTTTTCAGTATGGGAGCTAATACTTGTATAAACGTGGATACAATCGTCAGCGTTGTTGTAGTCACTAATGTTGTACTCAAGCAGCTCAATGAGTTGTTTTTTTTGCCCTTTTGTGGCGTGCGTGTTGTGCGCTGAGTAGAGAAATTCTTGGAAACTAATGTCACCTTCTTCGAGAGCGTCCAATAAGTCATCGTCGAGCTTTTTGGTTTTGATTGGCTCATTTACGGTGATGATTGCGGTTGGGTTGTCTTTTTGAAGGATGTTTTTCGCTTGATTTTCGTCTTTGGCGTAAACTTCTTCAATTGTTGTAACGGTTTTTGTGACTTGATAGACTGGCATAAGTTGTCCTTTCTGTGTTAGGCGTTTTTGTTTACAATCGTAAGTCGGAGAACGTCACCATTTGGTGTTTTTTCTCTTGTGATTGTTTGGTTTTCATTGATGCTTTCATTGTCGTTTGTCGAACGCCAAACAACATAGGTTGGTTGGTCGTTGTCATGAGCAAACGATGTGATTTGATAGTTGCCGTCAAGAAGGTTATCTAAAGCTGTTTTGTTGCTTGCAGGAGCTGCGTTGTTGACCATGGTCTTGAGTTGTTTGAGTTGGTCAACGTAAAGGTTCATTGAAACGGCTCTTGCCGTGCTATTTGCGACCCAGTGTTCGTGTTTAAAATGAAGGTTGTTTGTGATATTGAGAGCTTTAAAGTTGGCAATAGCTGATTCAGGGATTGTGAGAGTGTCGTTATTTTCAAATATAAGTGTAAGCATAGTATTGTTCCTTTCTGCGTTAGTTTTGTTCTTCTTCAAAAGTGACGTCGTCTGTGAAATCATCAGCAGTTAGGATAATTTCTTGGTTGCGGTAGCGGTCTTTGACATTTTGAATAGCTTCTTCAAGCGTTTCGGCTTGTGTTTCAACGGTTGTTTTGAGCATTTCGGTGATAGCGATATTAAAGGTTTTCATAAATTAGTCTTTTTCTTCGATAAGTTTAAGCTTTGTAGTATCAATCCCATAGTTTTCGAGCGTTTTTAAGATGTCATCAAGAAGGGGTTGGTCGTCTTGGACGTCTAAGTCATGGCCACGGAAATGGTCACGGTTGAAACCATAGACAGCGCTTGGTGTATAGTCGAGCCATTCCTTGCCTTCTTGAATGGTGACGCGGTGGATTGGTGTTTGAGCGTCAACATAAATGTCTTTTTCAAGGGTAATACCCATGAGTGATCCACCACCGTGGACGCTATCAAAGAGTCCAAAGGTTGTTGTTTTACGGATGATAGTGCCTTCTTTTTGGCAAAGCGCAACAATAGCCTCCCAATTGTTGCTATCAGGGATGGCAACGAGTTGGAAATTACTTAAGTCAGACATGTCATAGAGTTCGTCGTAAAGGGTCTTAAGGAAGATAGATTCTTGACGTTTGGCTTCATTATGAAGGTCGTCTTCGGTATGACCTTGTGTCGCTAAGAGCCATTCGATAGGCGTTGCGATAGATTTATTGTCTTGGTTATAACGCTCTTCGATGTCTTCGCAGGTGTCGTCCCAATAGTCGCCGAAAAAGATAGTCAAATCGTCAGGTGCTGAGTTTTTGAGGAGGTCTTTAGTGCCGTAGTCAAGCTCGACGTATTCATCAAAAAGCTCACGGTAGTATTCACAGAGGTCTGTTGGCCCGCCGTCGAAGAAATCCTCTTCCTTTTGGTTGGTAGCTTCAACAAAAGCCTTGATGGCTTCAAATTCAGGACACCAGTCGCTGTTTTCACGAATGTAGTCGTTGACAAGGGCTTCAATAGGCATGTTGTATTCGAGCGCTTCGTTGACGAATTTAGCCATGTCTTCAGCTGAAAGGCTTTCGGTGTAGTCAATGTAGAGGGTTTCTTTGAGCTTACCGTTATAGTGTTTATTGAGAAAGGCAACGAAGCGGCTTTCGCGTCGGTTGTCTTCAATAGTGAAATTAATAGGTTGGTAATCGTTGTCGATTAAGAGGTGGTTGAGTTTTTCGGGTTCACCGATAAGTGTTATAGGTTGATTGTGTTTGTCAAGGACGTCAGCGATGGTTTTGTCTTTGGTGATGTTACGGTATGAAAGTGGCATTAGTTTTCCTTTCTAAAAGGGCTTTGGTGGTTCAGGGAGTTCTGCCCAATAAATCGTGTTGATATCGTAATTGGTGTCAAATGCGGGACAACCGATATCATCACTGATCCATTGGTCAATTTCAATAGTGTCCCAGCCTTCAGCATATACGAGAACAAATTGTTCGTCGTAGGGTGTCGGTCCTTCCCAATGAAAGGTGATGGTACCTTTGCCATACAAGTCATCGTATTCTTCTTTTTCTTCAGCTGTTAGTGGACGCGTCGTGAGTTTGTTCCATTCGATTGATGTTGGGATGGTTAGTGTGTTTTTCATTGTTTTTCCTTTCTATTAAGTTGCGTATACATTGATTTTAATTGTCCAATCAGGTAGTTCGGTGTCATCGATAATATCTGAGTTGGCGATGTGTTTAATGAGCGCTTTTTCATGAGGATTATCATAGTCATTAATTTCTTTGTAAGCGTTGTAGAACTCTTCCCAGAGAGCGTCATAGGCGTCTTCTTCAAAGATTTCAATTGTTGAAGAACCTTTGGTTTCTGTAGTTGTTGTGTAACCACTACTATGTGTGGCTGTCAATTTGGCGATCCATGATATTTCTGGTTCTGCTTCTTCAAAATAGCGAGTGATGATCTTGTTCGCTTCGTCTTCATAAGGAATTTTGTTGTTAGATTCTAAGTTACCGTTACTATCAAATTCAACAAATTTATCATTGGTGCTGTAATTGGCGTTGTCAACAGTGGCATAGACGGCTCTGTAGGGGTCGTTGTTGAAGAAAAGGTCAAAAAATTCTTGGTTGTTGATGTAATAATTAGCAACGTCTAGATCGTTGGTGTTGGCTAAACGGTCGCAAACATCTTCGAGACTTTGGAAGGTATCAACAATGTAAAGATATTTGTAAAAAGTTTCTGTTTTATCTTCTGTACATAGGTGTGTGAGTGGTATGCAAACGTATTTGTTTTTTTCGTAGCATAAATCAAGCGATTTAGCTTTGTTTAGGTCGAAATCAATAGTGTCAAGGTCTTTGGCGTCGACTAATTTTTCAAAGAATAATTGGTCGTCATCATGTAGATTTAGAATGAGATGCATTGGATTTTCCTTTCTAGTCAATATCGTTGATATGTTCGATAATAGACGTATACGTTTTTGTGGATGGCCAACCAATGTAAGTTGTTGTGTATTCGATGTAGAACCACAAATGGTTGTTATTGGTCTTTTCAAGAACGAGTCTAAAAGCACCGTTTTTAAGTTCAATGTGTTGTTTTGATGTCTTGAACAAGTGGTTGATATGGCGTTCGTCTCCATTAGCGTTATTGATAGCTGTTCGGATGGCTTTTAATTCTTTGGTATGTTTGCCTGGAAGGTCTTTTCGGTCTTCATCGTCAAGGATGCGTTCGAGTTCGTAAGCAATCATACTGAGTCCGTTTGTGGATTTGGTGAGATAGGTATTGTCGCCTGTCTCCGTCATAGCGTTGATATACATGGGTTGGTTTCCTTTCTAAAGTAGGTTTTTAGCTTTGAGTTGATTGGCAAATTTTTGACAATTGATAAGGGTTTGATTGGTTGGTTCTGTGACGCCAAAATCAATGGTTAGTTTGAGGGGTTGCTTTTGTGTTGGTTGGTTGATGCCTAGGTAGTTACTAAAACGGTCATAAACGTTTTCTAGGTTACTTGTTGATGCTAGGTCTACAAGTTCTTGATAGAAGGGTAGGCTCTCAAAGCCGTCATAAGCGTCCAGTGGGTAGTCTTGGTCGGTGCTATCTTGGAAGTAGAAGTTCGCGTCATAGTAATCGATGAGTTTATTCTGAACAGGTGTTGTGAAGCTATGAGGGACGCCTAGTAGTTGATAAGCATGCCAGTAGTATAATTCTAAGCTATGGTGTTTGATAGCTTCTAGAATGCGAATAAGGGGTGGCTTTGAGGGGTCTGTTTGCTGAATACGGTCAATGAGGTAAACGTTTGTTAAGGACAGTTGATAGTTGTGATTCGTTTCAGTTAAGTGGTTGACGATTTTTGTGAGGTCTTCAATGGTTTTGACGTTTGTTTTAAAGTCGAGATAAAGACGATAGGACATGGGCTAGTTTTCTTTCGTTTTGTTTGTGAACCAACGGTCAGCATAGTTGATGAGTTTTTGATAGGTATCAAAGGTTTTTGTTTCTTCTTTATGACAGTCGAACATTGTTAAACGGTATGTGTTATTGTCAGAGGCAATAATAATGGCGTAATCGGGGGCTACACCTGTGTAGAAGCCAATGCTGTTGTCGATATCGGTATCGTGAACGAGTTTCCATTTATCCATGAGCTTCATAAGACTGTTGAGTTCACGTTTGGTTGGTGCTGTGGCATAGTAAGACGTTCCGTAGTTATTGGCGTGTTTCTTGAAATTGTAGAATTGGTGATCTTCGTGTGCAATGACGGTGAGGTCTTCTTCGTTGTCATCTAAGATATTATATTCTTTGAGAAGCAATGCTGCTGTATAGACAAGCGGGTCTGAAATGACGTAATCGCCGTCAGGGATAAAAAGTGATTCGATATCATCGCTTTTAATCCAGCCGTAACCGTTACGATTGGTATTGGTATCATTGAAGTAGAGAACGACAGTCTTGTTGGTATGATTTTCAGAAACGATGGGGTTGAGTTCGAAAAAGGCTCTGATATTAGTGATACCAGTTTCCTTGATGGCATGTGTGATGGCTGTTTCGACAGGGTCTTGATTGTCCTCGATGGTCGTTGTCATAAGTGATTCATGGCCATCGTCTGTTTCTTTTAGCATAAGGTAGCTGTAATATGGGGTGATGGCTACAGGGATAATCGTAAGAGTGGTTGACATAGGTTTAGGTTTCCTTTCGGTGTTTTTTTATATAAAAAATACGCTTAGCTGGAGTTCAACCAGAAATTCAGCGCGTGTGCTGACTAAGCGTTAAGTGTTTTTATTGATTGCCTTTCGACCATTGGTAATAACCGTAGGCGTTGTTAATAAGAAAGGCAACGTAAAGGGTGGTCATGCTCATGTTGTGAAGGGTAATCCACTGATAGAGGCTAACGATGTTTAGGATGAACCAAAATGTCCATTGTTCACGGTAGCGAGCGAGCATGATGATTTGTGCCACGAAGGCTGTTACGTTGTTTGAAGGCTTGGAATAAAACGGTGTTGATAAGATTATTCATGTTATTACCTTTCTATTTGTTTAGTTCTTTTTCTATCATTTTTTCTTCTGTATTGAAATAGTTTTTTAGCTGATTATAGTATTCTTCAAGTTTGTCTCTAATTTCAAAGAGAATAACAGGATCTGTTTCGTTAATGACGAAGACAGGAAAGACAAGGTTGTCTTTGTAAAGAGATTTGTAATAATGATTTGTTGGATAATGCCATTGATTATCAAAATCATTATCAGGTTGTAGTCGAAATGGTCTGAAGGCTGTGTCTTGGTCGTTTGGAAGAGCGCATCCTGCAAAATCAATTTTTTCGTATAAATAGAGACCTAGAATATCTTTATAGTCTTGGTGTGGTGTGTCATCAGAATTTGTTTTTGTAACAAAAGGAAGAGGAATGTGAAGGAGTCGTTTATTTGATAAGCGAGCTGTTTTTTGTTCTTCTTTAGTTGATGGATAGATACTAAACAGTTCTGGTTTTTGAAGGTGACTGTTTTTTAGAGCTGTCAATTTATTATTGTAATAATTGATTTGTTTTTCTTTTGCTTTTTGCTTAGCTTTTTCTTGTGCTTGTTTTTGTCGTTTTTCTTTTTCTTTTTGACGTTTGATATAGGCATCTGTTTTAAAAGGAACGTGTAGTTTAAAATCTTCATCATAAACGGTGTTTGTGAGATTATCAGGGGTATAGATGACATTATCGGTATCATAATTAAGAGGATAGAGAATGAAATGACTATGATTGGTATAATCGCTGTCGTCATCGGTAAAATTAATGCAATTAATGATGAAATCGTCACCTGTGAGTTGTAATTGTATCAATTCGTTACCGTTATAATCACAATCCATGTTTTCTAAAAGGTCTAAGGTTTTGGTGATATTTAATTGTAAGGCCTGATTGGTGTTTACTGGAAAATAGTAGATTGTTTTAATGTCATCTTCTGTTTTATGATAACGTTGTAAGGCGTTATTAAGGTCTTCTCGTAAGTTCATAGATTAGTCCTTTTTGATGTTTTTGTATTTGATGGTGAACTCAAAATTGTAGTTTTTGTTAATTTGTGAATAGCCTGTCATGTTTAAATGACCGTTTTCGTCAATAGATACGGTGATAGACCAAGGATGGTTATCTTCATTATCTTCACGTTCAATACATGAATTTTTTTCAGCTTTTAAAAGGAAGTTTTCTACTTCATCAAGTTGGATACTTTCGAGACCATATTCGATGCATTGTTGTTCGATGATATTGGTTTGATTAAGTGCTTCTTCAAAGGCGTCTTTGGTTGTTGGAAGAATATCAGCGTAAGGCCATTCACCCTCTTGGTAAAGTGCTAATACGTGCATGTTTATGCGTCCTTTCGATGTTTTATTTTTGATTTAGTGATTCTTCGGGTTTGGCAAAAGCGAAGAAATTATAGCCACCGATTTCAATACGAATATTGTTAAGTGGATTGTTTGTAGGGTCTAAATCAATAGAGATGATGAGGTTATCACCATTGTCGTTGTAGTAGAACTTGTTGTCCTTTTTAATGTGGTTTTCAACAATTTCTTGAATACGAGAAATGGCAGATTGATGATCTTTAGTTGAAATGGCATAAAGGTTACAAAAATCTTTGATGTCTTTAGGCGTTGTGTGTGATAGCGCTTCTTTAAAAGTGTCTTCAAGAGTAAGATTTGTTTTAATGTTGATGGGCATATAGCCACCGTCAGTGATAGCGATTGTGTATGTTTGTGTCATAGTTGGTGTCCGTTTTGATGTTATCCTTTCTTAAAATTCCATAATATAGTCGACAAGTTGTTCAATGGTTTCGTGACTTGTTGGAAGTCCGTCAATATTGTTGACTTTATAATAACAAGTAAAGGTGTTGTTGTTATTTTTAGTGATGGTGTAGTATTCAATAATGTGATTGGCTTTGCGATTTACAAGAATAGCTTGATTTTCTTTTACAATGAGTTCATTGTTTGTCCAATCAAAGTTTTGAGTATTGAGTTCGTTGATGAGTTCTTGGATGTGTTTTTGCATAGGCTTTGCTCCTTAATGGGTGTTTGTGTTTTAATCAAGTCCAGTGTCTTTGTAATCAACAATGGCCATGTTTTTAGTTAGTTGGTGGATTTCATTTTCCATAGGGTCATAGATGTAGCCTGTGTTTGTTTTTTTGGCTTTTTTATAATAAACCATGGATTGACCCGTATTATTATAGTTGTAGTCAGTGATTTGAATGACTGTTTGCATGAGGTGTCCTTTCTATATTGGATATATTTGGACGATGTGATAATCAATATCGTCAATATAAAAGTGTTCTTCATAAAGAGGATAAGGGATGTGTTTAGAGGGGTTAATTTTGAATTGTGCGAATCGTCGGTGGTCATCAAGAGTGATGATGTCATTTTCGATGGTTGCCTTTGTTGATGGACTACAAAGTAGTTCTTTTTTTAATTCTTGAATAAGTTTGTCCATAGGTTATTGTTGTAAGATAATTTGATCAGAAGATGGGTTAAAATCTTCAGTTGTGAAGGCGCCTTGATTAGAAAGAATAGCGATGAGACGTTTTGGTTTTTGAGCTTTTTTTCGATAAAGTTCAATGATGCCATCATGTTGGTAAATGGTATAAATGATCGTTTTATGTTTGATTCGCCAGACTTTTTCTTTTGTTGTTTGATGGCGAGTGTAAAAATCGGTAAGTTGTTCGTCAATTGTTTTTTTAGATGGCCATTTGAGTTCTTTGAATCGAGATTCTTCGGTTGGTTTTGGAATGAATAAGGTGTCAATATCATCAGCGTAGAGTTCAAACAGTCGTAAGAGTTCTTCTTGGCTTTTTTGAGATAAGGATTTAAAAGGTTTGAGAATTTGTTGGTTGTAATTTTGTAGTTCGAATTGATTGTTTTTCCAAATGGCACAATAGGTGTGATGAGTTCCTGTGATGACTAAGGCCGGTGTGTTTTCAATTGTTTTAGGTGAAATTAGAATGGTTTCATCGTTTGATCGTTTGATTCGACATTCGCGGTCAATGTAAGCCAAGGGGTATTTTGAAAGATTTTCGTAAAATGGTTCAATGTTTTTTGGATTGGTGACGTTGATAGTGACGTTTGTCTGTGATTTCTTTTTTGGTTTTGGTTCGTTTATGGTATCAAAAAGTGATAGTTGTGTGACCATGTTTTGTTCTCCTTTTAGGCTGATACAAGTTTAAGTTTCTTGATTTGGTTGAGTGAATAGTTGAATTTAATGACATTGTTATTCTTGTTAAGTTTGAGGTTGTGTCCAGTTCCATATTTGTATTCGTAGACCGTTCCTACAAATGATAGTTTTTCATCTTTTGGATGTTTTTGTTTTTTAGCAAGTGTTTCTAAAATAAGTAAGTCGTCTTTTGGAAGAGATGCTGCTGAAATTGAAACATATAGATGATTTACTTTACCTGTAAATTCTGTTGATGTGATGTTTCGTAGAGCAAGTTTATAAATAGTGTTTTTAGCTTTTTTAATAGGGGTGATTTTGATAATTTCTGTTGTGATGCGAATACGTTGATTTTTTCGTTGAGCTAATTGTGTGCGCATAAGTTACTTCCTTTCTATGTGTATTGATTGATGAATTGGGAAAGTTCTGTTAGTGTTTTTCCTTTAAAGGTTGTTTGATGTCTTTTTTCGAGTTTTTCAATAAAGGCTTTTTGTCTTGGCGTTGCAAAGATGATTGAGCCTGTATCGAAATCTGAATAGGTTAATGTTTTTGTTTGTGTGCCGTTTGTGACTAGGTATTGTGTTGGTGATTGTGATCTATCAATTTTGATGATGGTGACTTGTTCTTGTTCTTTTGTCATACCTAACATGTTTTCTTTTAATTTAACACGTTGTTGATACATGGTGATTTCCTTTCTTTAATTTTTTAATAGTACGTTTGAAACGCAAAACGCAAGCTACCATTTTTCCAGATAACTTGCGTAGAAGAATTATGAGTTTGCAAATGCTTTAAAGAGTGCATAGATGAAAATGAGACAAAGAATGAGTGCTAGCATGAAGTAAACTGCAAAATCAATGATTGTCCATTTTACAATGTAGAGTCCATAACGGACATATTTGTTTGGGATAGTGTGAATAACGTTGTTTGAAAGTTCTGAAACGCTATTTGGGATTGAGACAATGTAGTGGAAACCTCCACAAATAAAAAATAAAATAATTCCGATAATGAATACGTATGACATAATGATGTCCTTTCTGTTTGTTAATCTTTTTTAAATTGTCGCGCGAAGCGCGCTCACGCATTCACGAAATGCAAAGCATTTCGTGAACAGTAATTTTCATAATACGATGAATGTGTTGTGTGGTGATTGTGTATGACCACTTTTTTCTCCACAACACAAAACACGGGTACGGGGCTTGCCCCGCAAATGGTTTGAGACGCGTTAGCGTCGAGAACGTGTCTCGTTATGCTAGTTCTTTTTAATCGTTGGAAAATAAGTTAGAGTTGTGCTAAAGGACGAACTCCCTTTTCCCACAACACAAAACACGGGTACGGGGCTTGCCCCGCAAAACGTTTGAGACGCGTTAGCGTCGAAAACATCTTCCGTTATGAGAATGATTTTTGCGTCGTGCGTTATAGCTTATCAGTGCGCTAAGGGACGAAGTCCCTTTTTCCACAACACAAAACACGGGCACGGGGCTTGCCCCGCAAAAATAACAGGTTAGCGTTAGCTAACCTGTCGTATGTTAGCTTCTGATATCATTATATCATCTTGCTTTTGTTTTGATGATAGTTTTTTAAAAGTATTTTTAGCGAGATTTTTATTCATTTTGGGTACTTTTTTACACCACGCTAACTATCGATGATTATCGTCTTTTTTAAGGATTTACATTCTTTTTCTCTTATGCTCTTTCTTTACAGTCATCGCCATTTCATCTCTCCCATAATTCTCTCATATCGACACCCTGTGCGTAGAGTGAGCGTTAGCGAACGCCTGCGCCTCAGTGGCGTCCATATACCTTTTTCACGGTGCCCACATATCATTTTTTATATTACCTTTCTATCATTTCACTTTATCGCCCTTATATCTTTTTGTGATTGTCCTTATATCGTGAGTGAAAGGCGCTGTTAAGCGCCGCCTATATAATAGCGTTATACAACAGCCCCATTACTCTTCATTATTTCTTTCATAACTATTTACCATTTATACAATATCATATATATGTCGCTCATATAACATCCATACATATATCTACATCATTTTCTAACATCATTAACATGCCGACATAAGCGCCATAGGTAGTCGACCATGCGTAGACGTCCATATATATCATCCATGCGTAGTTTACCATGAATAAACGCCATGCGTAATCGTCCACACATAGACGCCATTAATGGTGTCATACTTTTGTCATACTTTTTCCATACCTTATCCATAATTTTTACATATCTTCTCCTTTTTACTGGCATATTGTGCCAACTTTTGTTATAATAGAGTCACAAAAACCAAAATAACGTTAAAAAGGAGCCCTTTCATGGATCTTGTGATCGTATCCCCACACAATGCGCAGACGTTTGAAGCTTTTCGTAAACGTAATTACCCCTTTAATAGAACCTTTATCTTGGCGCTAGATAGTTTTGTGCGCTTAGCCAATCGGACGCAGTTAGGTCCTTTGGAATTGATTGGCTATATTCGTAATGAATTAATTCCGATGGGCAGTACGGCTTATTCGTATGATGACCATAAAACCAATTATCGTTTGCGTATGGCTGATGAGGATGTACCTGATAGTGTGCTGACCTTTTTTGATTCGGATCAATTGCGCGTGCAGTTGAACATGTCGAGAAAAGCTTTTTTGACCTTGTTTGTTCAGATGCTTTTAGACGTTGGTCCATATATCAATTATTCGCTCATGACCTTTATGTATCGTCTATCTCAGATGGACGGCACATCTCAGGTGCAAGTGCCGATGATGCAACAGCCAATTGCAGTACAGCCTTTAGTAGGTCCAGGAACGCCATTTAAGAAACGTAAAAAGGCTGAACCAAAGGTTCAAGAATCTGCAACCACCGAACCTAAAGAAGAGCCAAAGCCATTTACTGGCTTTAAGCGTCGCAGGACAGTTGAAACACCTACGCCAACGGAAACGCCAATGCCACGCTTAAAACGTGAGCCTGAAGAAACGCCAATGCCACGTTTAAACCGTGAGCCTGAAGTGGCGACAAGTGAAGTAGCCGTACCGCAGCCTGTCGTTTCAGAAATGCCAAAAGAAGAACCAAAGGTTGCCTCTTCTGACGCCTTACGTGAGCAACAAGAAAAGGCACGCGCTTTAGGTTTGCTTGATGATGACTCTGAGGAAAAACCAAAAGGTAAGCCAGTCATTAAGACATCAAACTTATTAGGGAATTTCATGTAGGTTGGCGTGTTAACGCCAACACACGCGCACGGTAGCGTTAGCCCGTGCGTTTTTTGCGTGAGCAAAAAAAGAGCGATGAGCGTTAGCGAGCGCGTCCGCCCGCAAGACGCCAACGGGTCGTTGAGTGGGCTGCTGGGATGACGATTGCTTGGTTGATTATCATAGCGCGTGGTTATTGATTAGCGGTGGTTCCACTTAATGATAACGCATCGTCTTGCGGGCCACAAAAGAGCCGATTTTTCGTTAGAAAAATCGGGGCTGCTTGTAAAAGCCGCCAGGAGGAATTGTGTTAACAGAAATGTAGCTTCGGCAAAGGTTGCCGAATGCCTATTACTGGAATCGAACCAGCGACCTCATCCTTACCATGGATGCGCTCTACCGACTGAGCTAAACAGGCAGGTGTGCGACGACGGGAGGTAGGACGTCGCCACACGGAATCAAAGGGAGTGGGTGAGAGACAAAGGAGAAACAAAAAAGTCTCTCTATTTCAATCCTCTTAAGAAAGAGCCATCAAGGCGATGGCCCTTCTCTTTATAATTTCAATCCACGCACATAGTGTGCGAGAGAGATGATGACCATCTCTCTTAATTTTTATAACGCCCGTGTGTAACGTGCGAGAGAATTATGCGAATGAGAGCAAAACTCTCTTAAGGCGGTAACACAAAGTTTATGAATACTATTTCAGGAGAATGAAAAATGAACAAAAAACTTTTTTGAAAGGTTGTATAAGGTAAAAAATAAAGAGGAGGGACTTTTGTGTTACCGTCTTAAGAAAGGGTCATCGTAACGATGACCAATGCTTTCCTTCATTTGAGCAGATTGAGCGAGAAGGAAGGAGGATTTACAATGGCAAGAGAGACGACCCATTAGAATGGAAGATCGTCTTCAGTGACATCCAATGGGTGTGATGTCATGACAGGAGCTTGTTCTGCAAGATCTTGGAAGTTTGCGGCATCCTCTACTGGAGCTTCAACTGGAGCGTCAACTGGAGCTTCAACTGGCGCTTCTTGAACAGGAGCAGAAGCTTCAACTGGTGCTTGAGCTTGAGCTTTAGCGGCGTTAGCGCGACGAGCTTCAGCAGTCGCTTTAGTTTCAAGGATTTGGAAGTTGTTTACACGGATGTAGTGTTCGCCGTAGCGGTCTGAGCCGTCTTTACCGACAAACTTATTACCTTGACGGAATTCACCTTCAACAGCAATAAGAGCGCCTTTATCAGCCCAATCAAGGAAGCGACGAGCTTGGTTAGATTCACCTTGTTTTGGTACAGGGCGAGAAATAGTGATTGGTGCAAATGTAGAAGCTTGTTGACCATCTTTAGTTTTGTAGCCAAGGTCAATGGCGATACGAGTGTCGACATAGTCAACACCTTCAACTGTGCGAAGGGTTGGGGCAACTGCAACGCGACCGATAAGATTTACTGAGTTAGTTACTGACATGGCATGTGTCTCCTTTATTGAATGAAATTGTATGGAATTGTTTTTCCATAAAACGAAACATGGGTTCGGGCACGCGCGTGAGCGTCGTGATCCCGCAAAAGCCCCTTACTGGTCTGTTTGACCAGTGAGGTCTTTTTATTTCTTATTCTCATGCGACGGCATAAAGATGGCGTCACTGAGCGATTTGCTAAAGATTTGATGGGTTTCAGTATCTTCGATGGCAAGTGTCCAGACGGTCCTGAGGACTGCACCGTCGCTATGGTCACGAATATTACTTTCGGTTAAGTAGCTATAGTCGGAAGAGATATAGCCATTCCAACCGTGGATGAATTGTTCGTTTTGGTTGACCGATTCCACTTGAAAAGGTTGGTCATAACTTTCTGTAGCAGTGATGTCATAGCCGCCGTTAGGCGCGTGGGATAGATCGAGATTGATGCTGTCTTGACGTAAGCCATTATAACGCGAATAGTTAGATGAGACGGTGACGTCGGAATAAAGGTTGGTAACGCGAACCTTAAAGCGTGGATCAGTGTCAGCGTCTAGTTTGAGGCTTTCGTCAATGACAGAGGGTGTTGTGAAGACGTAGTTGTTGAGGTTGCGTTCATCGACTTGATAACGGCTTGTGAGCGTTAGCGTCTGTCCTTGCACCGTTAGAGTGTGGTTTCGATCAATGCCTTTTTTAGGGGATTCTTTCACGGTTTTTTCAGTAGAGTTGATGTTGGTAGCATGTGTGGTCTTAGAGGCTTCTTCCTCGCAGCCTGTCAAGGCAAAGAGAGCAAGAATGAGAGCGATAAGAGGAAAGATTTTCTTCATTAAATAGTCTCCTTAAATTATGTTAGAATGTTTGTTACCATGGTGAGTTGGCGTCAGCAATAATCCAATCATCAATAGCTTGCTGTTTAGCGATTTCTTTAGATTCTTCTAAGAAAAGACCTAAGAAGGTTGATACGTCAGAAAGACTGCGTCCATTGAAATGAGCATTTAATTGTTTTTTGACAAATGTAATGGCTTTTTGTTGACGTTCTGTCATATCGCTCGCAGGCTTGACGCCACGTGGTTTACGTGTGTATGGTGTTAACTGCTGTTCATTAACAAGAGTGACATCGTTGGTTTCAAGCGTCATGACTGTCCAAACATTTCCTATAAGAGTTTTTTGGTTAGCGATGAGAATGACAAAGTGTCCTTTGTAAAAAGCGAAGTTTCCTAACTTCATGATGTGTTCTCCTTTAATTTAGCGATTAATTCCAATAACTGTTGTATTGATTTTCGAGGCGACGTTGGTTGGCTTTTTCGTTGGCTTTGGCTAAGAAAAGACCAAGAAAGGTTGACACGTCAGCCAGTGTTTGCCCATTGAAAGAAACAGTGAGTTGTTGTTCGATGTGCTCAATCGCTTGTTCTTGTTTGGCAGACATATCACTAGCTGGTTTGATACCGCGTGGTTTGTAAGTGTAAGCCGTTAGGTCTTGTTGGTCGACCTGTGAAATGATTTTAGTGTCAAGATCCATAATTGTCCAAACGGTTCCGATGACGGTTTCTTGACAGGCGATAAGGATGACAAAGCGTCGGTTGTGAAAAGCAAAATTTCCTAAGTTCATTATTTTTTTTCCTTTATATTCATAAGTGTGATATATGGGTTTTCTGTTGAGGCGTAGAGGACATAGGGCGTTGAAGCGACGTCAAACGCATAGTCTTTTTTATTGGCAATAATAGCGTTCATGAGTTCTTGTCCATTTTCAACAATGACGTCATAGACAGAACTATCACCGAAGATAATCGTGTATGTCCCTTGTGAGTCAGGGGCAAAATAGACGCAATTTTGGTTGTCAAGAATGGCTGCTTCAAGTAGTTTTTTAATGTCATTAATCATAAGTATTTCTCCTTTAATGTTGTGATCATGTCGACAGTGGGGTTCGAACCCACGCGTACCTGACGTGTCTGTTTATTTAATTCGATAGTCAGTAACTGCCACTGCGAGGTAAGACGGGCGAAGTCTTACAATCTACCGATGTAGGTGCTCTACCACTGAGCTATGTCGACAAAAAAACCGCTTATTCAGGAAGCACCTGAGCGGTAAAATCACGAAACTGGTGATTTTGATAGTGTTCAATCGCTTGATTAAGGTCTGTCAAGCTGTGGTCACCTAAGTCGTCGCAAATGATATCAAGTACTTGTTCAGGACTACGGTGATAGAGGGAGTGTCTAAACGTTTTAAAGGTTTTGACAACGGTGTACTGTGTCATGAATGGTTTCCTTTCGTTAGAAATCGCCATGAGGCGTAGGTCAGAAGTCCTGCCACAAGGATGCTAACCATGAGGTAGCGAACAAGTGGCACGAGGCTTCCAATGATAATGCCTAAGGCAAGCGGAATGCGACCATTTTTAATGTTAGCCATGAGGCTATCAATAATGTCATAAAGCATAAGTTAGCCTTTCTTACAAGAAAACAATGTCATGATAAGGGAGTTTGACATTGTCTGAAACAATGATGATGGTTTGGTTGTTGCGAAGACCGTCAAGTGCTAGTTGTTCAAAAGCAGCCTTGTAATGTGGGAAAATAAGGGTCTTGTAGTTATTGCTGATACAGATAAATTCGTCAGCATTGTGGCATTTAAGGGTTGCTACCTGTTTGCCGTAATCAGGCATAGGGTCAGTGCTAATTGCAATGGCGTGTCCACGGTGTTTACAAAATTGTGTGAGGATATCTGTGGCTGTTGCGGTTGGAAGGACGATACACTTGTGTCCACCTTCAATTTCAGCGGTAAGTTTAGCCACTTGCATAGCGACAATGCCGTCATGGCAGTTAGCGATGTGGGTGAGATAAATATCCTCATTTTTATCAGTTTTAGTGAAACAATAGTCTTTATAGCGACCGTTAGGACAACTGTTGATAATATCAAGTAATGGTCTAATGGCCGATAAGGTAAAGGTATCATAGAGTTTAACGCCAAGATAGATGTTTCCGCTGACGATACGGATATCTTGGTGTAAACGGTCAGCTTTTTCAAAAAGTTCTTCTAAGTAGGTCATTCGTCTGTGCCTCCGATCGTGAAAGTAGTGTGTTTGAAAATGAAAATAACAGCCATGTACCAACCGAATTCCCAGGGCTCTTCTCTAAGAATATAGGTGGCAAGTGGCTGAATTCTTCCGTTAGTAAAAAAATGATAGAGAATTTTTGTAAGAATGAGTCCAAGACCTGAAAAGAAAGTGATGGTACTCATGATTAAGGCTATAAGAAGTAGCATTTGCCAAAATGGGAGTTGTTTTTTATCGTTCATCTTACCCTTTCTTTGTCAAAATATAGCAACCGTCAGTACATTCGACAGTGAAGCCTTCGGCGTGACCTTTGATAGCCGCAATGAGTTTGATCATGTGGGTATCAGACAATGTGCCATAGAAGTTTGTGAGAATGTCATTAAAGAGGGTGATGACACCTGATGTTGGGTCGATTTCGATATTAGCATTGATTTCATTAGCTTTGTTAAGTAGATTTTGAGTGTAAGTGTTCATGAGATTTCTCCTTATTTGATGACTTTTGAGAAAATAACACAACCAGCGACAAAGCCGATAGTGAGGACGAGACCAGATTGAACAAGGTCTTGGTAGTGACTGCTAGCGCCAATCATGGCGTTAACGAGAAGGCAAGTGCCGATAGTAAGGCTTGTGCCGATGAAGAAGCAAACAGCAAAAACGAGTGATGTGACAAGTGTAAGTGTAACGAGTTTCATAAGTAATTTCTCCTTTGATTAAACGATTGGTTTTTCCATAATCGAAACCATGGGTTCGGGCACGCGCGTGAGCGTCGTGATCCCGCAAAAAACCTTTGACGGTCTGTGAGACGGTCAAAGGGAAATCGTTTCTTTAATGAGACTATTTAATGTTAAATAATCTCATTAAAGAAAGGTAGGGTATCACCTACCGATTTATTTCTGTTCTTTTCTAAGAGCCTTGATGACGCTTGCAAGCACTTGTTCAGGCTCGTCCATATCGTCTTTAAACTCACTTTGGTCGATAGTGTAATAATCTCCAGGTTGGTCATATTCCGTAAAGGTAACGTCTGTAAGGTCTTTGCTGATATTGATATTGTGTTCTCCGTCTACGAAACGTGGGTCTGTGTCATAACGTGGAACAAGGTATTGCTTACCTTGAACAGTGGCGATAAGGCGACGAGGTTCTTCGTGACGATGGTGATGAAGAATTTCAGTAGTATCTGCTGTTGAGCGTTGCCCAATCTCGCAAAGCAGTTCGTCTTCTTCAGTCATAGTGGCGAGTGGGCAAATGTGAAGAAATTCACCAATAGCGTATTCGATAAAGAAGCTCTTGTCTTCAGTGACGAGATAAAAAGCGGTTGTCTTTGGACGGTAAAAACCACGTTCAGGGTGGGTGTTGCGTGTGTTGAGGGTGCGGGTGTACATGGTTATGCCTCCTTTTGTCTAGCAATGTAGTTAAGATTAAGTTGTCTAAACTGATTGTAGATGGCTGTGCCAAAGGCTTGACGAGGATAATTGATAGAGATGTTATTGTATTCATCAATTTTACGACCATGTTTTCCATAGCGTTGGATATTGACCTGTGTTTCATTATAGGTGAACTCGTGGTCAGGGTGTTGCTTTTGTAAGGCAACAAGAATGGTATCCATTTCGTCTAAGGAATAGTTGTAAAAGGCATGATGTGTAGGGTATGGGAAAGGATAGTAGTCGTCTTTAAGCTCTTCATCTTGGATATAACGAACGGTTTCAAACGAGACGGTTGGACGTTTGAGCCATTTGTGATTAGCCCAAAGACAGTTACGGTTATCATAATCGTCATTTTTTCCAATGTGGTAATAGTTACCGACTTTAAAACGACGTGATGGTATGAACCAAAGGTCTTCAATGGTTTTTTTAGGAAGACCAAAAGTCAAGTGTGTGTTCATGATACTTCTCCTTTGATTGTGTTAGAACGGAAGTCCTGATGGTGTTTTTTTGTGTGTTCTATTGATAGTTGCGAATTTAAAGCGTCTAAACTGAGCGTAGCGACTGCTACCAAATTTTTGGCAAGGGTAGAGAATTTGTTTAGAACGAAAACGGCTAAGACATTTATGGTTACGTCCATAAAAAGTGATGTGTGCTTGTGTTGGGTCGTAATCAAATTGGTAACTTGGATTACGTTTGCTGTAGGTTTCAACAAGTGTGTCCATTTGTGCAAGGGACGTATTTGGGATGCATTTGATAGTTTTGTTACGGTCTTGACCACCATAGGTTGTGTCATGTGGATGTGTGATATCTAAGACAAATTCCGTTTGACAAGCTGTAATGACTTGAGGAATATGTTTATAGGTAACAATTGACTTTTCGATGGTATTGCGCCAACGTTTGCGTATTTTGTAATAGTAGTAAACGCCTACTTTACGACGATTGATAGGCAAATCTTTATAATGAATGGACTTGCGACATTTTTCATAGTAAAAGTTTTTCATTATTTGTTTCTCCTTTTGATTCTGTTAAAATGGTTCTTTATTGACGTCTTTCATAATAGCCATAGACCGACGATAACTAGCTGTTCCAAATGGCGCATTGGCTGTTATAACGATGCGTCCACGATAGTCTGCACCAACGAGATGACGTAAGGTGTTACCGAACCAGTTACTTCCGACAATGAGTCTATTTTTGTAATCGTAATGACGATGAATAAGTTTTTGGTCAGTGATTTGGAAGTCTTTATTAAGACGATTGTGTTCGGCAATGTAGGTATCAATGGCTGTAAGAGACATTGGTTCTGCGATGAATTTATGGGTCATGGTTTGGTCAGGTAGGTTGTCTTGAACGGATAGTTCAGCATAGCATTTGACATGTTTGGTTGGGTTAGAAATCTGAATAGGGCGTTCATGTTGGTCTTGTTGGTCCCAATAACGCTGGCGCCCTGATTGATAGTGACAGTTACGTCCTGGGTGAAGGCTAGTTTGTTTGACGTGTTCTACGTAGTTGCGACGGTCCTTTATGTTTTTAAATAGTGCTTTACGAATCATTGTTGTTTCTCCTTTTAATAGTATTTCTTAGGGTGTTTAGTTTCAGCCTGACGACGTTTTTCTTCTTTCGTCTTAGTGCGAGACGCACCGAGACGGCACATTTTAAGGTGCTCTTGTAGTTCGTCAGGCGTCATCTTAGCCTGATAGTGTTGCTTGGGTTGAAATTTTCCTTTGTAAGTTTCCATAAATATTCTCCTTTTTCTGTATGCCTGATGGCGTTTTTCCATAACCAAACGCATGGGTCTCGGGGAAGCGCGTCAGCGTCTTCATCCCGCAAAAGAGCCGACAAACGGTGACGTTTGTCGGAAAAAAAGACAAGTGCTTGTCTTTTTTAAATACCTGCTTCGGCGATACGATTAGCTCCTATATTGAGTTCAGTCACTTTTTGGATTTCGTCCCATTTGTTGGCAAAGGTATCCTTATATTCAGGTGATGGCTTTGCGATTTTGGCATGGTCAATAGCTCCTCTAAGTTCATCATCAAAGAGTTTGTGAGGTTTTGGTTCGTCAAAAAATGCGTTACCGTCAAAATAACTTTGTAAGCAGAATCCTTTTTTAACGTCGTAAGACAATTCATGGCGAAGGTGAGGTCCGAAGTTATAAGAAATTGTGTGTTTGGGGTCAAGAGCAAGATAGCATTTGAGAATTTTCATTTCTTCAGCTTCTTGTTCGATTGCAAATAAAATGTCACGTGTCATCATGGGTAAATTTCTCCTTGTAATTGTAGTTTTTCTAAGAGTGTGATTTTCAAAAGAGCAAGCCAGTAGCAGGTCTAACAAAAACCTCATCGATATCACTTGGAACAAAGTCAATAGGTTCGTAAAAGGCTTCAAGGCGTGGGTCAAGAAGGTCTACATAGATATCGTCTTCGATAAATTGGTTACAGAGTTGTGTGATGAAAGCTGTTCCAAAGCCAAAGTGACGATAGTGTGGGCGGATCAGAACATCAGATAAAAGAATACCCTTTTTGTCAATCGTATCCGCATCACCGTGAGACGCAAGGCCAATGATGTCAGATTCAAGATACAGACCTTTATAGTTTTCAAGGGTTTCGTCTAAATCATAATTATAATGTTTAGCCATTGTATCAAGGTCTTTTTTAGAAGGTTCTTTGATAGCCAGACGTTCAAAAGGAATTTCGACGATATCTTTCCAGTTGTAGAAATCACCACGGTAAATAGCTTTGACATCAGACGGTTGATAGTAAGAGATACCATTTTCAAGTACTACTTGGTGGTTGTTTTCGTCGTGTCCGTACCAACCAAGATTGTAGATGGTTGGCTCTTTATCAAATTCTAAGGCGATAAGGTAATCTTCAGAAACAACGCCACGAAGGGTCTTCATGGCTGTTTCTTTCGTCAAGGTTTCTTTGTCAAAACCACCTGTAAAGAAGTCAGTCATGTCAAGAGCGTAATGATGCTTGTGATCAGCGATAATCGTTGGGGTTTCTTCTTTAAAGAGATGCACCATGGCTGCGTCTTCAGAGGCAATCATGTCGTTGGTGAAGCTGTTAGTCAAAATAGCGTGAAGTTCATCAGAAGAAATAAAGCGATAAAAACGAGTCATGGTGTGGTTTCCTTTCTTTAATTAGTAGCCTTGTCTAGTGAGTAGTTCCGTTTGTAGTCGCATGAGTTCGAGAGCGAGGTTACACGGTTCTTTGCCTTGATCGTAGTGTTCGGCGATATCGTCATCGACAGCTTGGATGATTTCAGTAATTTGATACATTGCAAGTAAGTCATGGTTGCCATTGCTAGAAAACGTAAAGCCACAAATAACTTTTTCGTCAGTGTCATAGGTTTCAGAAACGGTGCCATAAGGTGTTTCGTGGTTAAAATATTTTTTCATCTTGTTAATTACTTTCTTTTTGTGGTATAAACCATTTTAACGGTTGACCAGGTTGTAGTTACGGTTGATTGTTCAAAAGCTGTTGCTAGATTTTCAATGATCATCGTGACCGCTTCTTTGTAATCGGCTGGTTTAACGAATTGCGTGTTGTTGACACCTTTGATAATATAGACATCTTCACCGTCATCGGGGCATCCCCAATCAACATTATAGACAACTTTGGCAGGGACGATAACGCTACTAACATAGACGCCAGTTCGTTTATAAATATCTGTTGCAATGGCTTGATAGTCTGCTTCAAAATTCGTGATGCATTCGTTATTGTGGCCATAGCCTTTGTTGATGCCAAGAGTGATTTCAAAAGCATCAACGGTTTGTTTAAGATGACTGTACATATTAGTATTATCCTTTCTTAAAGATAACAATCGGGATCGGTAACGTCTTTATAGTTTACCACATTTAAGAAGATGTCACCTTCCATCATGCTTTCGCCATCAGAGCGACGATAATAAACGATGTCTAGGTCAACACTTTCGATAATGGCATCAGGATACTTTTGATGGTTTTTTTGAAGCCAGTCATGAAGAATCGGTCCCCAATCTTTTTGGAATTGTTCAGGAATAGGAATCGTAATCGTATCTTCGTGTTTAAATTTCATAACTATCTCCTTAGAATTTGTGGCGATAGACGAGTTGGCGGTCGAGGTCGACAGTTCCGTCAGCATTTTCAGTGATGGTGACTTGGTCAATCCAGAGTTTATCAGGGAAATAGTTAGTCACTTTCCCCATACGGTAGTAAGCTTTTTCGGCAGTTGTATGGCGTTCATGACAGTGCTTTTTGCCTTTATATTGATCCCAAATTTCGTAAAAGATGGTTTGGTTATCATGGGATTGTGGTAATTGTTTGACGATATTGTCAGCAATTTCCCTTTGGCGACGTTGTTGGTAGTGTGCGGCTTCATTTTTATCTGTAAAGGTTTTGCCGTCAACGACATAAACAGTGTCTAGAGAAATATGTCTAGGCATCATAGGTGTTGTTGGAACAGCTTCTGGAACAGCTTTGTCAGGAGTTGATGGTTTAGGGATTTCAGGAAACATGATGTTTTCTCCTTTTTTTAGGTTAAATTAATATGGGAATATTTCGATAAGGTGTCCACATTTTGGACATTTGTCGCCTGTCTCATAGAGACCGCGATCGTCTATTTTTCTATCGGTGTGCTCACAATAGTCACCTAAGGGATCTGCACTGGTACTATAGGGATGGCAATAGGTAATCATAATATTTTCTCCTTTTTTTGTGTTAGATTGAGTGGTTTTTAATAGTTGGTTATTGACTTCTAGTCGCAACCAAGCGACCTTTTTGTCATCACATAAAGCATGGGTTCGGGGAGGAACATGCGTTCCTCAACCCGCAAAGAAGCAAGCTAAGCGTCAGCTTAGCTTGAGAAAAAAGCAAACAAAAAAAGCCAACGGCTTTTTTTGTGCTTATAAAAACGCCTAACAATAGTCAGAGTAATCGTCAAAGCCACAATAACTAGCCTGTTCGTAGGCGGTTTCTAAATCATAATAGCCCTTTCTACGGTCGCTAGTTCGTTCTTTTTCAATATATTTGTCATGGCTTTTAGTAATAAACAGCTTACAATATTAAGTCCATGTGCTGAAAAGGTGAGTTTAGATGGTCGTGGGAGTTGGTTTAACAAGTGCCCTTGCACACGAAACGGATGCGTGTTTTCGTCTTCAGAAGTAGATGTATACGGAAAGATGCGGTTTTCATAGACACGCTCAAGCGCGTGCTTACGGGTGCCTTTCCAAATGAAAAAGACATCCATAAGGGTGTAGTGGTCAATGGTAAAAACTGGTGTGTTGTTGAGATAATCTGGTGTTAGTGTTATACGGTTGTCATCAATAGCGACTAAGTGCGTTAGTTTGGGATTATCGAGCACATCAAAGGCCATATCCAAGTGATCGTAAAAGCCATAGATAGGTTTGTCAGGACTTGAGTAAAGACTAGCGTGACAGATATCTTCAAAATTACGGTGTATGTCTCGTTTGACGTTATCTGGATTAGTTAAGGTCTCATACTCGTCTGTTGTAATAAAATGAAAGATCATATCACAAATCCTCGTAGAGTTTTTTCAGTTGGCGTTGGGCATCTTCTAAACGAAGCGCGGTTGCCAGTTTCATATGCGTGTCTTGCATGAGACTTGAGGTCGCTAGTTCACTGATGACCTTACTGATGTCTAGAATCTTATGGTAGACATCTTTTTTCCCAGAAGTTGAAAGTAACGGTACCAATTCGTGTTCGAGTTGACGCTCAAGCGTGATGAGACGGCTAGCGTGATAGATGTCGCCATCAATGAGTTTGCGGCAGAGAGCTTTAATGGATTTGTGTGTCGGCATTGGAGAGGGTCCTTTCTTTAGATTGAAATGTCAAGTGTGACAGTTGGATTGTCATCAATAGCATAATAGTACTGTTTAAATGACATCTTATTATCTTTTTTACCTTGATAGATATAGGTTTGATGCCAATCATGATGTTGAAAATCAATAAGAGATTTTTCAGGAATGAGGGTATCCATGAAATGCGTGAATTGTTTATGAAGGGTTTGGTCAATAGCGAACCATTGATACTCCGCTCCTTGTCTAGGATCGTTAAAATGATTTCTAACAAGTTGATGAAGGATGCGACTGGATAGACCAGTTACGTCATCAAAATTCAGCCCATCACATCCTGGTGAGGATAGTTTTTTTGCCGTTTCGTTATCTATTTCAATATAAACATCTAGTTCATTAGGATTTGTTGGTGGGTCGTAATGAAGAGCTGTAATTGGTAGTAGTTTGATCATAAAAAATGTTTCCTTATTTAAGAATGGGTATTTTAATAACAGGATTGTAATCGTTGTTATATTTTACTTGTTCAAAAGTCAGAGTTTTGTTTTCTTGATTCAGATAACGGTAGGTTTTAATTTCAAGACCATTATAAAAAGTGATAAGAGAAATTTTAGGAACAAGATTATCAATGAATGACTCAAGATGTAAGGTTTCATCAACATCATAAATTAAATCAGCCATAGTACGACTATTGACAAGTAGTTTGGCAAATGGTTCATTTCGGTGTTTTTGACCGTAAAGGAAGGCAAAATGATCTTTAATAATTTGTGTTAAAGCGTGATCAATGTTAATTTGATTGTTTTTAAACCATTCATTTGGTGTGATTGTAATTTCTAAATGATCAGTATTTTTGTGATTACCTGATAGTTTAAACATTTGGTTTTTCTTCTTTCTTTGGTTCCGTTTTGTCATATTTGTGAACACGTTTATCCCAAGGGATATCGTGTTTGAGTACCTTGTAAGCCACGTGGATGGCAATAAGGCCAAGAACGATCACTTCTGCTTTGGTATAGGTATGTCCAAGGAAGGTGAACCATGGCAAACCGTATTGTCCGAATAGATTCATGAGTAATACTCCTTTCTAATTAGAATGTTTTGAGGTTGTTATCTTTGGAAAGCTTGCGAAAGTCTTGTCCAAAGCCAGTGCTAATAAGATCATTAGACGCTTTAATAAAGCTTTTGATGAGTTTTTCTAAGTGTTTTTTATTTTGCACGCGAGTCCTGCGTGTCAATTCAAGGCCTGCATGTTCAAAGGTGGCATTACGTCCTGTAAAAGTGATAAACACACTATTACTATTAGCGAAAATGCGCTTTTGTTTGTCATCAACCATAAGGCCAAAGCCTTGGTCTTTTAAAACAGGCATTAAGTCGTATAAGGGATCCATGGAGGTTTCCTTTCTATTGTATCATAGTTTTGAGGTCTGGTATAGACATCAAAGCAACATTGTTGGGGGATTGTAAAGGTTCATTAACGATAGTGTCTAATCTATCTTTAATAAATTTTCGCTTAATCGGTTTGAAAATGGCGTTTTTGTAATACGCGTCGTCTACAGAAGGGCCAATTTTAAGATTATTATAAGCGGTACCTTCAATTGGATTAAAAATGTCAAACAAAGTTAAGTCATGTAAGGGTGTGTTTAAAAAGAGTTTTTGCAAGTGCTCTGAAAAAAGTCGTCGAATATAGACAAATCATCTCTAAACAACGGCAGATGATTCTTTTTTCTCATGTTCGTCATCAATTACATTCCCATATCTGCAAGAAGCAGGTAATGACAGAGGTAATCTCTTAACACATCAAGAAGATAAAAATTATCTTCAGAGACTGAGCCAGCCTCCAATAAAATAAGTTTAAGCTAGTGCTAATAAATTTAATACCGCATTTTGGTCACGGTCAGCAACAAAACCACACGAATAACAAATGTATTCGTTATGTTTTGTTCCATGTTTTTTATTACCGTCTAATCCAATTTTGTCATCACCTGTTTTGACATGCCCACAATGTGAACAACGTTGTGTTGATGGATAAAATTGATCTGCTAAAATAAGTGTTTTATCAAATTTGATGGCTTTGTATTCCATATAAAGACGAAAACGACCGAATAAAGAACGATGTAAATTTTTAGCTTTTTTTTGCATTTGCATAGCTTGTACATCAAGGTCTTCAATGACAACAGTATCATATGTCTGATAAATCATTGTTGTAAATTTATGGAGTAGATCGTTTTGAATAGCTGTCACACGTTGATAACATTTTTGAAGTTTGATTCTCACTTTAACATATTGTTTTGAACGTGTAGCTTTTTTGCCATTTTCGTGACGTTTCCTGGCTAATAAACGTTGATAGTGTTTAATTTGAGCATATAAACGGTCTAATTGTTTTGGGAAAACTTTAAAAGAACCGTCAGTATAATCAAAATGATTCACATTTGCATCAATAGCCGTTTTTTTACCTGTTTTAGGCAAGGGTTGTTCTGGGCAATCAATTACAATAGATGCATAATAAGAATTACCAATTTTAGTAATGGCACAATGTTTGATTTTTCCATCAGGTAAATCATAGCCTTTAAAAGAAATGCCATACCATGTACCTTTATAAGCATGAGGTTTATCTAAAACAAGTTTTCCGTTTTTAATACGTGCACTATCCGTTTTAAAACCTTGTTTTGGACTTTTCTTAGAACGAAATGATGGCTTTCCAACTTTTCGTTTCTTTTTTTTAGAATCTTTCTTTTTAGGTTTCTTACTGCTAAAAAAGGCAGACCATGAATGTGCCAAATCTTTAATTGCCATTTGTAAAACCCGTGAAGATAAAGAATATTGCCAATCAGCTTTATCTGCAACTAATATATTTTGAACAACACGATGTGATGGTGATGGAAATAATGCCAATAATTCTTGTTCTTCTTCAGAAAAAGTAATTGTCTTATCTTTAATGGCTGATTGTGATTTTTTTCGAAGATCAACAGGAACCATTTCAACACGTTGGTCATAAAGATCATTCCATAATTCTAATCCTTGATTCCAACAATAACGACGATAATCACATAAATCATCAAGTATTTTTGTCATTGTTTGATTAGGATATAACGCTACTTTTTTTGTTAATTTCATAAGAGCTCACCTCCTTGTCTAATTTAATGTTATGTTTATAGTTTATAATGATTATATCTTATTGTCTATTGTTCATTGCACTAGGATGTCATTCTTTTTTAGTTACGTTTTTAAACAGATGAATGGTTATTTGACGGTTTAAATAACCAGGGATGGCCCATTCTAACAGATACTTTTTATCGACTGTTTCAATGAGATTTAATTGTGTTACAATGTAGCCATAAACGCCAGGTTGGCGAGAAATGGGGATTTTTTGATCAATTTGTAAAACATCAAGCATAGTTATCCTTCCTTTTTTTCTGTTGATAAAATAATGCTGCCGTCATCTAAGACGAGATGATAGTAACGATTCATATGTTTTTCTATGATTTGGTCAAAATAAGGTTTGACCTTACTATCAATCATTTTATAGCATTTTTGGTTTGTCTCATAAGGCGTTGATTCATTCGGATTAAAGAGAGCGGCCATGTCATCTAAGAATTCTTTTTCTTCGTCTGAAAATGTAATGACGTTCTCATAATAAAGGGCATGATAGGGGTAAATTTCATAGATGTAAGAAAAGAGAACGTTTTTGGAGTAGATGAAAAAATACTCTTCGTTAGGGTCAGCTTTAAGGGCTTGACGAATGGCGCCAAAGTCTTTGTGCTCAGGATTGATTATGTAGCCCCAGACACCCGTTTCGTCGTAGAAGGATACGGGCATAGCGATGTCATCAAAGATAAGATTATTCATAGGATTGTCCTTTTTTATATTCATAAATAGCTTCTTGAATATCTGGATCTGTTGATTGACTAAAATAATCAAGATATAATCCTTTATCAATTAAGGCGCCTTGGACTAAAAAGCTAGGGTATGTTTTCCAGTTGTCATAGTGTTCTGTGCAATAGTCATTTTGAATGAGAATAGCCATAGCAAATGGTCCATCAGCATCAAGGCATTGTTCGATGCAAGTGCCATGTTTGGCTAAGATGGCGCGTTTAATCATCAATTCAAGTTCTTTTTTGTGGGAGTTTGTTTTTTTAAAATAAGGTTCAAAATTAGTAATGTCACCGTTAAGAACTTTTTTTTCAAAGTCAGCTGCGTTCATATCAATGTCCTTTCCTTAAATTAAACCAACAGCTTTTTTGGCATAACGATCCGCTAATTCGTTAATAGGAAATCCTTTATGGCTGTTAACCCAAATGAAATTGATGGTTGTGAGGCCATTTTCTTTAGCGTAATCAAGAGCTTTGAGACCTTTTTTCATGGCTTCTGATTGAATTTTTTTATAGCCTTTAGTGGCTAATTTGTAGATACCTTCATAGTCATGAATAAGCGTTAAGGTTGTGGCACCTTCATTAACCGCATAGGCAATGGCATTACAAAAAGCTAAGATTTCGCCTGAAACGTTTTGTGAGCCTGCATAAATATCGTTATTTCCGTGGATGATAAGATGATCTGTCATTTTAAGGTCGTCATCAACAATAAGGGCTGCGCCACCGTAAGTCTTGGTTTTAGCGTTAAAAGACCCGTCTGTGGCAATGACTAAACCTTCGCGCGTGGTTGCTTCAAGGCTACCAGAATCACCGATAATAGTAACGGTTCCTGAAAGCCCATCTTCTTTGTAAGTAAAACTGTCACTTTCAATAGGTGTGTCAGAAAGCCAGGCTTTAGCTTCTTTTTCAGTAGCGAATTTACGATAAGACGCATTACGGTAGCCTTTGACAGCCGCTTCGCAGTCTGTCCAGTTGTCGAAGAGTTGATCTTCATTTTTAAAAGCGTAGTAAGGCATGAGATTGTTTCCTTTCTTTTTTTAGGGTAGAATTAATTATTTTCGTAGATTAAATAGGTAACGATAGTAATAACAAAGCTGACATAAAGAATGATATCAAGGATAAGACTGTAGTCCATATGTTGTTTTCTTTCGTTAGTTAATAAGAATTTTATGTTGCAGATAGTGAATCGTTTCGTTTAAGTTATCATAAGTTGCTTTTTTCGAACAACGTTTGGTAACTTCTAAGTCTTCGTCTTTATCCGAATTTTCAATAATCGTTTTGACGCCATTAGATTTGAGAATGATTTGTTTAGACGCAGTATACTGTTCAACTGTTATGTAGATTTCTTTTGTACCAACAGGTTTTAAAAAGATACGATTGTTCTTTACAACGACGCTAAACCCGTCATCGGTAATAGTCATCTCTTTTTGGTAGGTTTCATCTAAATGATAATAAACCTTACGATTAGCGATAAACCACAAGGTTTGATGCTGCAAAGGTTTTTCGAAATCGATGTATTGTTCGATTTTCCCATTGGTTGTTGCCAAAATAGCAAATTGTTTAGGATTATCAAGAACAGGTTTAATAATTTCTAATTGATCTTCGTTTTCAGCATTGTGATTAGCTATGAAAAGTTCTAGGGCAAATTGGTTATCTTTAACTGTCATAAGATTTCTCCTTAAGGTAGTAGGTTTTTGAGCGTTTTTAATAAATCGTAACTATCACATGTCACGGTTTTGTTGTCATAGGTTACTTCTAACGTGACAAGGTCAAGCGGTTTAAGACTGATGTCATGACCTTTAAAGAGGACAAAAATAGTTTCTTGATTCATCCAGGCAGTTTTCTTTAAACGTTTAGGGAGTGTTTCAAACGTTCTGAAACGATTATAGATAGCTTTAAATTGTGGTACGATGTCGTCATCTAAATCGATGAATTGTTTTTGAACACCTTTTCGACAAACATAGGTGTCGCCTTCTTCGGTTTCAAGATAGAGTGGATTCTTGCGGCAAGTTGTCGCATTAGCATTGGCAATAAGTTGTTCTATAGTCATAGTATTGTCTCCTTTAATTACGGTAAAATCTCTATTTTGATGAATGTGTCGGGACCATCAAAGGAACGTGTCAAGGTTTGTTTAAGGCTGTATTTGTAATAGTGTTTAACTTGAACAGTGTCATTATCAAGAGGATATAGCTTGATTTCATTCCAACCAGCGTAAACAGTAACGTTATCGCGATAGATGAAAATGTTTTTCCATTTTGTTCTGTCAATGGCTTGATAAATGTCAATGAGTTTTGTCAAGCGGTCAAAGACGGTTTTGACGCTATCCGTTTCAAAGTAGTCCAAAGGAAACGCTAATCCTAAAATATCAGAGTGAAAAACGATGTCATCTTTGATGAGTAGCTGTCCTTTGTGGGTTTTATTATAGTTTGTAACAAGTTTTTCTAAAAGTTCTTTCATGATATTTCTCCTTTAATTAGGGTATAATCAAGATACCAATTATTCCAGATATCTTGATTGAAAAGTTATAAGATATTTTGTGTTTTTTCTTTAAGTGCTTTGATGGTGTCGTTGAGTTCCTCACGTGTTACGGTAGCTTTGGCGGTATAAAAAGTATCAATCCAATGATAGGGGCTATCTGATGTTAAGAGAATATCTACACCGTCTTTTTGGAAGCTAATTTCCGTAAGGCTTGGGCGATAGGTTTGTTCAACTGCAATCATTTGCTCTGACAATGGTTTTAGAATTGTTTGATGGTCGCCATTGTTAATTTCAAAATGATCATCAGAGAAATGAAGGCGATGTGAACGAAAATCGTCATTCAAAGTTTCATAAATGGCGATTAGATTTGTCATAGTATTAAACACGTCTTGGATATGTTTATCACCATGTTGATTAAAATAACCGATATCATATTTAAACGTTGGAATATTGGAATGATTGAGAAAATAAAAGCCATTAGACCAGTTGATATGAAGGTGTCCTTCATGGGTTTGATTATAGGCTTCAACAAGTTTTTGAACGTGTTGTACGAGTTCATATTTATTCATGAAATAATCCTTTCTGTTGCTCGCATATCAAGGTGTGCATAAGCCATGTTATCAAAGAAAGATGCGATAGCTTTAAAGGTTTGATTAAGGTTAGGTGACGTTTCAAAAACGCTTAAAGGAACGGAAATGTTTGGCATAACTTGATTGCTCAAACGGTAAGTTCCTTTATAGTTTTCAATAGTCAATTGATTGTGATGGGTCTGATTATAATTATGATACAAGGTTTCTAATTGATTGATCATAGTTATTCCTCTTATAGTAAAAATGAGACTTCGTCAGGCAATTTATCAATAGCCTTAATCGTAACTTGACCAACACCCCAATCATCGACATAGAAGGCGTTTAAGTAGTCTGTTGATTCAGCGACAGCTTTTTCAAGGTCTTCTGAATATTCAAAAGATTGACCGAGGTGTTTAGAAAAGTCTCCAAGTGTTCCTGCTGCTGTGACAGGGCCGTTGACGGTCATGATAGTAAGCAGATAGATGGTGTCGTCTTCTGTAACGGCGCAGGTCCAATCGGTATCAAGGGTTTCTGGTTCATTTTTAAGAAAGACATCAAACCAATTGACATCAAGGACTTCTGTGATGGCTAAGTTTTGTTTCATCTCAAAAATAGCTTCCGCTAAGGTATCAGCATCGGTAAAAGAGCCGAGTTTAATAAGTCCATCGACGAAGTAAGGGTTAAAAAAGATAACAACTTCTTGATTTGGGTATACGTCAAGAAGGGTTTGAGCAAGTTTTTTCATGAGTATTCTCCTTTAATTATGTTAGATTAATAGCTGTAAATAGCTTGGTTAAGTTCTTTTAAGAGGTCTTCATAGTTTCCTCTTTTAAGAATAAAGCTTCCAACAGGGCCGCCACATTCGTATTCTTTGACAACATAAGCGACATAAGTGTGGTTATGCTTAAAGATAGTGATGTAATAGTCAAAATCATTGCCAACGAAGCCATGAATGGTTGGCGTGCCATCAAAAATAGCGAAGTCTTTGCAGTCGTCTTCATCGTCATCAAGAATATCATAATAACCATGATCTGGACGTAAACGAAAGGCTTTTTCATAGCCTTCGATGGGATTATTAAGATAGTCTTTGAGATCGCTTGAGACAGTTACAAGGTAGCCGTCATTGTCTTGTGTGATGTCTTTAATAACAGCGTCATTATCAGCGTCAACAGGTTGATTGGCATAGTTAACATATTGGACAGGGCCGTCAAGAATAGCATCGAGATGTTTTTTGGTGATCATGTAATATCCTTTCTTTAGTTTCTGATGTATTTTGAAATGGCGTCAAAAAGGTTTTCTTTTGTGACGGTAGTTATTATTGGGTCATCTTCTTTATCCATTTGAAAGATGATATCAAAGTAATCAGGCTTCTGAGAAGATTTGACAGTGATGATGTAAAACAATTCAGTCATTTTAAGAGCGCCATTCTCAATGAAAAAGCGTTCTTTAAATTGTTCTGGTAGTTGATGATAAAGTGCAATACCGTTTCGGATGGCATCAAGGTCAAGGTCATTGTAGAAAGAAATAGACCGTTTGAGACGATAAAATCTTCCATATTTGTAAGAAAGCACCCATTTGGTACGATTGATTTTAACCAATTCCATGCGTTCATTATCGTTATGTGTGCTATTAAAAACGTCTACGAAATCTTCAAGATCCTCTTTTTTTTGAACAAATTGATAACGTTCAAAGTCATCAGCTTGTTTAGCGACAAGAGCAGAGTGATAGCGACTATGGGCGTCACCGAGTTCTTTATTGAGTTTTTTAATTTTTTCAGAGAGTGCTTCTTCGTCAGGGATGGTATTCACTTTAATTTTTTCAAGATGAATATCGGTAATAGCGATATCATGACGATTCATGTCGTTGTAAAGACGATCCATATCTTGATAGCTTTTTGTACAATAGTTTCCAAGAGTTTTACCGTTAGCGATAACCGTGACAAATGGATGTTCACTTTCGTTAAATAGTTTTTCGATGTCATCAATCATTTTTTAATGTTCCTTTCATTGTAATGTCTGAAAATATTGCAATGTCTGCATATTTTGCAGGAAATTTTCCACTTGTCTTTAATTTTTCTTGATGGAAGTGTCCGCCTTTGGTCAACTCAGCGAAAGTTGGGCCGAGGTCTTCACGTGGGAAGAAGAAGCGTTTATCGCCGTAAACTTTAGCGGTAATGCCTTTGACAACAGGCGAGCAGTCAGAGAGTTCTTTAAGGTGTCCGTCACTATAGCGGATATGGATTTCCGTATGAGGGTTGACAATGTCGTCATGAGAGACGTCATAAGGGAGGTCAAAATTCTTATTAACTTCGGTGTAGTAGGTTGGATCAAACCCATAGCTTGTGATGATGTCACGAAGCACGTCTAAGTCTTTTTCAGGTTCATCAAAGATGACAGACTGTGGCAAGTGTCTACGGTTGTAGCTAGTTGCCAAATCACTTAGAATAGGGTCGCCTGACGATTCCCAAAGGCTAAAGGTTGCCATAAGAATGTTGTCATCCAGTTTCAAGTAGTCCCTGAGATCATAGTGGTCTTCAAAGAAAGGGACTAAGCGAGGACTCGTGATGCGAAAGAAATCTTTAGCTTTAGGATACAAGTCTTTGGCACGTTTAAGCATATTTTGAAGAAGGACGACAACGGCTCGGTTAGTACGATGAAAATAAACGGTTTGGTACATTTGGTAACGGGCCATGATGAATTCCTCAATGGCAAAAAGGGCACGCGCGTGAAAGACGATGCGGTTGTTTTCAAGCGTAAAGGCACGGATAATACGTTCTTTGTCGTAGTTTCCAAAGCTTGTGCCTGTGAAATAAGCATCACGAAGGAGATAGTCCATGCGGTCAGCGTCTAGTTGACTAGAGATAAGGTCAGTGACATCTTTATGTTCAGACGTGTGCGCAATAACGTCAGCGACGTCTTTTGAAAAGCCTGTTTGATAGCTTTCAAGGACGTGATGAATTTCCGTTTCTGGACTGGTTAAAATCTCGCAAGTGACGGCTTCATGGTCGGTACCAAAAAGGGTTTCAAAGGTGTGGCTAAAGGCGCCATGACCAATGTCATGAAGAAGGCCAGAGATAGATGCAAGATAGGTTTTCTCAGTTGTCCAACTGGGAAGGTTTTCCAGGTGTTGACCAATAGTTTTAGCCAAGTGATAAACCCCAATGGAGTGACTGAAACGCGTGTGTTCAGCGCCTGGGAAAGTGATTGAAGCGGTAGAGAGTTGCTTGATATTGCGCAAGCGTTGAAATTCTTTAGTGTCGATAAGACGGGTAATAAGTGGGTCGGTGATAACGATATCACCATGAATGACGTCTCGGATTACAGTTTCCATGGGGTATATCCTTTCTAATAAATCTTTTTAGTAATTGTAGCTAGTTTATTGTTCTTCCATTCATAAGCCTCTTTAAGTTCTGGTTCGAGGCTTTCCTCAGGGATAGTTACAGATTCGACAAAGATGCGGTCTTTGTCTTTATAGTCGTCAAAGCACCAACGATAGCCGTCAAGGTTACTTTGGATAAGGGAATAGTCACTGATCCAGACGGATGTGTAATTTTTAGCTTTGTCGACAATACGATAAAGTTTCATGGGCAGTTTTCCTTTTTAACAAAGAATTAAATAGTCAGTTAGATCTTTAAGCGATGTAAAGGTCTTTTTTTCAATTTTGTCGTTATAGACGGCGTCTAAAAAGGTCGTATAATGGTCATCACAATTGATAATTTCGATGGAATAGTGTTCGCTCATCAGGTCGATATGACGACCGTTGACGCGAATGCGTGGGAGTTGTTTGTAATAGTTGCCATAGGCTTGGCCAATGGCAGCACAAAGGTCGTTCATAGTTCTTATCCTTTCTGAGTTAAATTTTGCAAGTTAATACGGTCAGTTAATCCTAACATGTGTGATCGTGGATAGTCAGGGCCAAAGGTACCTTGAGGGCGTTGATGTTTGTCATAATCGTCCATCTTATAGAAGTAGCCAAAGAGTTCAGCGTCATTTCGAAAGTCTTGATAAATGGGTTTTTGTAAGCGACTTAAATTTCGCCAGTCATTATCAAATTGACGAAAGAAGGTTTGGAAATAGGTATAATTCCCTGAACGGATGCGACGTTCAACGTTTGAAGCGTCCTTATTGACATAGAGTTCTAGACAGGCGCCAATGGCTTGAGAACGTGACACGCCTGCTTCACAATGGACAAGAATATGATAATCATATTTTTTGGCAAAGTCACCAATAGCTTTGATTTTACGGGCTTCTGTTTTAGAAAAAACAGGTAAATCAAGTCCTGTTTGTTCTTCGACGGTTTTTCTTGGGTCAAGTTTAGAAGCCGCAATGTCGATAAAAGGAACACGAAAAACGTATTTTAGATTTTTGACAGGACGAAAGACAACAGGACAGTCGGCTTCGTAGCGCGTATCTGTAATGGAAACAATGATATAATCTTCTTTGTTAAAGGGCCCACCATAATGAGCCGATAAGAAGGCTTTTTCAGCAGACATGACGGTGATTTTTGGCATGAGAGTTCTCCTTTAATTGTGGTATAATTAGTTTTTACATGGTAATTTTGAAATTTGCGGTAATTATACACGCGTGTTTTTTGAGTGGATAGCTTTTAAGCCTTACCGTTTCAAAGCTATCTTTGACAAAGTGTTCATTATTAAGGGTGGCTTTAATGAAACGTGTTGTAGCGTTTGTTTTGCTTAAAAACGTATCAAACAGAATCGTGCCGTTTGTGATACCTTTAGTCGCTAATTCAGATTCAATGGTTGCGAGGTCTTGTATTGGTGCTTTATAATTTCTAGATAATATAAGAGCGTCAAAACTGTCAATAGCGTTATCAATTGTCATAAGTATTTTCCTTTCTTAGTTTAAGACAAGATTGCAATAGTCCAGATAGCTTTTAAGCGTATCAATGAGACTTTCGAAGAAATAACTGTAGTCTGTAGCGAAGTGATCTTTATAACACACTTGATAATGAAAATAATCGCCTTGGAGACGTTTTAGGGCTACTTCTGTTGTGATTTTTGCTTTTTGACATTTTAAGCGTTTTAGGCGGTCATCCGTTTCATAGTAGGCGTCGTTAAGGGCCTTTAGACTTTCGGTTTCGAGTCTAAAGCCGTTTTTAAAGAATTGATTCATGGTCTTATCCTCGTTTCTGGTATTGGTTACGGTAAGCAACAATGGTGATGTCAGTCTCATTTAAAATAAAGTTACGAATATCATTCCAGTCGCCACCAGCAAGCCCACAACCGATATAGGCAGGGACGTAAGCAGGTTGGCCTGCTTTTTTAGCACGCGCATCAAAGCGCTTAAGGGCACTTTTTAAGGTCAACATGTCCGTATAGCAGATACCAGTCATGCGGCTATTGCCAAAGGTAAATTGACTAAAGCTGTTGCAAATAACAAGGTTGCTACTTACACGAACGGGTTGGATCCAACCAAAGCGTTCTTTAGGTTTAGTATAGGTTTTAGCGAAGGCGTGAAACGCTTCTTTGATTTCTGGGTATTTGGTAGCGAGGCTCTTAGCAACGCCCGCGCCCATGACATTTTGGCAGTTCACTTGGTGCATGATATAACCGTCCGTGATAGTTGTAATGTCTCCTGTAATTTCTCGGGCCATAGGATAAGCCTCTCTTTCTATTGATTTTTTCGACAAGACAAAACTGTCTTTTTCACAATCCAAACCATGGGTTTCGGGGAGGCGCGTTAGCGACTCAACCCGCAAAAAAGCCGTCAGGTGCGTCAGCACCTGCGGGTCAAAACGTTCGGATATGTCCGAACGTTTTTAAAGAAAACGCTTCAAAACGTTTGTCCATTTTTATCCGAGATTTTGTCCGAAAACTCAAATTCTCGGACAAAATTGTTAGACACGCTGTCCAAAAACAGCAAAAATGAGAAGCCTTTATCCCAAGCCCCGTAAGCTTTCATTCGCTTTCATGAAAAGAAAAATGAGAAAAGGCGGTCTCGGACAAAATTTTGTCCGAAAATGTCCGAAAAACGTCCGATTTTGTCCGAAAATCACTTTCTCGGACAAAATTCTTTGTGAAAAATTCACAATAAACTTTGAAGCATCAAGTGAATAATCGCTGTATAAATTTTTTGTCCGAAAAATGTCCATTTAATCTGACTCTCATAAAGAGTGCCAATCACGCGTGGTTGTTTGTTTTCATGCGTTTTCAAAAAATGGTCGATTTTCATTTTGTCCGAAAATGTCCGAAAAAACGAAACTCAATTTATGAAAGCAGGTGTTCACGCAGGTTTGAGGGCACTTTTTTGTCCGAAAGACGTTTTGGAGCTAAAATTCTCGGACAAATTCTCGGACAAAATAAGCCCTTCTCGGACAAATTCTCGGACAAAATGATGGGCTTTGGAAAAATATACAAATCATGTATAAAGACCTGTATATAGGGTGCTTAGAAAGTTTTCTTAGACTTAAATGAGAGCTTGAAACCGCTTTCAAAAAAATATTTTCGGACAAATACCTCAAAAAGTTCTATATAAAAAATAAAAAGAAAAAAACTATAGGGGTTTTTTTGGGGATGGACATTCTCGGACAAATGCTTATACGGGTCGTTCGTTCGTTTGTTTTTTTGGCTTTTGCGTTTAGAATTCACATGTGCTAGATTTTAGAACCCACACATGCTAGATTTGGCTTTGATTTTTTCTTGCGTATTACGCCTACCTGTGCTATACTAAAGACAAAGCAAAAGAAACGAGGACTAACTACGATGCGCGTACTTTTACGATACAAGGAACCTGTGTGCTTACTCTTAAGTTTTGCAGCTATTCTATTGGTTGTAACCGTTTATGGCTTGACACATGGCTTTGATAGTAGTGCAACCGTCGACCATAAAAGCCCTCAGATTTTGCAAGAATTACTTCCGGTTGATGACTAAGAATTCATCAACTGTTGATTAAGAAAGGATTTTAAACTTATGATCATTGTGACGACTAAAAACGCAGACAACACTTATAAAGCTCGCATCAATGGCTTTGATACTACGATTACCCGTGACGAAGCAGCGCAATTTATTTTGGCTGGAAAGCTTTGTCGTAAAGTGAATCAACCTTATACATCACTTGCTCAATTGGATCATTATGTATTTGTGGAGTAAGGATTGTTAATTATACATTTATTTTACATGTTTGTTTTTAATTGATTAATGTTGTTAAAAAACATATAATAAAAGTAACTTAGATAGAAAGGAGGACTCTTAAATGGCCATTTTATCGGGCGTTAAACTAAAACTTTATCCAAATAAAACACAAAAACAAACCATTGAACAAACTTTTGGAAACAGTCGTTCTGTTTGGAATCAATTTCGTAACATGCAAGAAAATCGTTATGACGCTATGATTGATGATTATAATTCTTATAAAGAACAAGCTAAAGAAAATGGTGACAAAATCATCAATCCTATTTATGTCTGGGATTATGACATGCAAAAAATGTTAACAGAATTGAAGACGGAACAGCCTTGGCTTCATTTGTCAGATGCAACTGTTTTACAAAAAACAGTATCAACACTTGATCAAGCGTATAAAAACTTTTTTAAAAAGCCTGACCAATTTGAAAAACCAAAATTTAAATCACGTAAACATCGTAGTCAATCGTTTACTGGTAGAGTGAACAAGTTAAAATCAGGGAAAACAAGTGTCTATGTTGCAGGTAATCATTATGTTTATGTGCCAAAATTAGGATTTATTAAAGTGTCTAAAACTACCCGAATTAATGGTCAAATCAAAGAATATACGATTACTCGAGAGTCCTTTGGAGATTATTATATTAGTTTTCAAATCGAAGAACCTGACCGTGAATTACTTGTGAAAACCAAACAATTAATGGGTGGCGACCTCGGTTTGACACATTTTTTAACCTTATCTAATGGGCTTAAATTTCCAAAATTTAGCCCTGGACAAACACTTGCGTTTAGCTTAAAAGCTCAAAGTAAAGCTTCTAAGAGCATGGATCGTAATTCAAAAATTCTAACAACAAACGAACTCATTTATTTTATCGAAAAAGGTATTTTCGATGAAGATAAATATGAAGCGTCTGATTTGTTTGATTTTAAAAATCATGAAAAACGCATGAAAAAAAGTGCTAAAGCTCAACGAAAAGTTGCTAATAAACGTCATGACCATTTACATAAATTAACAACAGCACTTGTTAAAGCTTATGATGTTATTGTTTTGGAAAATTTAAAAGTTAAAAACATGCTAAAAAATCACAAATTAGCAAACGCTATTTCCAACGCTTCTTGGGCTACTTTTGTTCGTTATTTACGTTATAAATGCGAATGGTATGGGAAGTTGTTTATTCTTGTTCCACCACATTACACCTCTCGCATTTGTCATCAATGTGGCTGGGATAGTGGCAAAAAACCCCTCGATGTTCGTGAATGGACATGTCCACACTGCCATGAAACGCATGACCGAGATATTAATGCAGCTATCAACATTCTTTATCGTGGTCTTGAAACATACCTTCAGTCACAATTAGTACTCCTAAACGAGCAAATTAAAAATGGTTATTTTTCAACTGTTTTTTTCCAGGTAGCATCTCAATGGCTTAAACAAACCATTAGTTATTTTAATCAAGCTTTAGAAATAGCTTGATGATATTATAATAGGTCAGGGACTGGCCTTGGTAAATAGTCAAGCCTCTATCATCATGATTAATACTCTTATCGATCACCGTATGACAAGCTTACAGGAGAATACTTATTGAACTCTAGCATTAGATGTTTGATTATTCTTCTATGATGTTCCCAGAAACTGTCTACTTTAGTAGATGTGTAGTTCAGTGTAACTACTAAAAATATAGACGATTTATTAACGTGGGTGTATTGCTCGTTGTTAATAATTTTCTATGATGTTTCCAGAAATTGTCTACTTTAGTAGATGTGTAGTTCAGCGTAACAACTAAAAATATAGACGATTTATTAACGTGGGTGTATAGCTCGTTGTTAATAAACAACGTAACAAGGAAATCATTAATTTATAGAAAGGACGGTCCTGATTTTTCGATTAAGATTGAGAATTTTTTGGACTATTTATATGAGCAAATTAGATCGTTATGCCAATGCGTCTGCAGGAAAGCGTGAAGAACGTATTTTCTTGGTGTTTGCCAAGTTGAATACCAAACGAAGCTTTTCTGCGTTTGACCTCATGGCGCTGCAGGACATGAATGGGGAGTTGCTTCAGGTAGCTCCTAAAACCATGTTTAGTTATTTAAAAGCCATTCAATCGGCGCAAGTGGGTCAAGAGACTTACCGTAAACATTTGGAAAAAGCCTTTGATACGCACGCTTATGCGGTAGGTGATCATGAACAGATGGTCTACGCGCGTGAACAATATCGTAAATGGCAAGGCTTGACTAAGACGCCTAAAGACGAATTGGCGCAATTTATGTTTAATAATAACCACTATTTAGACCCTGAGACCTTTTACACGCGCTTAGAACAAGCCCTCTTGGTCTTTGGCTATTTGGCTTTGAAAGGATGAAAAAGTTATGTTAGAACAATTAAAAACAGCTGGTTTGTCAGTGGTCAGCACGTATAAAACAATGACAAAAGCAGGCGATGCTTTAAAAACGGTTACGGATAAAGCTAATAAAGATTTGTTAGCCCTTCAAAAAGATGTGAGGACTTACGTGTCAGATCTTCATCGTGACTTGTTTGACGTTAAAACAGCCGATGAGGTGGCGCTCATTAACGCTAAAGCGCTGAATAGCCATGCGACTTTTCGTCGTCAATTAGAGGACATTAAACGCTCTGTTGAAGTGGCTGAAGAAGCTTATGCGGCAGTTGGTGGAATTCCAGGACACCGCTTTGATACAGAACGTGTGGATGCTATTAAGGACGATTTAGACAAGGCTTCTCTCATGTTTTGTCTCGCTGATCGTGTGCGTAAGGCGTGTCTATGATCGAATGTTCGCAATTAAATCGGTTAGAATGTGATGTTAGAAGGTCTGATTTGTCGGATATTAAAAAGACGCAATACTTCAAGTGGTTGTCTGAGATGCGTCATGTTAATCGTGCGCTTACCTATCGTGACGATCTCTATTTTGCCTTAGAATATTATGCGGCTTGCCTTAAAGAAATTAAAGAAAGCTTGGGGACGCTCGCATGACTGTGATTTGTGGTTTGATTGTTCTGCTGTCGCTAATTGGCTATGTGATTGTGATTTTTAGAAAGGATGAAAAATGAGCTTGAGACGTATACTTGTATGAGCTTGAGACGTATACTTGTTAGTAGTCTGATTGGCTTTACAATTATTAGCCTTGGCTTGTTGATTGGTTGTTTTCTTGATCCAAGACCATTGTCTTATTACGAAGATGTGACTTTGTTTACCTTTTTAATCAAGCAGTAGTACATGATTTCATGTGTCGTTTGTCTTGGTTTCCTCTTTTGTGGTTTTATTGGAGAGATTATCCTACTTCTTCTTGGTAAAGTTGATGGGGATGGACTTTATTGGTGAGACGTTAGAAAGGAAAAATCATGAAGTGGGTTTTACGATTTGTTATTGGCTTTAGTTATATAACTATGCTTATGAGCTTGGGATTACTGATTAGACCTGAAAACGCCTCTAGATTTTGGGCATCTGTGCGTGACTTATGGCCATTGGTAGCTTTTGTGACGCTTGTGTCGTCTGTTATTATTGGTGACACCTTTATTGGAATGGCTAAGGAACTGGATGCTCGTAGAAAAGGAACGGCATGTTAATAGAATTTGGTTTATTGATCTTATTGATATTTGTTATGGCATTGATACCTGCTATTCTAGTTATGGGTATTACGGCGATGCTAGTTTATATTTGGCGTAGAGGAACGATTTAGATGGGCGTTATGAAAAAAGTAGCTTTTGCGTTGATTCTACTTGCGACTCTAGTGCTTGTGTGCGTTGTTGCCTATAATATCTTGCAAACGAGTAATTCTAGAAATTTAGCAACTTCTGTAATTTTGCTCGTTAAACTTGCCTTACCGCCATCTATTTTGCTTACGATCATTATTGCTATGTTAACGCATAGCAAGGGATAGTTTTGAAAAAGATAGTCATTAGTCTTGTACTTGGTTTTTTATTAGTTATCATTGGTTTTGGTATTTTTAGCATTTATCAAACGAGTGATGCTAATCAATGGCGTGACTTTTTAAAGACCTTTGGGCTACTCTTGCTTGCGCCTTTTGGAGCTTGCGCAGTTTTATTTATTGAGATTATTAAAGTTTATTGAAAGGAACATTAATGGATTTTGAAGATTTTTTAGGATATTTAAAAACGCTACCATTACCCTCATCTTATCAAAAAGCCATCGACACCTTGAAACCGTATGGCTCTGTCATCATTTCCTTTGAACGCACCTTGGGTCAGCCTGGTGACAGCCTTGTTTTATCTGACCCTGAGGCTTTAGCCTTAGTTTATCAGTTCGTTTATTGGGCCTTACGTCGAGACGCTGTGGATATTAACGTTCCTTTAATTGAAGCGTCTATTGGTCCTATGTTGTCAATGGATATTATGATTAGTAATGTCGGCTGCGAAACACCTTACACGGAAGACGCCTTAGAAATTACGCGCATAGATTGGGCAATACTCTTTGTTCATCTCAGGGAATATTGTGGCGTAGAATTGACAGATGATGTTAATTCTTTTGTTTATGATGAAGATGGGCTTCATGGCAAGACAAAATCTTTTGTCAATTGTAACGTGCTCTTTGAAAGGATCGGCGAATGACGATTTATGTATTTGAAGGACGTGATTTTCCAGGATTTTCTCAGTTGAGTGTCTATTCGCATAAAGGATTAGTTTATTCACACAAGGGGAAAACGAGAGACGCTTTAAAGGGCTGCGATTTAATCGATCATGATTGTTCTATTAATGATGTTATTTCATTTGAAAGGATTGACGAATGAGCATTTATGTAGCCGTAAAAGAAACGGATAAGGAACGTCTCTTAGGTGCTTATAGCCGTTTAGATGACGCATATCGTGTCCTTAAAGAACAGACAGACGTACGTCCTTTATCTTACGTCAGACAAGCCTTTAAAAACGGTCAGCCCTATGTGCTTTTGGGAGTCGCTAATCAGACACTATATAAACTCTATCGATTTGAGGAAAAATAACTATGGATGATATTAAAGGTTTAGTTTGTCAACAACTTTGGTCGTGGTCCGATTGTTCCTATAAAGAATTAGCCAAGACTAGAGACGCTTTGGGTGACGGTGATTTAGTAGATTCCTTTAATGAACGTTTAAAGGATATTGATGAAGCGGTTAAAGCGCTTAATGGCGTTGAAAAACTCATTCGTGAGTTTGACATGGATGTGATTTACGCTTTAGATTCAGATGCTAGTTATGTGCTTGCGAAACAAATGCTTTATAGTTATCGTTTGCTTTTAAAAGAAGTGCGTAAAAAGATTATTGACAGCTTTGAAGAGGCTGGTCTTAAGATTGATGGCGATCTCATGCGAAAAGATTGGGATTTAATAGAATTGTTAGATGGTTATTCATTGTTAGATGGTTATTCGTCATTACTTGACGTGATATAAGAATTATGGTAGAATAATTTCATATTGGTTGGGAATCCCTGGATAGCTTTTTGAGGCTATCCTAAAATGAGCCGCAGATTTACTTCTGCGGTTTTTATGTGCCTTTTTGAGCATCTTGTGATAGACTAAAGGTAAGATTAGAATTGTCGTTGATGGAAAACCTAATTTAGCTTATCCTTTGTCAGATGACGAAACGTTAATAAATCTTCGGACTGAGCATGACGCTACGCTTCAGCCTATGAATCAAAGTCTTGATAAAGTTGAATTTAACACGGCTAAACCTGTCACTAAGGCGATACTTGAAATCCGTCAGAATGCTTTTGGGTTGACCCAAGAAGTTTTAGTTTTGGAGTAGGAATTATGCCTAGATATATTGCTTTTTTAATGTCTGGATATATTTTGGTAATAATTTGTGGTATAATAATTTTTTTGGAATGTGTGTTTCTTTGTCATAAAATAAAAAATAGAAAGGACTAATCCTTATGCCTTTGCGCGTATTATTATTTTTATTAATTTCTTCGGGCGTTTTAATGCTCTTTTCGTTTGTGGTTCTTCATTATGTTTGTAAAACTAAAGATAAAAAAGAACGTTTTTTAAACGGACTCGTTTTTCTTATCAGCACTCTTGCTTTTGGTTTTCTTTTTTATTCTGGAACTCAAATGCCTACAAAAGTCGTTAAGACAGAACCATTAGATCTTTATCGAACAACCTTTCGTTTTGATGAAGGGCTTGACGATACACCCCATACCCTTATGGATAGCTCTATCCGTGAGCAGTTGTCTGCTAGTCGCTCGGTAAGGCTTTATCCTATGGACCAGGGCGTTGATGCGGTAGTCGTTAGAGGAAAAGCCAAGGGACAGGTGCGTAAAGCTTATGTAGAAATCCGTCAGACAACCAAAGGTCTTCCTTGGACAACGGATGTCTTAGTTCTAGAAACTAAGTAAATATGCTATACTAAATGTAAGTTAAAAGATTGAAAGGAATAGTTTTATGGTAGTAGTAAAACAATTGGATCCAAATTATCCACGCATGGGTTATGAAGTGCAAAAGGGGCTCATGATTGAGTTGCCTCGTGGGGACGGAAAAGCTGAAATAACAGAAAGTGATGACGGGACACTTACCTTGTCTGAAAGTAATGGTAAATATACAGCGTCCCTTAAAAACGTGCGTTTGAGTGAGTTTGGTGATCATCATATTGTTGTTGTCGTAGAGGGTAGCCCTGAGGGAAGTCATTTGGTTTTAGAAGACCTCAACATTGAGTCACCGATGGCGACGATTAGAAGTTTTTGTGGGGAGAATCGTGTGTCTGATACGATTCTTATGGGTGCTAATGACATTTCGATGGCTGGTCATACGATTGATGATGCTTATATTGATAATAGTGTCATTATGACGTCATCTGTAGAGAAGGATAGCTTAGTTGAACGCAGTCGTTTGTTAAATAGCACGGTTACAAATAGTGATGTGGTTAATAGTAGCTTAGATAGTGCGCTAGTAGCTGATTCAAGTCGTGTGGAATTATCATATTTAATGGGTGATACCGTTAAACAAGCTAAGGTTGGTGGCGTGAAATCTGGTTGGGATATTTTTGAAGACACTTTTGATGAGCGTACTTTTGAAAAGGGTTATTTTGTTGGAAACGGTAAAAGTGCTGAACAAGATGGTTTTGATCATGGTTATGTAGACGTTTCTAATGAAGATGACTATGCTTTTGGTCTAGCGACATTAGCCATTAATCGTGACCTTCCTTTTCGTCCTGAAAAAGAAGGCTATTATTTGCCTGAGTTGACAGATGACAGACAAGAACGTTTAGATAAGGCTTGGGAAAAGATGTCTGAGGCTTATCAAAAAGAAGCGCTTGAACTAGCACCCTTTTTGAAAGAAGTGGTTGAACCCGCTCCTTTAACAGCTGTTGAGATTGCGCAATCTTTTGATGAAGATGACGCCTGGCGCGAAGCCGATGATTTTACCATTGATGAAAGTCAGTTTGAAGTAAAATCGCAACAAGGTTTACAACAATAAAGAAAGGAAAGGTATATGGTAGTTGTTAAACGTTTAGACCCCGAATATTCACGTATGGGATATGAGGTGCAAAAAGGACTTATGATTGATATGCCTGGTGGAGACGGAAAGGCTGATATTGTTAAAGGTGAAGACGGTTCTTTGACCTTGTCTGAGAAAGATGGTAAATATCAAGTGACGCTTAAGAACGTAGCCTTAAGTGACTTTGTAGACCATGACGTTCAGGTTAAGCTAAAGCGTACTCCTAATGCCAATCACTTGACCTTGGAAAATGTCATTATTAATTCACCGACATCAAGAGTCATTTCTTATGAAGGCGAGAATGTCATTTCGGAGTCGATCTTGAGTGGTCATAATCTCATTGAAATGACAGGTCAAGCGCTTTCTGATAGTTTTATCAAGGATAGTGAGCTTGACCAGACGACGGTTAAAGACAGTTCTGTTAAACGCAGTCGCTTGCAATTGAGTCGTGTTGATGCTAGTCACGTTGTCAATAGCGATTTGATGAATTCTGTAGTGACTGACGATAGTAACGTTGAGTTGTCTAAATTGGTGAGTGACGAGGTGACAGCTGCAACTGTTGGTGGCGTGCATTCTGGTTGGGCTTTGTCTTCTTTTGATATTGATGAACGTGCCTTTACAGATGGTTATTTTGTTGGTAATGGGAAACATGCGAATCAACCTGATTTTGACCATGGCTATGTTCAAGTGACGGATAGCGACGCTTATGTGGATGGTTTGGCAGCATTGGTGCTTAATCGCGATCTTCCTTATGCTTGGGATTTGGAAGCTTACCGACCAAGTAGGGCGCTTAATGAACGTCTAGAAGAAGGCTTTGCATCGGTTCTTGATGAATATAAGGACGAAGTGGTAGAGATGGCACCGTTTTTAAAGGACGTTGTTGGTCCAACGATTGATAGTCTTGATGACGAAGATGCTTGGCTTTATTTGGATGCACAAGCTGTTGCAGAAGACCCTAGCGCAGTTATTACCGAAGACGTGGATAAAGAAAAGATTCGTCGTGAAGCAGAGAGTTGGGTCATTGATGATCGTGAGTTGCCTCTTGCAGGGACTAATATGACACACGATGATGTTACCATTGACGAAAGTCAGTTTGAAATCAATTCGCAACAAGGCTTGCAGCAATAAAGAAAGGACGTACGCATGAATGACGATGTAAAAGCAATAGCCTATACCCAAATTAGTCAGTGGTCTGACTGTTCTTATGACGATTTGGCAAAGACCAGGGACTTGTTAGGGGATGACCCATTGGCCGATACCTTTAATAGACGTTTAAAGGGCCTTGATAAGGCTGTGCGCAGGTTGTCGGATTTAGAAGCGGTTGTAAATGGCTTTGAATTTGATCTAGCTTACGCTTATCCCTTGGTGGTGAAACAGATCTTGTTTAGTTATCAAGTCTTGTTAGACGAGATTAGAAACGATTTGATTACCGAAGCCTATGAGAGTACCTGTCTTTTGGGGAAAGGGCTTAAAAAGCGAACTTGGGATTTAAAAGAGCGCTTAGACGATTGGATGGGTCTTGTAGACGATCATTTGTATCACTGATGTTGTTATTGGAGACAGCTAAAGATAGCTGTTTTTTAGTGGATTGAATTAGATGTATGATTGTATTGGTACAATTCATCAGTCAGTAATTTTGCTTATAATGTTCTATGTTATGTTATAATAAGATTATAAAAGTGAAAGGGATAGATTAATGGACGTTGTTGTCGAAGAAAAACGCTACACTGGTGATAATGTACCAAGGGATAGTTTTAAAATTATTGGCGCGTATGCAAACCATAGTGACGCCTACATGGCAGCTAAGAAACAGTTGGTATCGACGCCTCTGGTAACGGGACGAGACATGATTAACCGTTTCGTTTATGGCGTGGATGTTGTGACGGTTGGTCAAGTAACGACGAACCATTGTCAAACAACGATTAATGTTTATCGAATAAAAGAGGATTAGATGAAACGATTTAAAAAAATAGGTATATTGTTTTTTGTTTTTGGAAATGTCTGGTCTTTAGCTTTTGTTTTGACAGGATTAGCCACGAATAATGTGACATCAATTGGCTTTTTATTGTCGGCAGTAGTTGTTGTCATGACTTATTTCTCAGGTTTGATTAGACTACTGGATGAGCTGAAACCATCTGGCGTTCACTTGGCTTTGTCGTCGTCACTGCTACCGTTGATTGATGAACGAACCGCTTATATGACTTATGAGGTTACAGATGTGAACGTTTCTAAAGCGGATTGGGACAGTTTTAAGATAAAATTAGAAAATTACGCTGAAGATTTTTTAAAGACCCACTATCCTACCATAGTCTTGGACCTTGAGTTTCGCTTATTCGATCAATCACTAGACGAAAAAACCAATGGACGTCATGTGGCTCTAAATGCTTATTTTGGTCAGTTTGATCATTATATTTATTTGTCCGATTGGTTGGTTCACGCAAGCCTTTATTATGACGATTTTTCGCTTGTTGTACCTACGCTGAGTCATGAATTAGTCCATTACGCCTTGTTTAGGCTAGGTAAAGGTTATCACGACGGGGAAGAAGATTTCGAAAAGGAATTAGAACGCCTTAGTTTACCGTCGAACTACCATCGAAAAGTTAGGTCTATTCATGTGGCTAGAAGAGATGTTGACGGAAAGACAATGGCAGAAATTTATATCGATCAAGATGAATAGAAAGGAAGAACCATGACACCAAAAGAACGTCAAGATTACGCAACACGATTTTTGTGTCAGCGTTTCGCAGAATTAACAGCAGAATTACCTGGGAAGGTGACTTTCACCGTTGAAACAGGCCCTGAGGGTCGTCTGGTTTGGACTCATGACGAGCTTTTAGTGACGGTTGATCTGACACCTGAGGTCTTTGTACGTGTCCAAAAAGGCACGCGCTACCTTAAAGAAAAAGCTTTATTTAAGCTTGAAGGTGACCTTTCCTTTACGCCTGTGCGTCAGGCCTTAGGTTATTTTATGCTTGAAGTTAAAGCGTTGGTTAACTAAAAAAGAACCTGGATAGGTTCTTTTTTAGTATAAAAACGTATCTTTCTGAAATTTCTGAATAACAATTTGTGTGAGTTGGCTGGTCTTGAGCTTAGGATCAGACGGGACATAATTTGTTAATGTTTCTTGACCAATTGTTGTCTTAGTGTCAGCGATAAGTGCTTTTTTGACATTGGCAAGTGAATAGGTTACAACATCATCTTCTAACATGATTTGCTTAAAATAGTGGAGTCCTTGTTCATAAGCGATTTTAAGACTCGTATAGACCGCTAGATTGGCCGTTTGATTTGACGGTAAAGGGAGTCCTGGCATGTTGGTTTGATAGGTGGTTAGTTGCGAGATGAGGTAAAAGGCCATAATTTATTTTTCTTTCTATTTCAAAAAGGTATCAAGGGCATCATTATTTCAATCAACGCATCCTTGTGGGACGCGACGGTCACCATTAAGCCGTTTCCAGTGTTTTTAGACTGGTTTTGTAAAGTGTAGTGCCAAAATATGGGGTTTTGGTTGTTTTTTAGTTACGGTTGTGCTTCTTTTCTATTATTTCAGCATATCGTCAAGCGTCTTATTGCTAGCTGGTTCTTTGTAGATAAAACGTAGCGCATTACGATGTCCTTTGTGTTTCAAGATAGGTTTTCCGAAAATAGCATATTGGGTTGTTTCGGTGCCGTATTGGACTTTATCAAGGATAGGACCGTCGCCGTCAACGATGACGTTTTCGATGTCTTTTTCTTTAACAAAGTCGCCTTGGGTTAATTTGATTTTGTTAGTGTATTTGATGTCATCTTGCTTGGTTTTACTTGTAATTGTGATATATTTGCTCGTTTCGCTTTTAACTGCGACGGTTACCTTTTTTTCATTCGGATGAATCGTACGCCATTCTGTTTTTTGGATAGGAACGCTATAACCGCCTAGAAAATTTGTAATGAAGAGCAATCCAAAGAAAAGGAAAGTGGTTAATCCAAGATAAGGGAGGATGTTTTTTTTAAAATCCCATTTGAGCTCGCTATAAAAAACAGGCGTTGTTAGAAATAAGGCAAAGGCGAGTGTGCCTATAAGATAATAAAAGCCGAAGGATGTAAGCATGTGTGGATCCTTTCTATTTTTCTTTTAGTATAACTTATTTGAGATCATTTTTCTAATAAAAAACTAAGGTCGAGTTGACCTTAGTTAAAGAAATGTTTGAGTGTTTTATCGGTCGCATCGTCAAGATGAACGGTGGTGATAGTTTGACGTTTCTCAACATCTTTATTAATCGTTAAGCCAAACCACTTGCTATCGGTGTGACGAATGCTGTAAGAAATGTTTGTCACGGTTGATCCAGTGCCTTTAGTTTCAACTTTATCAATAGCCTTTGAGGCGGTGTCAGTAATCAGATAGGCGTGCTTAAGGTCACCGTTTAGGTGTGTACCTTTAGACAGCACTTATTTTAATCCGCGCATCTGTGTGGGATGCGAATAGCTCATTCTATTTGGGTTTAAATTGTTTTTATGAGCTGAATTCGTAAAAAATGATTCAAAATATGTTTATGCGTTTTTTTATTTTGAGTTGAATTTACGGCGATCCCGTGAGTGTTCACGGGTCGACTTTTTAAAAGATTGATATTTTTTCTTTTATTATAACATGAATGGCTTTATTTTACTATAGAAAATATTAGTTAAAGAAATGTTTAACGGTGTATCTTTTTTTAGTTTATCAGAAAGATTTGATAATAGCTATTAAAAAATGACCCTACAACTTTTGGTGGTCATTTGTGGTTTAATATGCTAAACTAAATTTAGAAAGGACGTTTTTTTATGAAACTTGCATTTATTTTATTCATATTTTTTATTTTAGCTGCCATTCATGTGGCGACGCACGCGCAGTCTATGAAAGCTGACGGTAAAACGGTAACAAAAACAACGCTAATGGCTATGTTTGCGACTATTGGTCCTGTCTATGCTCTTGGTGGCTTTATCGGCTATATGCTTATGCCTTAGCTCGGATTGCTGAGGTTTTTTTAGTGGTTTATATTATAACATAAAATAAGGAGACCGATTCCGATAAATTGGCATAAAAGGAATGTACCAATAAGATAATAAAGTTTAATAGGATCATCATCCATGTGCTTTTTAGACAGCCATTTAAAGAAGATAAGTCCACTAATAAGCAGGATTTCAAAAGTCACGATTGTAGATAGAACGTCTGTACGTGATAGATAGGTTAAAAATGACATAGGGGGGGTTTCCTTTCGTTATAATGAGATGTTATTGCCCATGGCGATGTTTTTCGTTTGGTTTAAGGACGATGCGAAGGACTTTTTGCGATGTTTTGCCGATTTGATCGCCAAGGTAGTCGTCATAGGTTGTTCTAGTGCCATATTCTAAATGATCGATTGTGTCGCCTGAGTTGACGATGTCAATGGCATTAAAACAATGTTTGACTTGACTATCCGATAGACTAATCATGCCTTTTGAAATGGTTTTGAGGTCTTTAGCATTTAGTTGGATTGTTTTCTTGTCTTGGACGATTGTGACGTTTGTTGTATCGATTTTCTTAAAGTCTTCTTTTGTTTTAGATGTTGTCATGATTGTAAAGAGAAAGACACTTGTTATAACAGCGAGAACGGTTGCGGCAAACGATTGAAGGATGACTTTAAAAAATTGTTCCAGTGGACGTTTGGCGTTAAGGTGTCGCATGTCATAGGCCATGAGACCAAAAAAGAAGATGCTTGTGAGGGCAAAGGTTAATTTAAGAGCCACGGATAATAGACCTTTCCAGTGTGTTTTCTTTTATTATAGCATGTGTGGGTTGTTTATTAAATTGTTTACTAAATGATAATGTGACGTTAATTGTGGTAAAATGGTTTGTTAAAAAAGGCCGCCTAGTTGTGTCTTAGGACACCTTCGACGACTTCTAATATATTTATTATAGCGTCTTATTTAACGAGCATCAAGCCGTTGGTGATGGCCATAACGACAGCGAGGATAATGTTAGCAAAAAGGGCTAGCATCATCACGCGCAGTGGCGTCAGTTCAAGGTCTTCATTATTTGGCATGAGATGCTTGATAAGGGGGACAGAACCAATTTGTGCAAGAGCTATGCCTATGGCCATGACGGCGTATTGTGGCGTAAGAAAGACGTTAGCAAATTGTTCAGGTGATCGTTGTCTGAAGACAATGAAGAGGCCGATGCTCATAATGAGAAGAAGGATGTTCGAAACGATTTGGATGGTTTTAGTGGTGTTTTTAATGAGACTAACGCCAGAAAACCAAGTGGCGATGCCGATGACTGTGATAATAATTTCCATAGGTGACCTTCTTTTTTTCTTTTATTGTAACACATTTTGCTTTCATTTTAAATTAAAAAAAGACTGATAAAACAATCAGTCTTCAAACAATTTGTCTAGGCTATTTTCTTTATAATTTAAACGTAGACGATTAGTTGTTTCTGTGTTTTCATAAAGTTTGTGTCCAAACATGTTTAGTGTTTGACGAGCTTTGCCGTAGTCAATGGATGTTACCTTGTCGCCATTACCGTTGACAATAATTTTTTCGAGGTCACGAGACGCAGTTTGCTTGTAATCAGCAATGCTGATTGTCCCGCTGCTTCCAGCAATTGATTTAGGGATGTTATCTTTAGGGAGATAGTAGGTTTTGCTATCGGTGTCAATAGTTGCCTTAGCGATTTTGGTATCGGGATAAAGTGTGTGCCAGGTGGTTTTGGCTGGTGCTAAATAGATGAGAGGCCCATTGATGAAAAAGACCAACGCGAATCCAACAAGTAGTCCCATAAAGATTGATGACGTGGTTTCTTCCGTGTGGTAGAATAGATAACCTAAGAAACCGCCTATGATGAGACTAGCAGTGATAAACAAAATATAAAAAAGTGGATAGAACATACGTATTTCCTTTCTTTAATTGCTCAATTTAAGTACATGACCTTTGGCGTCGCCTTTGTAAAACAAATGGCCATAAATCTTAGCAGGACGATAGACGGTACCGTAACTAATTTTAAGGGGCTTTTGATTTGTTCCTTCATGACCGTTTCCTTCGATTTTAAGGTCATCGTAAGTGTAGGTTTTACCGTTAACGGTTAGTTTTCCTGTCCAGTGCAGGTCGTCTTTAGTCACTTGATCGAGCGTTTTAATGACTTTGTAGTGCTTATTAGGGGACTGGTAGCTGGTTAAGGTGGCTTTGTCGGTTGGAAGCGTCACCCATTCAGTCTGGTCTTTGGTTGTCGTGTGTTCGTAAATGGTTTGAAAAGCTGCAGAATAGAAGATAAAACCAAGGATAAGACCAACTGTGGTACTGATTTTGAGGTTTTCTTTAACCGGTAGGTCTCGGAAGTCAAACAGGCTAAAGGCTGTTATGCCAAAAACAATGATAACAAATAAGGCGACGTTAGCAGGTGTCATATGAAATTTCCTTTTTTCTTTTAGTTTAACAGGATTAGAATGATTTGCAAGTTAAAAGTGGATGGATAGACATGGCTATGTTATAATAGAGATATAATAATGAGAAAGGATTGATGACGAATGAGGACTGTTCAGACGGTTTTTGAAAAACCTGCTCCTGATGTTGATCTGATGACTGTTGTTACTGTTGCCGAGACAATGAATCGAAAAAATGTTGTTGATAGCACCGATGTGACGGATAAGGATGCCATTCGTCAGATGTTTAGATAATGAGATTAGTAGATTTAGAAAACGTTGATCGTACAGGTTTTTTAGCGGCTTATGTGGAAAAGCGTGATCAAAAAGAACCTGGCTTTAAAGCAGGCTATGAGGCTGAAGTGGCTTTGATTGAGAAAGGATTAACAGTTCAGTGAACTGTTTTTTTATTTTAAATTTTCAGAATTTTCGAAAAGATTACTTGCCAAGATTAAATGTTTGTGCTAAAATATAGTTATTAAAGATTTAAGGAGATTTAATTTGATGTCTTTTTCAGATAATGCGTTTACAGATGGCGTTGATTTAGTTTGTGAAAATTTTGATGTTCCTGAATGTAATTTTTCTAATTTTTTAGAATCTTGTCCTTTTGTTTGTTGTTGTGATGATTTGTTATATTATAATGGTTTTATAATTTCGTCTTGTGGCGTTGATATTGTGAAAGCTAGTTTTAATAATGGCGTGTTAAAATTGATTACTAAAAATGATTGTTTTTTAGTGATTAATAATAGTTATTCGGTTAACGGATTTACTAAGGTTATTTTTTCAGAAAGTCTTCGTATTGAATCAACAATGTTTGTAGGGCGTAATTTGATTTCTATAACGGATAGTGATCACAGGGTTTCATGTTGGCCTTTTGAAATTTTAGATAGTGAGGTGAAAAATTCTTTTATTTATGATGCCTGTGTTTATTCATCAGATTTAGTTGACGTTTATATACAGATAGGTATTATTAGGGATGCTGTTGTTAAAAGTAGTCTTTTTTTAGATGGTTATGTTGATAATAGTAATGTATGTTGTGTTGAGATTGAGAGTGGTGGTTTTGAAGACGTGACTACTGTACGTAATGTGACAGGTCATTCATTTGATGTGAAAAATGCAAATGAGATTGATACGTTTGAGATTATTGATTCTGAAATATCTGATATTAATGTGATTAAGCGATCTGGTTGCTTTTGTTTTTCGGGTTCATTTGATAATGTATCTTTGATTGATCGATATGTTGTTTCTAGTTCTAATCGGTGGAGTGGGATTGGCTGTTTAATGTGTTCTTATTTGACGTATAAATTGATTGTTGATACAGATCAACCTGATTCAATTCTTAGTGAACTTCGTAAGAACGGCCAATTAGTTCCTTTTGTGAGTGATTAAACTAAAAAAAGGACACTTTAATAGGCGTCCTTTTTATGTCGATTGGTGGCTGCCACCTGAGAGAATTACGCTTGACCTTTACATATCAAGATTAGTTATCAGCTTGTTGTCTCGACATAATGTTATTGTATCAGATTTCAATTGTGTTGTCAAAAATTAAAAGGACACCTTAATAGGCGTCCTTTTTGCTATGTTTTACGGATGTCCCACATCTGAATTTGGCTCGGCAATAAGGTGCCGTTTTTGTCAAGATAGTTAGCCCAGCATAGCCTATTTCAATCAACGCATTTTACAAGCCGTGACTCGAATTGTTATCTTTGAGTTATCTTTATTATATCATAATTTTAGTCATATCATCAAAATAAAAAAAGGTTATCTAAACCTTTTTTCCTTAATCACCAAAGCGTTTATTGAGTTCATCTGATTTAAAGACCACGCGCATAACGGTTGTTTTTTCTTCGTTAAAGGACGAACCAAAGTAGCTGCGATAGTTTGTTTTCGTGCCGTAGTCAATATGGTCAATCGTCGAGCCGTGTTTGGCATTAACGAGCGTGATGTCGTCAACCTTACGTTTAGCGGTGCTTTGACCGTCTGACAAGCTAATGGTGCCATCTGAGAAGCCTTTGAGGTCTTTTGGATTGGTTTGATCCGTTAGTTGCAAGGTCTTCTTACCACTGGTTAGCGTTGTGGTGACGTTAGTTGTGTCAAGTTTGCGATAGTTGTGGCTTGCTTTTGGCGTTGAGAAGGAGTAGACGACGCCGAGACAGATGATCAAAGCGATAATAAAGGTAAGTATAACATTCATAAAGGTTGAAATAAGACCAAGAAAAAGACTATCGTTTGTATCGATGTCTTTATTGCCACGCCAAACAATGATTATTGCGGTGACAGCGGATAATGCTGCAGTAATTTGAAAAGCCATAAGAAATTTTCCTTTTTTCTTTTAGTTTAGCAAGTTAGATGACGTTGTGCAAGCGAAAACTTGCAAGCGAAAACCTGACTGTTAAAAAATGTCCCGTAGGGCACTTTTTAACAGCACAAAAAAACGTCAATAGCGTTAGCTATTGACGCTCCCGAAAAAGACCTGCTTTTGCGGAACGCAAAAGCAGGGAAAACAAACGCCAAATTAACGTTAAGTAAACGTCAAACAAACGTCAAACAAACGTCAAACAAACGCCAAACAAACGTCAAACTAACGTCAGATGAACGTCAAAATACTGTCAAACAAAAGCCAATTTAATGACTAAAAAACACTGACGTGTCGTCAGTGTTTAGTTCGCTTTTAGCGATGATAGAATTTGGGTACGGACATCGTCGACACCGTTTGGTGTGTTAGGTAAAAAGAGCGTTTGATTGCCTTTGGCTGCAAAGGTGTTGAGCGTATCTAAATATTGGTTAGTGAGAAGAATGGACATAATTTGTTCTTCGGTCATGCCAACGTTAGCTTCTTTGAGTTCAGCAATTGATTCAGCTAAACCGTCGACAATGGCTTTGCGTTGTTGGGCGATACCAACCCCGTGAAGACGGTCTTTTTCAGCTTCGGCTTCTGCTGCTGTGACAATTTTGATTTTGTCGGCTTCAGCTAATTCTTGAGCGGCCACACGCTTACGTTGAGCAGCGTTGATTTCGTTCATGGACTGTTTGACTTCAGCATCGGGCTCAACTTTTGTGATCAAGGTTTTAACAATGACATAGCCATAAGTTGTCATTTCTTCAGCCACTTGATGTTGGACTTCAAGAGCGATTTCATCTTTCTTTTCAAAGAGTTCATCGAGCGTCAATTTTGGAACAGATGAACGAAGAGCATCTTCAATGTAAGACTTGATTTGAGCCTCTGGACGCATGAGTTTGTAGTAAGCGTCGGTTACGTTGCGTTCATTGACACGGTATTGTGTTGCTACATTCATCATGACAAAGACATTGTCCTTAGTCTTGGTTTCAACGACGATTTCGCTTTGAAGAAGACGCAACTGAATGCGTGACGCAATTTTATCGATACCAAAGGGTAAGCGGCTATGAATCCCGCTGGTTGCGATTTTGTGGTAACGCCCGAAACGCTCGATGATGGCGACAGATTGTTGCCGAACAACAAAGACGGTGCTAAGGGTTCCACCAATGAAGATGAGAACAGCAATAATAAGAAGAATAAAGAGTGCCTGCATGGCGAGATCCTCCGATGGTTTTTCTTTCATTGTAGCATTTGGGCGGAATTAGTCAAGGAAAAACACGGGGGGGGGGGCTTTTTTGATATAATAAAGATAACAAAAAAGAATTGAGGTTTTAACGATATGACTGAAGACATCAAATCACCATTTGGTTCAGATTTTGGGAAACCACGCCCTTATGCCTTTGACACCATTGGTTTTTCTGAAAGTGAGACACGTGCCATTGAAAATGCACAACTAGATGCAGCAGCTAGTAGCCAGGTTCCGCGTGCTGTTTATGCAGGTGTTCCTTTGTCACAAGCTGTTCGAGATGGCGCCGTCAAAGAAGAAAACGGGGTTTACCGTTTTGGGAATTGTAAAGTTTCTGCAAAAGGCTCACCAATTGTAGCTTTTGACGACCGTGGGGGTGACTTCATTATGACCAAGGCAACGGGTCAACGCTTGATGGTTGAAAATAGTCAGATTGATGACGCAACGATTTTCTTTGATGCTGACATTACGATTAAAAATAGTCAATTGTGTGGAAAAACGGAGATTAAATCTCATGTGATTGATGATGAGTTTTATCAATATAATCAGGTAGCTGTTATTGAAGACAGTTACGTTTTAGATAGTAAAATTAACGCTAGTACCGTTAAAAATTCACGTGTCATTGATTCTAACATGCGTGGTGGATCACATGTGGAAAAGGCGACGCTTGTCAATTCAGGCATTGATCAATCAAAAATTGAAGACGCTATGGTTGAAAAGTGTGGCATGATTAATAGCGATGTGATTCGTGTGGGTCAGGTCAAAGAAACGGCGATGTTTGTGAGTACGCTTAAAGATGTACTATCGGTTGATAAGAGCCAGCTTGATTTTAGTAATATCGTCAATAGTGGGCGTTTAGAGCATGTGGATGCCTATGACGTGTCTGTTGAAGATATGACAGAATCGAATGTCCAGTTGCGTTCAGATGATGCAAATAATCTGGTAGTTACTGAATTGAAAGCTGATTCTGAAATAGTTGATAAGTTGGCTGATTTGAGTAATAAGTCAAAAGAAGATGACGTGACGATTGATGAAAGTCAATTTGATATGGCTCCGCAAAAAGGCTTGCAACAATAAGAAGAAATGGCTCTAGTAGGGCTATTTTTTTGTTATACTAAAGGTAGCAAAACAAATGAATTGAGGATTTAGAGTTATGACAGATTCACCTTTTGGAAAGATGAACCCAATGGATATTCATGATGATATGATTAAACCTGTTATTTTTACGGGTGTGCCTTTAGACGAATTTTTAGAAACACATGAAATGGTTTTGACGCGTGAAGAGGATGGTTATCGTTATAATGGTTTTTTGATTGAAGATAATGATTATCCTTTGCAAACCGCTGAATTGTTAGATGACGGCATTCGTTTGATGAATGCGAAAGGCGCTACCTTGACCATTGAAGGGTGTCAAGCGCAATATGTGGAAAAGGATTATCGTTTAGATGAACTTGGTATTGAAAATTTTACCGCTAAGAAACAAACAATTATCGATTTTCAAGATGATATGACGTTGACGAGTAGTGGTTTTATGGGACAAAATCGCTTATTGTCATCTGACCCACTTGTGATTGATGACAGTGCTATTTTTGATAGTGCGGTGCGTGGGTCAACCATTAAGAAATCTATGGTACAGGATTCGACGATTAAATTTAATTCGACGGTTGAAAATTCAACACTAAATCATGCTGAGTTTTCGGAGCATTCAACAGTTGCTAACGTCGAGGGTTTTAATTGTTCGGGCTTTAAGGCAACGATGACGGATGGCAATTATCGAAATACGCATATAGAATATGGGTCTCTTGAGAATATTGCACATGCTGAAGATATTCATCTTGAAATGGCTGGTTTTAAAGATGCAGAAAATTTGAGTAATGTTCATGCCTATTACGTTGGTTGTGATGTGATGGATCTTAAAGGTGGCAGTCTTGAGAAGAAAAATTTCGTTGGTGAAAGTCAGGATCCCTTGATTAAAGCTGACTGGATGGAAGTAGATTGGGACTCACCTTATCTCTTTGCTAGTATTGTTGAGGCAACGGGGGCATATGATTACATTATTGATGAATATGAACCAACGTTTAATGAAGCCTTTGAGGAAACTAAAGAAGAAGGTAAACTAACGCTTTATAAAGAAGTCGAAGACACGGGTGATGTGGTTATTCGTCGCGATGGTGTGAATCATTATCATGGCTTTGCCATTGAGAATGACTTTTGGAAGATTTCACGTCTCGATAAAGATGGCCTTGAAGCAGAAGTTTCAGGTGGTGAGTTGAAGATTATTGATAGTCAGGTGGATGGCAACACGCGCTTGTCTTGTCGAGGTGGCGCGGTTATTGTTAATAGTACTTTTGTTGGAGATAACGAGCTTGTATCAACGGATGACCGTAATCCCTTGACAGGAACTGTTAATCCACTTGTGGTCAAAGATAGTTTTGTGGCAGAATCAACCATTGAAGGCTCTAGTGTTGAAAAATCAAAACTTTTGGATACCAAAGTGACAGCAGGGGCTACCGTTGTTGTGAGTGACCTTGAGCGTTCACGTGTCTATCAAAGCTTGGTGAAAGATAGTACTGTTAAAGATAGTACCATAACAGGGTCAACGGTGGAACATGTCCCTGAGTTGACAGCGTCACGTGTGGATGCGTCAATGCTTAAAGATATGGGACGTGTCAATACTAGTCACTTGACCTTTAGTGAGGCAAGTAACGGACAAGCTTTTGACCGTGTGGGCCTTTATGACACGACGGTTAAAGACGAGACCTTGGCGGATACTTACCGTGTGACAACACGAGGTGAGACCTTTGAGGTGACTTCTGAAGCTTTTGATAAGGTGCTTCGTGACCCGACTTATGTGGATGATTTTGTAAAGGAAGACGAGGTGACGATTGATGAAAGTCAATTTGATATGGTTCCTCAAAAAGGCTTGCAACGCTAAGAAAAGACTTGTCTGCAGGGACAGTCTTTTTTTTAATCCCTCAAAAAAAGCGATTAGCGTAAGCTAATCGCTTAAAACATAAACCATAAAAGATCTGATTAGGCCTTTGATGGTTTAATGGCGATAAGTTTCCATTTTTTCGTGGAAGTATTGCTCCATCATGCCATAAGCCGTGTAGGTAATCGCGTTAGCACCTGCGTCAATAGTGGCTTCAATGGAGACGTCTGTTTTACCACCAGAAGCGATGATAGGAAAGTCTGGATACTGCTCGCGCACCCATTTGACGAGATTTACGGTGTCTTTTCCACCACTGACGTTAAAGATGTTGACGCCTGCATCAATATAGGGTTGAAGGTCGCGGGTTTTATCGATGACCGTGTAAATGACAGGAATGTCTACATAGTCGCGTACCATTTTAGTGGTCTCTACGGTTACAGGTCCATTTAGGACAATAGCGGTGGCATTGTTTTCTTCAGCGTGGGTGGCAAGACGGGCTGAGCGGTCTCCTTGTGTGAGCCCACCGCCAACGCCTACGAGGATAGGGGCTTTGGCAACGAGAGACACGGCATTTAGAATTTGGGTATTGGGTGTGAAGGGATAGACACAAAGAATGGCATCAGCGTCTGTGTTTGCAAGAAGGGACACGTCTAGAGAATAGACGATGGATTTGATGCGTTTGCCATAGATGACAATCCCTGACGCTTTTCGAATGCTACTTGGCATCTTGATGATGCTGTTACGAAGAGGGGTCGTGATTTCTGGAATTTTTTTAGCTTGTTTTTCAGTCATTTTTTTTCCTTTTGAGTAATAATAATGCGAAAACTGATAAGTTTTCATAAAACTGCACGACCATTAGTTCCAGATCGTACAGTTGGGGTTTTTAGAATTCTGCGTTAAAGAGTTCTTTGAGTTTATAGACAACGTCGTCGTTATCAGCATTGATAGCGACAGATTCGTTGATCTTAGAGATTTTTGCTAGTTCTTTAAGGTCCGCATTGTAACCGATGGTGTTGACGGTAATGCCAAGAGCCTTAATGATTTGGGCGGCACGGTCAAAATCGTAACCTTGGTTGGTTTTTCCGTCGGATAAGACGAAGATGACAGGACGAACGTCAGGGTTTTTCTTCATTTCATCAAGGATCATTTGAACAGCGACCAAGAGACCATTATAGGTGGCTGTGTCACCGCTTGGGGTAAGTCCTTTGATGGCTGATGTGAAATAGGCTTTTTGAGTGCTATCCATTTCTTTGATAGGAACATTGATAGTGACATCATTGTTATAAGAAACCAATCCGACTTTGTTATCATCATTGATGTATTGGAGGGAATTGAGTAATGATTTCTTCAAATTATTGATGGGTTCACCATCCATGGAACCAGAAATGTCTGTCACAAAGACTCCAACAATTGGACGGGCAGAGTTTTTGTTTTTCTTCCAAAGGTTCTGCATAGACATGAGCATATTACCGTCTGTGGTTTGTTCGGTATAATTGTAGTCATCTAGTTTATTGAAACCGTAATCAGTGGCTTTTTCTTGGTTTTGGTCATTTTTAGCAAAGTCCACAAAACGTTTTAGAACTTCTTGTTTCTTAGCGTTTCCTGTTGTGGCGTAAACAGGTGAATCTTGACGGATACCAAAAGGAACATATTTATAGTCTGCAAATTCAGGTGTATTGATGTAGGTTTGGTAGGAAATGGACAAGATATCCGCTGTTCCGTTTTTAGCGGCGTTACGGAGTTGCGCTGTGTTAACAAAGGTTGATGGAATGTTTTGTTGGAGCTTTTGGAAGTCGGCTTGTGCTTTGTCGCTGATTGGGTTGGTACCATCAAAACTGTAAAGGAATTGAGACAAAAGACTCAAACCTGTTGATGAGGAATAAGGGTTGGTGTAGCCTAAGAGTTTACCGTTTTCAATGGCTTTGGTGACATCTTGGATAGAAACAGTACCGTTTTTAGCCATGTCTTTATAAACTGATTTCTTCATCAATAGTCCTGACGTATTCCCAAAAAGTTTATCGGTGATTTCTGTGGTTTTAAATCCACGCGCATTGAGGATGTAATCCCATTGTTTATTGGATGGGGTATAGCCGTCTGGGACATGGTTTTTACTAGCGATGTAATCGACCGCTGTTCCTGAAGGAATGCTGCGAATGGACACACTGATGGGTTCACCGTCAATGGTCTGATGTTGGTCGTTGAAGTCTTTAGCGATATCGTTTAGAATACCGTCTTTTCCGTTACCTGCTTTCTCAGAGGAAACAAAGATTTCAGCGTTGATTTTACCATCACCGTCAACCGTGTACGGATAGGTTTTGTCGATATTTGGCAGTTCTGAAGCGGTATCTAGAGAAGTACCTGAAATATCTTTTTTTAGTTTGGCTTTAGAGGGGTTGATTTTTTTATAGTAGGCAGCGACTTCGGTTTTAGCTTCGTCTTTTGACAGATCGCCGTATTTATGATTATTGGAACAAGCGGTCAGCAAAAGACCTGTGGCTAGAAGCACGCCTACAAAGAGTTTAGAACGTGGTGTCATGGTGATTCCTTTCTAGATTAAAGTAATAAGGTCTTGAAGAGATTCAATAAGGTTTTTGAGATCAACGTCAGTTGATGGGGTTTTGACATCAAGGTAGTTGATAGCTTCTGTGATAAGACTATTGGCATCTTTAAGCACCTTATCGTTATCCATTAGTTTCTTTTCAATGACGTCGGTCTCTTCAGCGATAATGAGGCGACGGTAAACCGATTTAGCATCATGCAAGAATCGCACTTGAATGGATTGCAATTCACTCGCGATATCTTGAATGACAGGTAAGTCATTGTTTTCGACAATTTCGATGAAGTCATCTTGCAAGGTTTCGGCGCTTTTTAGTTGATGAATCATGCGTTTGGCATAGTCTTTGTAAGGACCGTCTAAGTCTTTTTGAATAGCTGTGAGCTTTTCAATGGTTGCTTCTTGATCGTACAAAGGGTTGGTCAGTTTATTGCGTTTATCTTCTTCAATCGCCTTATGTTGGGCGTTTCTTGTGCGATAGGTCATAAAGCCTGCATAAGAAAGACCAATGACTGAGCCACCAAGTAAGAATTTGGCTAGGGTCAGTAAGGCTTTAAAGGAGCGAATGCCAGATGCGATGATAATGGGGTCTTTGTTACTGGTGACACCTAAGATGAGGATGATTGATAGAATAAAGGAGCCACCAGCAATTGCTCCAATAAGTTTTGTTTTTTGCATGTGACTGTGTCCTTTTTAATCGTTATTTTCGTGTTGACGCTCGATAGTCTCTGCTAATTGCGCTTTGATTTCATTACGCAATTCGTCAATACGAATGTTGGCTTTTTGGCGGTATTCATGCCCTTTGGCGCGTGCGTCGTCAATGTCTTTGAGACTTTGGACAATGTTTCGTGTCGCAAATTCAAGCGTTTCGATATCAATAGACGCTGATTCAGCGTGTTCTGACGTTTCTTTAACCGTTTTGGCTAAGGTTTCACTAGCGTTTCTAATGGCTAGATTGGTGCGTTCGGTAAAGACTTTATCGGCTTCAAAGGCTTTTTTAGAGTTTTCGCCGTAGAAGGTGACAAGCATGGTTTGTGACCAAGCAGGGATAAGAATGGTCTTAGAGCGTTGAATCTTTTGAATAAGCGCTAGGTTTGCATTGGTCAACGTTGTCAATTGAATGGCAAGGTTTTGTGACAGAGACATTTGAGCATTTAAGTCATGAACTTGTTTTTCAAAGAGATTGACTGCGTTTTTGTATTCGGTGAGCGCATTGATGTCTGCTTGGTCACCGCTTTTAGCTTTTTCTTCAAGTTTTGGAATCTCGATAGTTTCTGCTTCTTTGAGTTTTTGAAGCCCTGCTTCAACAAAGACAGACAAGCGTTGATAGTTTTCAAAGTTTGCTTTTTTCATATCAACCATGTCTTTGTTGTTTTTAATGAGCGTCAATTGTTGTTGTTCAAGAACGCCTAGAACACGGTCAATATTAGCTTGAACCGATTCGTAACGAATTTGAAGCGCCTTGGCCTTATTACCAAGAGACTTAATCATGCCAAAGATGCCTTTAGTGTCTGTTGGTCCGTCAGTAGTTAAGTCAATGGCTAATTTTGCAAGCACATCACCTGTTTCCCCACTATCTTTTGAGCGCACTTGTGAGAGAGCCTTGTTAGACAGAGTCATAAGAGAGTTCGTATCTTCAATACCATAGGAAATGATTAAAGAGCCATCGGTAAGGTCAATGGCGTTTTTGACACCACTAATGAGGCTGTTTTGTTCAGGGGTGCGCTCAATAGGCGCAAAGGTCTTTTCGGTGACTTCGGTTAAGAGTTTTTGTTCGTGTTGTTGTTCTTTTTCAATTTGAGCAATTTGCTCATTTGATAGTCCAGGCGTTGCCACTAAGGTATTGCCAACGGTAAATCCAGTCATGTTTTTTACTTCTTGATAGACATCAAGCCTTTCTATGATTGTTAATTTGATTATATCATAGTGGCTTTGAATTGTCTTTTTAGAAGGTAATGACGGAAATTAATTATTTAGGATTTAAGTAGAAAGTGTATCAATAGCTTTTGTAAGGTTTTTGACGAGACGATTAATGGTCGTGAGAGCACTTTTTGGTGATTTGATATATTCTTCAGCAAGCAGTATGTAGTGATTATTTGATTGTGGAAGGAGGTCAATTGTGATATTTTGATAGTTATTTGGAAGTTTTTTGTTACTGATGAGTTCTGTTTCAACAGAGATACTGATGTTTCCTTTGCTAATAGGTTCAATCCAAACGTTATAGTTATCATCATAATCGAAGATTTCGGTTAAGCTAAAATGATCAAATTTGTCTGAAAGTAGATTGTTTAAGTCTATCGCATATTCGATGCATTTCATGGCGTCGGCTTGTGATGTGTTTTTAGAGATTTTGACGCTAAAGATAATGTTGTTATCTTTATGAAGATGTAACCAATCGTCATCTTGACTGACATTAGGGTGTTTTTTTAGAAAGGTTTTGATGGTCATGGTTTTTTCCTTTAATTAAGAATGTTTGTCACAAAGTTAATGTAGGTGAGGATTCTGTCTTTATTGGGGTTATTTTCCGCGTAGGTTCTAAGATCTTCTGTACTGCAATTAAAGGTCGGGGACATCCAGTAGTCAGATGGTTTGATGTATGTAATCATGTCATTGTTTGACCAGTGTTTTAGAACCATGTAGTCATTATTTGAACGTAACGTGATGTCGTCAACACTATCCATGTAGGCTTGACCAAAGACGGTGATGTCACCATAAAGCTTGATATGTCCTGAGATGGTACTATTGTCTTGGACAGTGACCTTATCAAAAACGCAGGCTGACCCTGAAATAAAGGCGTTGTCAACGGTGGCGTCATTAAAGACTTGGGCATCATCTTCAATTTTTGCAGATTGAAGACAGCGAGCATTGTCATAAACTTGGGCATTTCCAGAGACGACAACATAGTCATAAAGGCGGGCTTTACCGTAGATTTTGGCGTTATCAAAAAGGCTGACGTTTCCATAAAGAATGGCATTATCACTGACAGTTGCTTGGTCATAAATAGTGACATCTTCATTGATACTAGCTGACCCGCTGATGATGGCGTCATCGCAGACTGTGGCGTTATGATGAAGGGTGGCATCGTCTTTAACGATGGCGTCATCCATGGCTTTTGCGTCGTCAAAAAGCCAAGCCTTGCCTTTTTGACTGAGGTTTGCTTCTTGTTCGACGTAGCCTCCAAGGTCGCCTTGTTTGACGACACCAAAGTCTTTTAGGGCACGAATACGATAAAGTGTGATGCCGTCAACGGAAATTTTGGATGATGTGTCCAATTCAAATTTTTTAGGTTCTAAGTCTTTAACAACGGTTGCGTAAGATTTGTAGCAATCTCCCCAGGCTTTACTGTGCGCATAGCCATGGGCAATGAAGTTGTCTGTATTACCTTCAAAGAGAATATGTTTGTTGGCATTGTTTTGAACCCATGTCTGAGTGTCTACGATGTAAGTGATGTAGGTGTTGTTGAAGCCTTTAAATGTGGCATAATCTTTCGTTGAAGTGATGGGTTTTGCATTTTCAGGGAGATTGAGAATGGTGTGGTCTGAAATGGCGAGATCACCAGAAACATGGGTGTGTTTTTTAATGAATGCGTAATCACAAATAGTGGCGTCACCTGAGATGTTAGCGTGTCCTTCAATATGTGCATGATCACAAATATAGGTGTGGCCGTTAACAGTTGCCTTACCTGTGATGCGAGCGCCGTCGCTAATTTGAGCAAAGTTTGAGATGACGGCTCGATGACCAATGAATGCATGTCCTCTAATATCGGTTTGATCACGGACTTGAGCGTTGTCTGTAATGGTGGCATAGCCACCAATTATAGCGTCGCCTGTGACAAAGGCTTCTCCACGAACAGTAGCGTGACCTGTAATTTGGGCATTACGTGTGATAGCCGCTTCTTCAGAAACATGTGCGTTTCCTGTAATTTTAACATTATTGTGAGCTGAGGCTTTGTTTTCAATGACAGCCTTGTCTTTAATGAGGGCGTCATTGTGGAGTTGGGCATCATCTTTGACACGGGAGTCGTCAAGGGCCATGGCGCCTTTAAAGATCCAAGAGTTACCTTTTTGGTCAAGGTTTTTTTCAGATTGCACGTAACCGCCGAGTTCATCTTTATAGATGGTTTCGCCTGATGTTGTCGTAAAGGTCATCAAGGCCTTGATGCGATAAAGGGTACGTCCTTGATATGTTGTTGAGGAAGAATAATCGAGTTCAAATTTTTTCATGGGTTTTCTTTCTTATAAAAATAAAAGGTGTTTTCCAACGAGTCTAAGGAGTTGTTTATAAAAACGTCTTTGTTCTGTGGTTTTAGCAGAGCGAAGCAGTTCTCTAGAAGTGCCATAGAAGGTGCTGTGGTGCCACATATCGTTGGATTTAGTATACGTGATATAGCTGTCGTCTGTATTTGATTTAACGCAAAAGACATCGTCGGAAGCGTCTACAATAGCGTCGCCTGTGATAGTTTCGTTGCCATCAAGCCTTGTTGTGACGTTGGCATGTCCTGACACGCGGACGTCGTTACGAAGACTAGCGTTTCTTGAGATGACCGCGTATTCGCTGATACGGACGTTGTCATAGAGTTCTGCATCATCTTTAATTTTGGCATGGCCTGTCACAATGACGTTTCCACGTAAAACAGCCTTGTCGTAGATGAGGGCGTTGTCTGTAACTTGACTGGTGCCTGTGATGGTGGCATTTTCAAAGATTTGAGCGTTTCCTGAGATAGATGCCTTGTCTTGGATAAGGGCGTGGTCATAGACTGAGGCGTTGCCATAAATTCTTGCATCGTCTCGGACGATAGCATTTCCTGAAACACTGGCGTGGTCTTGAATGATGACGTCACCTGTGATAAAGGCGTCATCTTCAACAAGAGCTTTGTCTTTGATGATGACGTTTCCATGAATTTGAGCTTGGTCAATAACAAGGGCGTCACCAAAAACTTTGGCATTGTCATGAACCCATGCTGTATCGTCATGATGAAGATTGTTTTCGCTTTCAATATAGCCTCCGAGGTCACCTGCTTTGACGGAACCAAAACTTCTTAGGGCGCGAAGACGACGAAGGACGACACGGTTTATAGTAATGGTGTCGTCAGACGAGAGTTGGTATTTAGGATTTTCAATAGCTTGACTATTGAGTTGTTTGTTGACAAAATCAACACATTGTTCATAAATTTTTCCTTTGGCTTGACTGTCCCCATAACCGCAGTTAATAAGTTCTTCACTTGTTCGGTTAAAAAAGTTGACAGTCCAACGTTTGTTGGAGCTTGTATAGGTCATGGTTTCGCCGTAGGGGTTTTTGATGACCATGTAGTCATAATCAGATGCTACAACAGCGTTATTTGAGATGGTTGTAGATCCGTCAACCGTGACGTTTCCTTTAATGATTGCACTATCTTCGATAAGCGTATAGCCTTTAATTTTAGCGTCACCTTGGACAGTAGCATTTCCTGTGAGATTAGCATGATCTGTGACGATAGCTTTGTCTTTGACATGAACAGAATCTTCAAGTTTGGCTTGACCTGAAATGGTAGCTTTGTCTGTGACACGTACATTGTCTGTAAGGAAGGTTTTTTCTGTAATGTGTGCATGTCCAGAGATGGCAGCGTTATCTGTACAGAGGGTAGCGCTATCAACAAGGGCATTTTCTGAGATAGTAGCTTTGCCAAAAATACGGGCACCGCCTGAGATGGTAGCCATGTCTTTAACAATGGCGTTTCCGCCAACAGTAGCTTTTTGACTAACAATGGCTTCGTCTTTGATTTTGGCATTTTCTTTGACCTGTGCGGAACCCATGACTTTAGCGTTGTCATAAATCCAACAATCGCCGTCATGGCTAAGGTTTTTATAGTCTTCGATGTAACCGCCATAGGCACCTGCTTTAACGTCAGCGAAATCTTTTAGAGCTTTAATGCGGTAGAGGGTACGACTTTGTGTAGGCGTTTCAAAATAAGTAGCTGTGGATGTGTCTAATTCGTATTTCATGTTTTAGAGCTTTCTTTTTAAATAGATTGACGTGCGAAAATGTGTAACTCATCGTCTCCACCAAAGACATAAAGGTTGATTAAGCGCCCATCAGTATTTGTTGGGTCATAGAGACGCAGAGACATGTTGTCTGTTTCAAGAGACATGTCGTAGATACCTGTAATGGTTATTTCGAGTAATCGTTCAACGATATCGGTTTCTTCTGTTGATTCGATAGCAAGCATTTCTGCGAGGTCTTCAAGGGCCCAAGGTTCTTGTTTAGCGACAAGCGAAACCAGGTGTCTGAAAACGTTTTTGTGATTCAGATGTTTTTCAATGGCTGTGAAGTTATTGTTGGTGTCGATAGCTGCAAGGTCGTAATAAGGACGTAAGCCATAACCTGTATAAAGGCAGGTGTTAAGCCCATTTGTGAGGCATTCTGTTCCTGTAGGCGCTGTAAATCGGACGCGGTCTAATGTCATTTTGTCGGATTGTTCGATAACGTCAATGAGCTCTTGTTCAATATTTTTACGTTTAGTTGGGTTTTCAATGTCTTCAAAGATGTCGTGAAGGCAATCAATAAAGCCGTTATTGTAGACTTCACCAAATTTTTCATTAATAGTTGTTAGAACGTTTTTGACAGCGTTAAGTGTTTCTTCGTTACTAAAGGTAACGCCATTGATAGAGCCTTTGAAGTTGGGAAGTTTGATGTGGATTTCCATAAGCTGTTTCCTTTCTAGTTAGTATTATTCTTTTGTACTTTCTATAATCGCAATATAATGTTGATAAATCGTTTTGGCTTTGTCTGTGGTTGCGCTGTTTAGCAGGTCTTGATGGTTACCAATGACGACTGTATCAGCGGCCCAGGTTTGATTGGATACGGTATAGGTCAAATAGCGGTTTTGTGTAACATCGTTAAAGCCAAAGACGTCGTTAGAAGAGCTAATAATAGCGTCATTGATAAGATGTAGAGAGCCTTCGAGTTTGGTTTTTCCAAAGACATGAACACTGTCCGTAATGAGGACATTGTTGTAGAGTTTAGCCTTACCGTAGACATTAGCAAAGCCTCTGACACGTACACGATCGTTAAGGTAAGTGTCATCATAGACTTTGGCGTAGTCTGTGACTTGGACATTGTCATTAAGCATGGCATTGCCATAGACTTTAGTGTGACTTGAGAGAGTCACTTTATCGTTGATACGTGCACTTCCAAAAACTTCTGCGTCATTAGAAACACGCGCTTGACCGCTAACTAAGCTGTCACCATAGATTTTAGCTTGGTCAGAGACGTTAGCTTTGTCACAAACGAGAGCCGATTCATAGACTTTCGCATGGCCTGACACACGCGCCTTGTCGTAGATGGTTGCGTTATCTGAGATGATGGCGTTGTCTGAGACGATACTGTTATTGCTAACGGTAGCCTTGCTATTGACTTGGGCGAAATCTTTTACAATGGCGTCATCTGTAACAGTAGCGTCATCAGAGACTTTTGCATCGTCCATGACTTTGGCGTCGTTATAAATCCAACAGTTACCCTCTTGACTGAGGTTGTCAGTCGATGTGACAAAGCCTCCAAGGTCACCTTTTTTAACATTGGCAAAGTTTTTCGTCGCACGGATACGGTAAAGGAGACGACCCTTAAAGGTAATCGACTGTTCTCTATCGAGTTTATATTTTTGGAGGGGTTCTTGAAGGGTTTCAACGAATTGGATGTAGTGCTGTATATATTGAAGGGAGGTTGCACTTTTAATGGTTTCTAACAGTTCTTCGGTTGTGCCATAAAAATCTTTGAAACGCCATTTGCGATTGTGAGTCGTGTAAGTAAAATAGTGGTTTTTAGGCAACCAATGGGTCTTAAAAACAAAGATACCTTTAGAATCATAGAAGGTATAACTGCCTGATAAGTGGGCATAGCCGTCGATATGAGTACCGTTTGTGATGGTGACCTTGTCTTCAACAATAGCATTATCTGTGACTTGTGCGCAACCGCTAATGAAAGCGTGGTCTTTGATTTGAGCGTTTCCTGAAATGACAGCACTATTTTGAACAACAGCGTCATCGGTCACAAGAGCTCGGTCACGGATAATAGCGTCGTCAGTGACAAGGGTACGCTTTGAGACGATGGCGTGGTCGCTAATAGTTGCATATTCTGAAACGATAGTATTATCTTTAATAATGGCGTGTCCACTGACGGTACAATTGTCGTCGAGTACGGCTTTATCTTGAAGAACAGCGTAGTCAGAAAGCTCTGCTTCGACTGCCATTGCGGCGTCATCACGAACACGCGCGTGGTCTGTGGCAATAGCATCGTCGTAAATCCAACAATTGCCTTCATGGCTAAGGTTTTCTTCGGACATAACAAAACCTCCGAGGTCACCTGCTTTAACGTCAGAAAAATCTCGGAGGGCCTTGATTTGATACAATTGTTGGTCGTTGTGGATAATAGGATTAACGAGTTCGTATTTTTTTAACATGGATTTGTTCCTTCCTTAGCTAGCGCAATAAGTAGTTTATGAAGACGTTTTTGTTCAGTTGTTTTAGCGGACGCTAAGAAGTTTTCAGTAGAGCCATCAAAGATTTTGGTGTGCCAATTGTCGTTGTTTTTGGTATAGGTGATAGATTGGTCATTGATAGTTGTATGGAAGATATCGCTTGCTTTAGTGATAACGGCGTGGTTTCGAATGGCTTCATTGCCTTTAAGGATGACGCATCCAGAAACACGAGCGTCATCGTAAACCGTAACGTTTCCTGACAGTTGGGCACCGCCAGAAACACGAGCATTATTTTTGACAAAGACAGCGCCGTTTAAAATAGCCTGTTCTTTAATGTGGGCTTTTCCGTTAACCATAGCATTACCTGTAATGAAAGCACGATCTTCGATAACAGCTTCTTGTTCAATGCGCGCGGTACCGTTAATAGATGCATGGTTAGTTACAAGGGCTTGGTCAGTAACTTTGGCGTAGCCATTAACACTTGCTCGTTGGTCAACAGTCGCTTGTCTTGAGATGGTTGCATTTTGACCAACAGAGGCGTTGCCTGAAATGGTGGCTTGGTCTTTGATGATAGCATGATTGGTGATTTCGGCGTTTCCTGAAACGATAGCGTGATCTTGAATAGTCGCGTGATGCATGATTTGGGCGCGGTCTGTGACGCGTGCTTGATCCATGACCATGGCGTCGCCGTAAACCCAGCAGGTGCCTTCTTGACTAAGGTTGTCTTCAGATTCGACATAACCACCTAAATCGCCTGGTTTGACAAATGGAAGGTCAATAAGGGCACGAATACGGTAAAGCGTGCGCCCGTTAAAGTCGATGGTGTCGCTGTCTACGAGTTCGTATTTTTTTTCAGCAGGAAGGGTGAGGCTTTTGACGAGATTGACATAGGCTTCATAGTTTTTGCCTGAGAGTTCGCTATCGGCATAAGCTTTTTGAATAAGTTCTTGACCTGTGCCGTAAAAACAACCAACTTTCCACATTTGGTTGCTTCTTGTATAGGTAAAGTAGCGTCCGCTTGACCAGTTGTTTTTAAAGACAACATAATCTTTGTCTGACGCGACGATAGCGTCTCCGACAATTTGAGCATTGCTTGAGACGTGGGTGTCACCTTTGACAATGGCATTGTTTGAGACGGTAGCATGTCCATGGATGTAGGCATCGTCACAAATTTTAGCATTATTATTGATCGTTGCGTGATCACTGATGATGGCGTTGTCTTTAATGATGGTTGCGCCATCGATGGTTGCATTTTCATCAACAGAGGCGTTGCCATAGATAGCTCCGTTGCCACGAACGTTGGCATTGCCTTTAATAATGGCGTTATCTGTAATGGTGACAGATCCTACACAAGAGGCGTTACCTTTGATGATAGCGTTTTTTGAGACGATGACGTTTTGACCAAGAAAGGCCTTGTCACGAATAATGGCTTCGTCTTTGACGATAGCATTGTCTGTAACACGTGCGTCGTGAAGGATCATGGCATTGTCGTAAATCCAACAGTTGCCCTCTTGATCAAGGTTTTTTTCAGAGGCGACGTAACCGCCAAGGTCGCCCGCTTTGACGTCCGCAAAGTCTTTAAGGGCTTTAATTTGATAGACAAAGTAGTCTTTTTGGTCATAATCAATGTTGATATATTTTCCAGTGCCGATGAGCGTGTATTTTTTCATATAATATGTTTCCTTTCGTAGTTAGTTTTTGATAGGTTTAATTGTTAGGTGTTTGTTTAACAAAATTCACATAGCGCTCATAGTTTTGCCCAGAGATTTTACTATCAGCATAGGCTTTTTCAATAAGCTCTTGACCTGTGCCGTAGAAACAACCGACTCGCCACATAGCGTTGGATGCGGTGTAGGTGAAATAACGATAGCTTGACCAGTTATTTCTGAAAACTTGGTAGTCAGAACTATTGGCAATGACGGCGTCACCTAAAATTTCAGCCATACCTGTAATAACACTGTTATTAAGAACAGTTGCGTTATCGCCGACGACGGCATAATCGCTAACAATGGCTTTATCTTTAACGAGAGCTTTATCAGAGATGATGGCGTTACCTCCGACGGTAGCGTTATCTGTGACGGTAGTGTGATCTTTAACGGTTGCATTGTCTAAAAGAAGGACTTTACCTGAGACACGGGCATATCCTGACACATGGACATTGTGCCAGATTTGAGCGCCATCTGAAATATCTGCAAACATGTCACAAAGCGCATTGTTGGTGACGATAGCATCGCCTGAGACGGTGGCATTTCCTGCGATGGTTGCGTCTAGGTTGATAGAAGCGTTATCTTTGACGTTGGCATTGTTTTTGACGATGGCGTTATTATTGATCGTGGCGTTATTTTGAACGATCGCATTGTCCACAACACGCGCATTGCCTGTGACAATGGCATCGTCATAAACCCAACAGTTGCCGTCTTGACTGAGATTGTCTTCTGTGTGGATATAGCCGCCATAGTCACCTTTTTTGACATCAGCGAAGTCTTTTAGCGCTTTGATGCGGTAGAGGGGAAGGCTATTAAGGTTGATTTTGGTTGATTTATCAATTTCATATTTTTTCATAAATTATTTTCCTTTCACAAAATGAACGTATCGTTCATAGTTTCGGCCTGATTCTTCACTGTCGGCATAGGCTTTTTTGATCAGTTTCTCACCTGTTCCATAGAAACAACCAACTTTCCACATTTTGTTGCTTTTGGTATATGTAAAGTAGCGTCCACTAGACCAGTTGTTTCTAAAGACTTCGTAGTCGGACATGGTTGTAATGACAGCATTTCCTGTGATGTTGGCTTTAGCTGTGATGACGCTGTTATATGCGACGGTTGCATTACCACTGACAAGCGCATCTTCTGCGACATGAGCATTGTTTTTGATGATGGCGTTACCATAGATAATTGCACAATCGGTAATGAAGGTGTTATTTGTAACGGTTGCGTGACCGAAAATTTTAGCTTGGTCTTTTACTGTGGCATAGCCTGAAACGGTAGCATGTTCTGAAACGAAGGCGTTTTCAAGAAGTCTAGCATGTCCTGAAACGGTTGCGTTTCCACTACAAATAGCGTCGTCTGTGATGAGAGCCTTTCCTGAAATAGTGGCGTCTCTTGAAACAGTGGCGTGACCTTGGATGGTAGCCTGTTCTTCGATGATGGCGCTGCCTTTGACGGTGGCTTTATGTCTAACGATAGCGTTGTCTTTGACGGTAGCATTGTCCACGACTTTGGCTTCGTGATAAATCCAACAGTTACCGTATTGACTAAGGTTATCTTCTGAGGTGACATAACCGCCATAGTCTCCTGCTCTAACGTCAGCAAAGTCTTTAAGGGCTCTGATGCGATAGACGAAGTAGATGTGTTGGCTGTTTCCGAGGAAGATTTTTCTAGAGGTGTCAAGTTCGTATTTTTTCATGTATTGTTTCCTTTATTCTAACAGGTTTTTTCCTTTTCTTTAACGTTGTTTAGTTCATTCGCTAAATCAATAAAGAGCTGTGGCAATTCTTCTGGGGTGCCGACGGTAGCTTCGTTATCAAAAAGAATTGTTAGTGGGTCGGGGTCGTCAGGGTAGCCATAGCTGACGGTGACATTGTCACGTTCTTTAGTGTGGTTAATCCAATCGTCAAAGGTTTGCGCGTGGAGTGTGATGCTACCGTCTGGATTGAGACGGAAGGTAAACGTGGTGTCGTCGTTATCCCAATCGAGTTCGTCGTGAATGTCACCTCTGAGGCCTGTTGATTTGCAGATTTCTGACTGACCTAGAACGTTAATAATGGCAATATAACGTTCCATGTCGCTAATGGCTTTGTCAAGAGGTTTTCCTTTTGAGGGATAAGAATAGTTATTAAAGTAGAAGGGATTGAGGATAGGATGGTAGCAAAAACGATTGTTGTGATAGCTTAAACCAAAGTGTTGGTCTACAAAGGCTTGGATTTGTGGGCTTTCTTTAGTCACTTGTTCTAAAGTTTTGATTTGTGTATCAAGGCTTGTGAGTTGGCGTTCCGCTTCATGGATTTGTTTAATGAGTTGTGTTTTTTGGTATTGGAGGTCGTCGAGGGTTTGTTGAGATGTCATGGGGTTTCCTTTCTTAGAAAAGTTCTACGAGTTTATAGTAGTAGCTGGCATTAGCCATGGCTTTAGCGAGGTCGTCATCGTTTTGAAAGCGTTCTTTTTGTTTGTGCCAGAAGTCAGCGAGGCTTTCAAGGTCACTAAAGGCTAAATCTAGTGGGAGGCGCGTGTCTAAAATAATGACGGTTTTATTGCGATCTGTGGCACGTTCTATTTTGTAGCGAAGATCAACAAAGTGGCGAAGGATTTGTGTAGCAGGATTGCTTTTGTTTAGTTGTTGGCGTGTGTTGGTGGCGTTGTTGTCGTTCATAAGTTTTTCTCGATAGTAGGTAATGAGTAGGTCTAGATCGATGTCTGTTTTTGACCAACCGATACGTTCAGCAAGAGCGATGAGTAGAGGTTTCATGAAGCTTTTTCCTTTCGTAATATAAAAAATAGCTTTAAAACGGGATGAGCGTCTTAAAGCTTAAGAAGAGTTTTGCCTTTTTCGGTCAATTGGCAAACGGGATAGTTGCAAAAACCACTTGGGCGGATGCGTCCCGTATAGGTGAAGAGTCCGTTTTTTTCAAGGACATAGATGAGGTTAGCAGGTGCGTTATTGGTGTCAAGGTAGAACATGTCAGGGCTTTCAAGGACTTCATCAAAGTTGGTGGTGAGGTCGCAATAATAACCATCGTCGTACTCATCAGGCTCGGTTTCAAAGACCATGATAGCGAGGTTATTGTTGATGTAATGGTTGGTTTCGAGTCTAGCTGTGACAGGTTGGTTGACAGAGTTTTTAAAGGTGAATGACATAAGATTAAGAGTCCTTTCTATGTTTTTTCTTGAGGTTTTGGATCAGTTGTCTGAACATGGGGCTTTTATTCATGTCAACGTGGTCAGTCTTTAGAAAGTCTTTAAGGGACATTGGTGTTTCCTTTCTGTTACGATAGTTCGACAACTTGATAGTAGTCAATATTATTTTCAATAGTTGTTCGCAAGTAGGCTTCGTCGTCACCTAGTTGATGTTTTTTGGTTTTCCAATAGCGTGCCAAACTTTCGATGTCACGGTAAACTTTAGGCGTAGTGTGTCGTGTGTTCACGATAACGTAGTTTTGATGATCGATGGTCTTGTAAAGCAAGTCGACAAAATGACGAAGAATAATGGCTTGGTCAGATTGGAGTTCTTTTTTCAAGGCGTCACTGGCTTTTTCGTTTTCTGCAATAAGGGCTTTGTAGTAGTTTTCTAGGACTGTTAGTTCGTTGGTTGATTTGGTTGCGTTACCAAGTGCGTCGTCGATGGTTAGGATTGGTTTGTAGATTTTTCGTTTGTAGATTTTTCGAAAGCCGAGAATGTTGGCGATATTTTCAATCATAGTGTTTTTTGGTCCTTTCTAATATGTGGAAATGTTGATGTGTTGATTGTTTCATAGATATGCATGAGTGTTTCTTTTACGTTATCTACTGTTGTTTGTACGGAATAGTTGAGATAGGCGTTCATGGGTTGGTCGATTTTGTTTCGGAGGTAGATTGATTGATGGCTGTCAATGACAGTGTTTAACTCGTCTGATGTTGTGTGATTGTATTGCCAATCGATAAAAACAAGACCGTCTAAGGTTGTTCGAAGATGAATGCGATCCTTGTTTTTAAGAATGAAAGTTATGCCTTCTTGTGTGGTTTTAAATTGACTATTTTGAAGAAGAGGCATTTCGTCTAAGGTGACAAGTAGTTTGATGAATGGTGCTAGGGAATTGTCCAGTTGGTAAAAATGGACGTAGGGAATGTGTTTCGTTTTGAGATAGAAATGGCCATCATCATAACTTAAGGGAAATGGTTTGAGATTTTTTGGGACATGTGGAACGTTTTTTAGGTAAAATTCAAGTTTCATAGCGTTTCCTTTATAATTGTTGGCGAAGATTTTCAGATTTTTTTAGAACTGTTAGAATTGTTTGATTGAGGTTATCTAAATCGCTTGTAAATGACTGATAATAGATGGGCGTTAGATAAGGTTTGTCTGTATCACTTTGTTTAGCTACTAATTGAATGTTTTCAGTTAGTGGTAAGACGACGGTTGTAGATGGCGTTAAAGATTCGGTTTTAAAAGTGCCGTGATAAGAGTCTTGCGTTTTATCGTAAGTGATATAGATAGTTTGTTTAAATGGTTCAATATGGACAGCTAAATTATCATCATGGACGGTGACAAAATTTGAAATATCTTTAAAATTAAGTCTATCTAATTTTTGGATGGCTTTTAAAAGACCAATGAGTGTTTTAAAAGGGATATCTGAATAGTCTTTGATTGTTGTTTTATATTTATTATGGTAGAATTCAAGTTGGTTGTTGCTGACTTGTGTGATAAAGCCTTCTTGAAGCAGTTGTTGTTTAATATCGGTCATGATTAGATGCTTTCTAATAGATAATTAAGTTGTTCGTCAATGAACGGGAAGAATTGATTAGGTTTCAATGATGACGGTAAGTCAAGTTCAACCGTGATATAGGCGTTTGCGACTAACGGACTGTTACGATTAATTTTTTTGGTGACGATGACGTATCCTAGATGAGACGCGTTTTTAGCCGTGTAGAGTCTAACGTATTTTTCTGGATCATCAAAGGAAAGGTATCCGTGTTTAATATAGTTGGCGCCCGTGTATTTGTAGTTGTAAGTTTGTGCGAAACTATTAATTTCAAGTGGGAACCAATTAAAAATATCTGTGATATTTAACCAGTTGTTCATAAGTATTGTTCCTTTCTAATAGGTTAGCAAATACGTTCTAAAAGGTTGATAAGTTGTTCATTGATAAAAGGAAAGAAGCGTTTAGGTGTTAATGACAGAGGCAAGTTAAGTTCTGTTGTGACGTAGGTGTTAGTGGCAAGAGGATGATTCCACATAAGTTCTTTAGTGATTGTGATGTGACCTAGAGTGTCGTTATTAGTTGCTGGGTGCAGCTCGATAGATTTTCCTGGGGCTTCAAAGACGAGATGTTCTTTATAGGGATGGCAATTTGTTTCAAAAGTGCGATTATAGGAATAGCCGTAAGGTTTCGCAAAAGTTTTCATGTCTTTGGGGAACCAGTCACGAATAGCTTGAGTGTTTGTCCAATTGTTCATAGTTTTCCTTTCTTGTAACGTTTGGCATGGTTGTAGATGGTAGCGTCAATGGGATGTTGTTGTGGTGTTTTTGGAGCACCTGTGGAATGTCCATAAACGGTAGTGTTAGAGACGACGTGTTTGTAGATGGTGGCTTTGATAGGACGTTGTGGTGGCGTTTTTGGGGCACCTTTGGCGTGGTTGTAAACCGTGGCGTTAGGGATGCCTGGAAAGTTGTTTATAGGATTATCCTTTCAGTAGTGGGATGGTGACGATGTTACGGTCATTATCAAAAATAGTGGCGTCTTGTTGTCCTTCCCACATGCTAATGAGGTTTAGACGAAAAAGTGAATAATCTGTTCCGTAATAACGATTATCTGCGTTAAATGTTTGATTAAAGGTATTAATAATGAGTTGAAGATGTTCATCATAGTCGTCAGTTTCAAAAGTGCCATTAATTGTCAGTGTAGCGGTGTCGTGAACATTTTTGTGGTTGATAGTTGTTGATGGACCGTGTGCGTGATTTTGAAAGACGTGAATGTCTATTCCTGGAAGATAAAAACCGTCAAAGGAAATGGGGTCGAAAATGTCTGGTTGTTGTTTAGCAAGGTTTTGAAGGTTTTCTTTAAAAGTTTCTTTGATAGTTTGGCAAGTTTTGTTGATAATGTTATCAGCTTCTTTTTTTGTTTTGGCGTGGCTGACGGAAATATAAATCATGGCTGTTCCGTTAATATCAAAATATGTTCCCATAATGTGTTATCCTTTCTATCGATTGATGATTTCTTTAATGATGGCGATGTCAGGAGCTAAAACAGTCATGAGGATAGTTAGTACAACGGCAATAACGGTGGCAATAAGGAAAATTAAAGCTTCAATTTTAAGATATTTGAGACTGTTGTCTAGCAGATTTCCGTTGTCGTCGATATCGGTTGTTAACCATGCAAGAAAAACACTAAGAGCAATGACAAGAAGCATGGTGTTTCGAATGGTACCTAGAGAACTGTAAATAACATATTCCTGACGTAGTTTTGGGTAGTTGTCAAGTACGGTTTGTAAGGCGTCTGTTGGAATTTTGAGTGTTTTGGCAAGTTGTTGTAATAGTTGTTCCATTATGTGCCATCCTTTCAGTGTTTAAAATAATAGATTTGGTTGTAGTCGCGGACAGCTAAGCCGTCCTCCAAAACAAGGAGAATGGGCACGGGGGCGGGCGTTAGCCTGCCAGCCCGCAAAAAAGGCCGTTTTAGCGTTAGCTGAAACGGATAAAGAAAACACTACATTAGAGCAATGAGTGTTGCTCTAATGTAGTGATACTGTTGGGTTTTAATCCATACGCTTGCGTGGGGCGTATTTCAATCAACGCATCCTTACAGATTTCAATCAACGCACCTCTGTGGAGTGCGATAATTTAAGCAGGTATATAATTGTAGATCGTCAGCATTTTAATCAACGCATCTTTGTGGAGTGCGACATAAGGTTAATGACATGTTCTGCTTTTTCAAAGATTTCAATCAACGTACTCGTGAAGAGTGCGACAGTTGCACAGCTGTGCGACTGTTGTCGCAAGTGCATTTCAATCAACGCACCTGTGAAGAGTGCGACTTTGGTGTGACGTAACTAATAGAATTACTTTGAAATTTCAATCAACGCACTTGTGAAGAGTGCGACGTGGTTTGTGCTTTGGTTTGGCTACATTTCGATCAACGCACTCGTGAAGAGTGCGATACAAAGAATGTGTGGGTTCTATTTTAGCCTTTTATTTCATTTCTATTTCTTTCAATTAACGCACCCGTGAAGAGTGCGACTGAAAATCTGGGTTTACTGACACGCATTCCTGGTTATTTCAATCAACGCACCCGTGAAGAGTGCGACGCGCTCTTGCTCGCTTGACCCCCACGCCTCTGGACATTTCAATCAACACACCCGTGAAGAGTGCGACCTTTAAGGCGACGTTTAACACTTTTTGTGTTTTTAATTTCAATCAACGCACCCGTGAAGAGTGCGACGGTAAAACTTCAGTCGCCACTAAATGGCCATATTATTTCAATCAACGCACTCGTGAAGAGTGCGACCACCGCGTCCGCGGTTTACGGCGGAACAGATCACATTTCAATCAACGCACCCGTGAAGAGTGCGACATCGTCATGTTATTCTTTAAGTCCAAAACAACATATTTCAATCAACGCACCCGTGAAGAGTGCGACAATGCTGGAAGAGTTATTAATCAGAGACGTTCTCTATTTTAATCAACGCACCCGTGAAGATTGCGACTTTTAGTTACCGCCTTTTCTGCTTTTTTCTCATTTCAATCAACGCACCCGTGAAGAGTGCGACACGTACTGGAGGATGGTTTGGATCCAGCGCAGTTTATTTCAATCAACGCACCCGTGAAGAGTGCGACTTGGATTGGCCCAGAAAATGGTGGCTATCCTTTCAATCAACGCACCCGTGAAGAGTGCGACAAAGTTTGGCTCTAAAACTCGTCTCACATTTCAATCAACGCACCCGTGAAGAGTGCGACATAATCAACAATGTACATAAATTCATTAGTTTTGCATTTCAATCAACGCACCCGTGAAGAGTGCGACATGTTCTCACGCCCGTATTCTTCTTCAAGCATCGATTTCAATCAACGCACCCGTGAAGAGTGCGACCACAAAACAACAGCAATCTTTTTCTTTCTAGATTATTTCAATCAACGCACTCGTGAAGAGTGCGACCAGTACCAGCGAGGTTGTCGTAAGTGTACTTAGTATTTCAATCAACGCACCCGTGAAGAGTGCGACTTATAGCTCATATCTCCAAACTCTGGGCGCAAATTATTTCAATCAACGCACCCGTGAAGAGTGCGACCTATGTTGCGTAAGGATTGGTAAGAAGTATCGAATATTTCAATCAACGCACCCGTGAAGAGTGCGACCTACGGGTTTGCGGATTGACGAGCTGAGCGAGGATATTTCAATCAACGCACCCGTGAAGAGTGCGACTTAGCCGACAGCTGAACAATAAAAAGCTAAGAGATTTCAATCAACGCACCCGTGAAGAGTGCGACGTTGTAACAGTAGTAGTAAGACAACGTTTAAAAGTATTTCAATCAACGCACCCGTGAAGAGTGCGACCGCACCGCGGATAATATTCAGAAATGTTTCATTATTTCAATCAACGCACCCGTGAAGAGTGCGACCCTCGTTTTCTTTAAATGTAAATGACATAGTCTTTATTTCAATCAACGCACCCGTGAAGAGTGCGACAAAAACTGACTTATAAGGCTCACGTTTCATTAAGCATTTCAATCAACGCACCCGTGAAGAGTGCGACTGTTCCATCTTTCTTTCGCCGTCCATTATATTTTTATTTCAATCAACGCACCCGTGAAGAGTGCGACGTGCGACAACGTTTTAGCTCCACGCAACGCATTATATTTCAATCAACGCACCCGTGAAGAGTGCGACTAATGGTAGTACACGTACGCATGACGCATTTTTAATTTCAATCAACGCACCCGTGAAGAGTGCGACGAAGTAGCGGAGGTACTTCAAACGCCCCTGGGGTTATTTCAATCAACGCACCCGTGAAGAGTGCGACGTGTGTCATCACTACTATTAGTAGTAGCAATTGTATTTCAATCAACGCACCCGTGAAGAGTGCGACATAAATTTAAAAAAATTACAGACAATTTCCAGTTATTTCAATCAACGCACCCGTGAAGAGTGCGACATCTGGATTTAAAGGCCAGTATGGCTCAGGCGTATTTCAATCAACGCACCCGTGAAGAGTGCGACACGCTTTTGCGTAACCTGTTGCGATGTCAATAGCATTTCAATCAACGCACCCGTGAAGAGTGCGACTGCCTTCAGGGCCACCGACGCTGACGGCTGACGATATTTCAATCAACGCACCCGTGAAGAGTGCGACTTTTCGCCTTTAAAGTTAAAACCAGGCTTAGTAACATTTCAATCAACGCACCCGTGAAGAGTGCGACTCAGCTTGCCATTCGTCAAGGCTTTGCTTTGTCAATTTCAATCAACGCACCCGTGAAGAGTGCGACCCCTATATTTCAATCAACGCACCCGTGAAGAGTGCGACTTTGTTTTACCGAGACAAATCCGCTAATATTCAATTTCAATCAACGCACCCGTGAAGAGTGCGACTGATGATTCTCGCAAGCACCGAAACAAAAATATTATTTCAATCAACGCACCCGTGAAGAGTGCGACTACAAACGCCGCCGCGAATATCGGTATCGGTTATATTTCAATCAACGCACCCGTGAAGAGTGCGACCAATGACTCGCCCGAATCCCTTAAGCTTAGATTTAATTTCAATCAACGCACCCGTGAAGAGTGCGACGCAAGTTGACGTGCGAGCGGTCAAGAATAACAGTATTTCAATCAACGCACCCGTGAAGAGTGCGACCGCTTTGAGCTGCTTTAATTAGTGCGCTGTAAAGTTATTTCAATCAACGCACCCGTGAAGAGTGCGACCCTTGACGTAAACAAGACCGTTACAACTGTAACAAATTTCAATCAACGCACCCGTGAAGAGTGCGACTAGTGGATTGCGTGAAAAAGCTAATAGTTACCTTATTTCAATCAACGCACCCGTGAAGAGTGCGACAATTGTCAATCCGTAACCGCTGACACCTTTGACTTTATTTCAATCAACGCACCCGTGAAGAGTGCGACCTTTAAACCATTTTTGCATCTCAGGATCATGCATATTTCAATCAACGCACCCGTGAAGAGTGCGACCGGCTTTACGCTCAACGGTCAACCGTATAACATCATTTCAATCAACGCACCCGTGAAGAGTGCGACGGTCACCATCAAGCCGTTTCCAGCGTTTTTTGCTGGTTTTATGTAATTATAGTTACCAAAATATGGGGTTTTGGTTGCTTTTTTGGGTCGAGGGTCTTAGTGTTTCTATGTTTGACTAAGCTTCGACTAAATAAGGAGTGTTCCTTTATCTGGGTCGTAGCTGTCGTTGTGACCAATGGTTTCAACGCGATTTTGCCAATTTTTTCCAAGTCTGTAAAAACGTATGCTATCTAGTTTTGGATCGATGATTTTTGTCAGTTTATCTTTAAGTTCTAGATACATGGCAGGTGTGACAGAACATTCAAAGACAGAATTCTGGACGCGCTGACCGCAATTGGTACAAATTTTAGCTACTTTTCGAAGACGTCGTTGACCGTCTTTGGTTTCGGTATTGACGTCATAGGTGACAAGCATTAACATAATTAATTGTCCTTATTATAACATGAAGGGTGGATATTCGTCAAGTTCACCGTAGAGGGTTTTTGCCATGAGTTGTGCTTGGACGTATGGTAAGAGCATTAAAGGAACGTATTCGTTAATGAATGGGTGTTTAATTTCATCGTGTTTGCGTTGTTGCCATTTATCTAAAAAGAATGCTCTACCGTCGTCTGTGAGTAGAATACTGCCGTTTTCTTGAAGAAAGAAATGTTTCTTTTTAAGTTGACGATTGTTGATGAGGGATATGACAAAACGGTCAACGAGGTAACATCGAAATTCTTCCATGAGGTCTAAGGCGAGACTGGCTCGACCAGATCGGTCGGTATGGAGAAAGCCAACATAACTATCAAGCCCAACACTTTCAAGAGCAGATTGACATTCGTGAGCGAGCATACTGTAACCAAAGGAAAGAAGGGCATTGATAGGATCTCTAGGTGGTCTACGGGAACGGTTGTCAAAATGAAAGGTTTCTTTATCTGTCAAAATGAATTGGTTAAAAAGTCCAAAATAAAGTGCAGCTGCTTCACCTTCGAAACCACGAAGCGTGTCCTTGTTTGTTACGGTTGACAGTTTTTTTAAAATTTTTTTGAATTCTTTTTTAACCATGTTAAATTGTTCATTATTGATGGCGTCTTTGTGGTCTTTTTGGAAACGAATGAGATATTTGTATGTATTTGAAACTTTGGCTAGAATAATGTTTTTGGCAAATGTTGTTGATTTGTCACTGTCGGCTGTGCGGTAATGTTTTCTACGTAATAAAACGTTACCGTGTGTTTTTCCAATAACACGTCCACAAAATTGGCCTTGTGGGGTATGAAAAGATAAACCAATTTGATTGTCCATGCAGAGTTTCATAACAGCGGGTGACGCTCCTAGATAAGAAAAACAGATGATGGTATCTAGAATGTGATGAGGATAACTTTTGATGATTTTATCATCTTGGCGAATAGCGATTTCATCACCTTGTTTGGACAGGTATAGATCAGGCTTGGTGACATAAAGTGTGTTTAATAGTTTTTTCATAACAATGTACTGTTTGTTTCTGTGAGTTGTTTTGAAATATATTGGTGGACGTTATGTGGCCATTTGGGATTACAAATGTTGATCAAAGCACATCCTTTACATTTTTTAGAATAATGTGGCATTTCGATTGTACAATTATCATAATAGTCATGCATGGTGTTGCTGAGTTGTTGTACCTGTGTGCGTAAGTCATTAGTAACAGGAATTTTGATTTTTTGGTTAGTTTTTCGATAATAAATATAACAACTATCAATTGCGCATTGGAAGGTTTCTTCTAGACAAATGACTTGTGCAATGGTTTGCATGACGTCTTCAATTCCTTGGCCTGTTTGAGATTCTTTATATTCAACAACGTGTGGAATCCATTTCCCTGGATGTTTGGTTAATGTGATACCGTTGTCATTCTTTATAAATTCAACGGTATCTAAAACACCTTGGAGACCAAGGTGTTTTGATGATGTATGAAGGCTTCTGACAATCAATGTATTTTTACGTTTATCTTCAATAAATGGATTATCTGTTTTTTGGTGAGTGAGATGTCCTTTTGTTGTGTGATGATTGTCCGACCAGTAATTTTCAAGTTGTGTTAGTCCCCATAAGTGTTTACAATAACAAAAATGTCGAAGACTTGACAAGGTTAAGAACTCATCTTCAGAATACATGATTAGAATCCTTCAATAATGTCAAGTTGGAGGCTTTTGTTTTCGTAAACTTTGAGTTTGTTTTCGTTGAGTTCGAATTCTTCTGTATCTGAATTGTAAGACAAGAGATGACGAATGCGTGACGTTGAGACGTTTCCGATTTTGTTATTGTGTTTGAACCAGTAAACGTTTCGAACAGCCATTGAACCACTTGGGCGTGCGGCAGATTGGTCGTTTTCAAAGAGTGTGACTAAGGCTTGTTTGATAAGTTCAGCGTCTTCTTCTGAGAAACCTGTTTTTTCAGCAATTGTAGGGCTGATAGACCCTTGAAATACATAGGTTGCATGTTCGATGAATTGTTTCATCCCCATGGTTGATGAATCTTTTTGGCCACCTTTTTCTTCACGGTTTGTACTTGTTGTGATTTGCATAGATGTGATTTCAATAGGTTCTGTTGACGTTGCAGGGCTAATAGAAACAGCACCACGAACGCTTTGTGGGAGTGTGTTTTTAGCATCGCTTGTTGTAACTTTATTAGTGAAGACTTGTCCAAAGCTGCGAACATCTAGCCATTGTTGGTTGATTTTTTCATTGAGCTCTGGGAGGGTTAGTGATTTAAGTGTGTCTTTATCAAAGGCTTGACTAAAACGTGTTTCGAGGGACTGGACGCCGTCGTTGGCACGATCTGTTGATTGGACGAAGATTCGATAGTTGTCATTGTCGTTATCGTCTGCAAACATGTCTTGAAGGCGATTACGAAGTTTGCGTTTAAGTGCAACGTCGCTGACAAGACCATAGCCGTCAAATGTTGTGCGTGGCATGTTGTCTGCGATAGGATCGCCATTCGGGTTAGCATAGTCGATGTCAAAAGTTACGATAAAGTCAATTTTGTTAGTAAGTGGTGTAGTCATGGATTATTTCTCGCTTTCTGTTTGTTTTGATGAGGTGAAGAGGAAGTTTTTTTCGGCCTGATAACCAAAAAGATAATCAGTCGTTAGCGGTTTATTGAAATCAGGCGATTGACGATGAGTGTCAAGAAGTGTGATGATGTCGCCTTCTTCTTTATTGAATTTTGTCCACAAACCACGATGTTTACGGTAAAGATAGTCGTTGTATGGTTTTACTTTGTCTTTAAGGTTTTTAAGAATACGTTCGGGACGGTTGATACAAGTGGTCCATAAACGTTGAGCGTTGGTTTCTCGTGAGCTGTTATTGTCGTCGAGACTATATTTGGTAGCTTCAATGCGTTCATAAACTGCAAGTAAGCGACCAAAGAGATAGGAACGATTTGTTTCTGAATTATTGATCATAGGTTGATAATCTTTTCTATTTAAAAGCGCTAACCCTTGGTTGATAAGGTGCGTCCATTGTTTCGGATAGCGTTTTGGGTATTTGAGGTTTTGTTCAATGCGTTTCAAGATGTGTGTGGGGATGGACTGTCCATTAAGTAGTGCTGATAATAAACTTTCATGAAGTTGTGCACGATAGGTACTCAAACCCTTAGAAAGTTCTAAATAGTCACCACCATGGTCTTGAGCAAAGGCATCATTGATGATATTGAAGAAGGATGGTGTGATGACGATGTCGTCATCTTTTGTTGTGATTGTCCATTGATACGTTTTGTTCCATTTTTGAAGGTTTTCAAAAAGTTGTGATTTTTTAATGGTTTCGAAATAGTTTAATGATGATCGTCCATCTGATGATTTTCGAATGATAGCAATGTAATAATTGTTATCAGTAAGTTTTTCTTGACCTGTATAGAAACTGTTAAGTACAGCTCGACTTTTTCGATCAGGGGTTACTGTTTCTTCTTTTTTTGTTGGTGTGATACCGAGTGTTGAAAGAAAATTGTTTGTGATTATTGTGTCTTCATTTGTAGGTACGGAAACATCTTTCCAAATGAGAAGATAGGTTGGATTGCTTTTACTTTGGTCGATACGATAACAACTGTTTCGGTTATTGCATAAATAATTCAGCATAAGGTGAATTTTTTCACTTGTTTGGTAGCCGATTTTTACAATGTTTGTTGTTTTTGAGCTTGTTCCAAAATAGTTACCTGTGAACATTTCTTTACGGTTGTCGTTAGCGCTAATTGAAATAAGTTTGGCATTTCCGATAGTGCCACGGTGTTTAGAAATGATACGATCTTCTTTTCCGCTAATGACACATTTTTTGTAGTCGTTAGGATAATTTTTTTTGTTATAGTGATTAACAAAGTTGATGTACGATTGATGTAATTCTTGATAATTGCTTACAGAATAGGTTTTGTAATTTTTAAAGTTTGGAATAGCGAATTCGATATACGTATCAATTTTAATAGGTTGTTTTGGGTCACCGTATAATTTTTGGGAAAGTTGTTTGTCAAAATCAGGTTGACTAAGAAATTTTTGAATAGTTGTAATGAATGTATGAATATCGGTATTTGGTTCATGTGCAAACCATTCATTTATAAGCTCACATTTTTCTTGATATTTCTTTTTTTTCTTTGTTTTATATGCAGGGAGATAATATTCAAGTTTATCTGTTAAAGGGTGCGGTGTTTTGTCACCTACACGGCGAACAGATTCTTCGGTAACTGGATAAATAATACGTTGACCTTTTGGCAGTTCGTATGCTGAAACAAGGTCACCTGTTGGTGTTAGTTCAACAACAATGGTATCGGTTCCTGTTGACTTGTGATTAGTATGATAAATTGGTAGAAGAATGGAGTCTTGGCTTTGGTCATCAACAAGACCTTGTTCTTCAGCTTTTTCATAGCTGTTTAGAAGGGTTGTAAAAAAGTCCATAATTATCCTTTCTGAATGTATTCACTGTATTCTTGATCAATGGGTTTGATGGTTTTAGATGTTGGATAAAAGATATAATTATTAAGGGTATTTACGATATCGCAATCTTTATTTGGCTTAAAACGAATGATACCGTTAATCATTTCAGTAGCTGTATAGTACGCTTTTAATTTATCATTTTTTGATGTCGGATAATCAAATGATTGGAACATGATACCGAGTTTAATGGTTTCATCTTTATAATAAGATGGTGTGAGAATATAACGACCTTCTGAAATTTTATCAATGGTTGCAAAACATTCTCGTGTTCCTAGAAAGACATCTTTTCGTCCACCAAGTTCTAACGCACGTTTCATCATCTCTTCGTGTTTTTTGAGGTTTCGGTCTTGTTTTAGGTCAGGACGGTTGAGGTTCCATTCAAAATGGAATTTGACAAGGTATTCAACATCTGCAAGATAAGTTGTGAGCGATAAATCGGAACCGTAGTTGAATCCGATAAGATTACGGGTTCCTTGAGATTTACGTTGGATTTTATTAATGACTTTGACTTCATCGATGACGTTGACAAAGGTTGGTTTTCGGTAAACACTGTCGATGATACCTTTTAGAGCTTGTCTAGTAGGGACATCATAACTGTATTTTTCGCCACCCCCCTTGGTTGCAGGGTTTGTAAATAATGCTCTGTCACCTGTGATACGAGCATAAAAATAAGATGATTGTTTCATTTGTTTTTTCCTTTCTTATAGTATAAATGTTGATGGCGTTTCAATCAAGCCTTTGTTAGAGGTGTAATAGTCGTCTGATAGGATGTAGATATCGCCATAATGAGTAGCACCATTTTCTTCAGGGTTTCGCATTGTGATAGTATAGCGTTGTAGTTTTTTGACAAGTCCTTTGAAGTATCCAAGTTGACTGGTTGTTAAGTTTTTGAGAGAACAAAGACCTTTTAAAATTTTAAGATCTTTTTCTGTGTCACCATATGGGACGATGACGGTTTGACTTGTGTCATTAATAAGGTCGATGGCTTGTCCGGCTGATTTAAAGTCTTGGTGTAATAGTAGTCCGTCATTAAGTCCAGCATCTGTGTTTAGACTGAGTTTATCTAAGGCTGTGTTACTGTTAGTGATATTATAACTCATATCTTTTTCGTTGTCAGCATAATAACGCTTGTAGAAAAAGTCATTCAAGGCTTCTAGGTTGAGTGGGGATGGCTTTTGAAAAAGAACATTTACGGTAGTTTGTTTTTTTTGGTTAAGGCCTTTTAACGGATTGGTATTTTCATCTTCATCGGTTAATCGAACAAGCCATAGTTGACCTTTGGTCGCACGCGCACCTTCACGGTTACAACGGCCATTGGCTTGAACGAGAGAATCGATGCCTGCATAAGAGCGAATGACTTTTTCAAAGTCAACGTCGACACCCGCTTCAATGAGTTGGGTGCTGACAACAATAATAGGTTCATTGTTGGTTAAGTCTTTTTTGATTTCAGCTAGTTTATCTAAACGATGTTGGGCACACATGTTGGTCGTAAGGTAATAGGATTTACGGTTTGTTTGTTGATGTAGGTGTTCGTAGACTTTATCAACGGTTTTTTTGGTATTAAAGATGAGTAAGGTTGATACGTTATCTTTTAAGGTGTGATTAACAATATCTTCGATAGAGCTGTAATCGTCGCCATTCATTTTTTGAATGACGGTACGTTCAAAGAGCTTGCGTTCGTTAGGTGTCATGGTAACGAGGTCTGCGTTTTTAGCATAGTGAATAGGATATTTTAAACCGTTAAAATCATAGGCAGGTTGTGTAGCCGTGCAAAGGACAAGCGTTGTTTGCATGACGTTTGCCATAAAATTTGCCATGAGATTAAAAATATAGGTGACGTCAACAGGAAGCGACTGGACTTCGTCAAGAATAAGAACGCTATTCGCTAAGTGTGCAAAGCGTCGAATGTTGTTAGCGCGTGGTTTGAATAGCGTTTGGAAGAGTTGTACAGATGTTGTTAGAATGATTTGGTCATCCCAGGTATCTGTACAATAACGTTGGAAATTACTATCATCATTTTTGGCGTTATCAATAACATTAGAGTGATGTTCGGTAACACCGTCATCACCCATAACCTTACGAATAGCTTGGGCATTTTGTTCTAGAATTGATAAAAAGGGTGCCGTATAAATAAAGCGTGATTTGTTTTGGTGAAGTAGTTGATGGGCAGCATATCGCATGCTAAGGTTTGTCTTTCCTGCGCCTGTTGGTAAATCAAGACGATAGATGCCTGCGGGGTCATTATCCCCACGTTCTTTGATGGTTTCGGCTAAGGATGTGCGTACTTTATTAATAGGCGTTGTTGGCGTTTGAAATTGTTTATAGAGTTTTTCAATTTTTTTATAATAAAGACGATTTAAATCATCTTTATCTAAAGCAGGACGTTTTCGAATAATGGTATCATAAGCATTGATGGTGTCAAAAATGTCTGCATTTTTTAAAAATGACAGATACATACGGACATAACAACCATCGTAATAGGCATTTTCAACAGGGTCATTGGTTTCAAGGTGTTTGCGACTATTTTGATAGTCGTCATAGGCTTTATCAATGAGATCTTCTAGACTGTCATAACCGTAAAAGGATAGTTTTTCTTCAAGACGTTTTGCATAAGGGATGATGTCTTCGTTATAATGTAGATTGTTTCGTTCATTGAATCGTTTAAGCAAACGATTGTTAGTATCATATTCTTTAATATCCATGTAGATATCAAAGAGTCCATGGTGAGCTGCAATGACGTATGCGATGATTTCAGAAAAAATACTGTGACCTTTCTGTTGCGAGATTTTTGTGCATAAATAAAGGGCTCCTGCATAGGAATGGTCTACATGTCTGTCAGGATTGCTAGTGAGTTTTTCTTGAAAGTTGCGATCAGCTTTTCCAAGATCGTGATAAAGACCAAGAAGGAATAGGACGTGCCCTTGATTAATAGTTGAAGCGTCGTCACGCGCAAGCGTGGCAACGTTGTAAGAGTGTTCGGTTAAGGTTTGGATACGGTCACCGTCTTTATGGGCGAGAATAGTCATTGGTTTGGTTTCCTTTTGAATTTTTTAAGAATTTCTATAATAAAGTGTTGTTTTGGTGGTTCGTTAGAACTGTCATTTTTGGTATAAAAATGTGTTTGTGTTCCGTTTTCGTTTAGTTCCGTGCGTCCAACATAATGCCAGCCTAAAATATCAAAGTGTATAGCTTTAACATTTCCAGGACGTTCGACTAAGATGTTGTCGTGATCGTTGCTGTTAACGAATTTGGTTTTTTTAATTTCAATAAAGCCACGATTTCTAAAAGCTTGTTTAACTTCTTTGTCAGTGGCAATGTAGTCAGCTTTGTCTAATAAGTCGTCTAGTTTTAGCCAATTGATGTTATTTTCCATAAATTAATCTTCCTTTAAGATGTCGATTTCGAGTTGTTCAATGCGATGTGTAAGTAATGTTTCTGAAACTTTCATAAGTTCCGCAATGTCAATGATACGGGCGCGTTTAATTTTTTCGGCTTCATAATATTTTCGTGATGGAGGTTCTGTTTTTTTAACGTGTTCAAGTGCCAATAAAATCAGTTTTCTAGGCATGAGGATATCCATAGCGAATTGATTAGCCATGCGTTCTTTTTTAATGTAGTTTTTGTTCATAAGTCTTTTTTCTTTCTATTATGACACGATATTCTACTAGCGCTCAACCACGCGCTAGCGTTTTCCAAAAAACAAACCATGGGCTCCGGGGGCGAACGTTTACGTTCGCCATCCCGCAAAGAACGGTTTTTTAGCGTCAGCTAAAAAACTTATTGACAAGATATTATTGTTTTGCTAAACTATACATGAGCCATGAGATATGGCGAATTTCTTCATTTTAATTTTCTTTTCATTTTTTATAGGTTTGTTACCTATAAACCTTTCGGTGAAAGTGATATCTGAGATGGATGTCACTTTTTTGTTGATTTAATTATTTGACAAATTGTTAAAATTTTGTTAAGTTATAGATGAGCCATGATATATGGTTTTGTGTAACTTCTTTTCATAGTTGTTCCATGTTTTATATTCGTAAGTAGTTAGCCGAATATAAACCTTTCTTTTTTCTCAGAGAAGCGATATCCTTTATTGGATATCGCTTTTTTGTTGGTTTTATACCTCTACTTTTGCTATAATAAAGGAAAATGAATTGACAAAGGAAAATCGCATTATGAACTATATGCATTTATTGGTTGGTCATCCAACGCAAAATTCTAAGAAATTTGAAGTGTGCTACGTGCTTGGCGACACGGCTTATGTTCGTCCCAAACGATTAAAAGAGGACGCAAAACTATCGTTTATTGATTGGCCTGACACAGTTTTAGGACGCTTGCGAGTTGCTTATGACCGCGTACCTTTGAGAGACGATCGTGATAGCGTTTTGGTCGATTATCGAAAATTAGTTGGTTGTTTAAAAGATGCTTTTATTGTCTTGACAGATGGTTCTTATGAACCGTCAGAATTATTTGAGGAAACGTGTTTAGATAGTGATTTGCGACGTGTCTTTATAGCTGCTTTGGGTGTTTTTGGTTTGTCTAATCTATTGAAGTTGAAAACCAATGATGTTTGGAACTTGTTAGAAGATTTAGATGTATCTGTTCATAAAATTCCTGACAAAGTGGTGTTTAACCGTTTGCAAGAATGTTATTTTAATAAAGGCTTTTCGGTTTTCGCTTTGTCTGAAACATCTGAAAGTAACAGTGTATCCTTTGAGCAGACGACATCTTTGTTAGATGACTCTTTGGTGAGTTTAGCGACAGCAACATCTGAATTGGAAAATGATGCCATTAAGACGTCAGAGGGTTTTGAGTCAGAGGTTGTTGCATTAGATGAAGCAATTACAAGTACGTCTGAAGAACATCAATTGAACAGCTTATATTATTCAGAAGCTTTATCAGAAGTGGCTGTGGAAGATGCTGTCAAACCTATTCTATGGTCAGTGACTGATGGTGACCCTAAGATAACTTATGTGAAGCAATCATTGTCTGATCTCAAGGATTCAGAGGTGTCAGGCGTGTATATTGCGGATGCTATTAAATCACCTGTATTTACGTGGCCAGCTGATAATGCGGAATTTAGAGCGTTACCGTCACGCGAACAGTTAGAAAAGTATGCTGTGGAAAACGAAGTTCCTTTATTTGATATGACTTTTAAAGAAGATACTGTGAAACTACCTGATTTAGATGTTCCTAAAAAAGACACCTTTTATGTAGAATCGTCTGATGGCTCTGTGTTGAATAGGGGAATTCCTAAAAAAGATACCTTTTATGTGGAACCTTTGCCTAAAGTACGATCTGAAGAGGATATTTCTGTTTTAGATACTGACACACCTAAAAAAGATACCTTTTATATGGAACCTATTCGTAAAAAAGGTGATTTTGATTCACCGTTCTTTTATTCTTGGTGTAAAGAGGGGCTTTTGGCAAATGTTGAAGTATGCGTAACCGACAATAAATCAAGTCTTCAGGACGCACGTTTAGAGGTGTTGTTAGATAGATTACCTCCGAAAGATGTTCTTAAGAATGTTTATGTGGATTATGGGCCTTTGCGTGGCGCTGTGCAACTTTGTTTATTGCAAGATTTTTTCGATGTTCGTGTGATGGTTGATAATTTGTTGACCTTGTTTGATGCGATTGGTCGTGGGGATTATGTGATTTACGATGATTTGCGTTGTGAGAAAATTAAATCTTTACGTAGTGGTTTGGTTCGTTGTCTTTTAGAGATTAAGGGTACTGTTGTATCACCTCTTTGGAACAATCAAACGGACGATTTGCTTGGTTTTGATGTGACGACGGTTCAGCGAGTCTTGACTAATCTTATAAAAATTTATGGTCGTAATGAGGGTACTATTGAACGTTGGTTTACGGTGTCTGATGAAACAAAACGATTGATTAAACAAGCACTTAGCTATGTGTCAGACGATACCATGTTCGTCAAAGTGCCTGTATCGCTTAAACATACGGAATTTAGCGACTGGTTGACCGAGAAAGAATGTGATGCCTTGTCACAACTCTTGTTCTTCGATGCTAAGAAAACGGACTGGTACCGCTCAAAAGCTATTGAAAAAGAGGTAATGGAACGTTATAAGGATTGCTCTTTGTTACCGCTTGACTTTTTAAAAGATGATACGGTGACGAGTCCTAGTCGCTATCGTAAGAATAACATCGAAGCGTGGGACTTCACCATTCAATCGCTCTTGCCACATCCTTTAGCGACAGTGGCTGAATATGTGATTCGTTACCCTTATAAGGGTGGACGTGAAGATTTGGAAAAAGCCCTTGCCTGGGCTAAGAAAGCTGAACAGTCTTTACCTTATCTTCAAGTAACTGTTGGTTATGGTGACAGTGTTGTAGATGATCTTCCTGTTGTCGATGCGGACATGTTTCCAGATTGTTCTGAGGGCCAGCGTGACGTCTTACGAGCGGTTCAAAAAGCAACCTTGGCGCTTCGTGGCAGTCTTGGTTATGGTGAGCCTGAAGATGCCTTGAGGGACGTGACGAATGGCGTGAAGACGCTTTTGGAAGAGCTGTAAAGAAAGGATTAGTAATGGATAAATCAGTAGTAAATGGACAATTAGTAACGTCTTTGTCTTCACTTTTAAATGATAAGAAATCAGTCGCTCAGACGGTTAATATAACTAAGGTTTATACGGTTGATGGGAAATCGTATTGGTACAGTCATGATGCTTTAGCTAAGCTGACAAATGGTACTATTCGTGAGTTGTCAAAAGTTGATGCTGAAGCATTAGGGATGCATCATGTCGATGATGAGTCTATGGGTAATACCTTGCAGCCTGTGGCACAATCAATGGTTGTTCCTGTAGTGGGTGGTGGCCTTGTTGGACTGTTTTTGGCTTGGTTAAAGAAACGTAAGAAAAAACGTCAAAAACGCTTTGCAGATTAAAAAGGACTAGTAGTCCTTTTTATTTTGGTATGAGTTATGGATACGGTTCATTGACAGTTGTTAGAGGCGGGCTTATAATAGTTATATGATATAAATAGAAACGGAGCATAGTAAATGCCTAAGTTTAGTAAAGATGCATTTAATAAGTCTGGTAGTCTTGATTTGGAAAAATCTAGTCTTGACTTGGAAAAACCTCGTAGACGAAATCGTGTAGTTGACGAACCTGAATACGTTAATCAATTTGGTGAACGTGTTAATGAGAATGGACAACGGATTGATGAATATGGCAGAATTATTGTGCACTCATCTGTGCAACAACAAGCGGCGCCTGTTCAAGTAGTTGTTTCTCAATCTCAAGGGATGTCTCAAATGCAAGGGCAATTTCAATATGGTGATGGTCGGATTCGTCATCGTTTGATTAATCCATTGACGTGGCTTTGGATTTGGCTAACATGTGGTTTTATTGTTTTGTATTGGCTGGTTAGCTCTAAGCATTACATTACTGTGTTCTAAGAAAGGGTTATTTTAGTATGATGGACGCAACGGTAACAAATGGTCAATTGGCGACACATTTGTCTGATCTTTTAATGACTGAGAATGTTTTTGATGATTCAGTAAAAATTAACGAATCGGTGACAAAAACAGATACTGATTTAGAAGCTCTATTTAATGAAGTGACACGTTTGGAAGAACGTGCTAAAGAAAAGAATGCAATAGCTTTGCAATTGTCAAAAGGTGAAACGGTGACTTCTGAAGTGTCTGGTGTGGTTACAGAGAAATCTTCTGGTAGTGAGCATATTTCTGACGTGGTTGGGCGTGATGTTTTTGCAGGAACGCATTCGATTAATACTGCTTCAGATGATTCTGAAGTTAAATCAGAGCCAGTTGGTCGTGATGTTTTTGCAGGAACACATTTGGTTAGCATTGTTTCAGGTAATTCTGAGGCTAAATCAGAGCCTGTTGGGCGTGATGTTTTTGCAGGGACACATTCTATTGGACGTGTGCAAAATACGTCTGAAAATACGGTAAATTTACCTACTCAAACGGTTAATCAAACGACGTCGTCTAAACAAAATGATAAGAATCTGATTAAAGTTTTTGCAGTAAATAATAAAGTTTATTGGTATAGTCGTGATAATTTGGATGATCGTAGTAATCGTGAAATTTATGAACTTTCAGAACAAGAAGCTTTAGATTATGGGATGCATCATTCAAAGACTGAAGGTGCAGTTAAGAAAACGTATTTTACAACGGAAGAATTAGCTGAGCGTAATAAAAAGACGACGTTTGGTGGGAATGATACGGTAACTGGTAATGCAGATTCTGGATCAACATCGCAAGGAATATTGCCTCGAACAGGTGATGCGCCCGTTCCTGTTCCGTTAGTAAGTGCATCGATGGGACTCGGAACACTTCTTCTAGCATGGCTGAAAAAACGTAAGAAAAAACGTCAAAAACGTTTTGTTGATTAAAACTATGAGTGATTCATAGTTTTTTTATTTTGATATTGACAATTGTAGTGTTTTTGGTTATCATGATTAAAAAGATGTGAAAGGATTTGTGTTATGAAACGTGTTGAAATGAAAACCTTGGTTAAAGATACGATTTTTGAATTGTTTTCGGATGCTTTTAGGGGGACGTCTAAGAAAGTAAAATTTATTTGTGAACATTATACGGCTGGTGGAATGTCTTTGAAGTTGTCTTCTTATTCGTATTCGGTTGGTGTAAATGTCTTTTATTCAGGCGAAGTGTCTTATTATAAAGCGTATGACCGTGAAAAAGGACCTATTCGTGTTGTTTTTGATGTTGCTGAAATGTATGATGATGACGAAGTCCATTCAAAATTAGAGGCACTTGTGGCTGAGTTAAAAGATGATTTTGAATATTATTTTTAAAAAGGACTGATCGTCCTTTTTTTAATAGCTTTAGTGTTGTTTTTTTGGTAAACTAAAGGTAACTGAAAGAAGGAAGATTAAACTTATGTTGAATGTGTTTTTATTTTATTGTTTGCTTGCATTAGGTTACACGTCGTTTTTAGCTTTTATTAATGAATGTGTTACTATGCCTAAATGGCTAAAAGGCATTTTACTTACGAGTGAATGTGTTGTCCTTGCGTTTATTTTTATCGTACCTTTCGCTGTTAAACCTACGGTCACACAAATCACGCGTACGGTTAAAGCACCGTTTCAAATCGAAGCTCTAAATGTATCCGATTATGCGATACGTGATGGTCAAGTGCTTGAAAAGACGAAAGATTATCATGGTGACAAGACGATTGAAGATATTGGTTCGGGAACGTTGACTTATAGTTATGGTGGTAAGAAGATAGCGACGCCTATTGAAACAATAACTTTTGATCGTAAGTCTGGTCAAGTGGGAGACCTTACCGTTGTTGAGAAAACTTATCATTATCCATTGATTAGCGATACGCGTGCGGTTGTTACCGTGCATATGAAATGAAAAAGGCTTGAATAGTTTTTTTTTGTGAGATGTATTATATCATAATTTTAGTTGGATTCTTATTTAGAATTAGTGACGATTAAACGGTGATTAGTTTGTTTGAACAGTTCTTTATGCTATAATAGAAAGAAAAAAGGATATTTGATATGATAGATAAACGGTCTTATAATTCTTACATGGTAAAGCCTGGGATTACGGTAAATATCCCAAAAAATGATGGGAAAGTAACCATTGAAAATTACGGTGATGAGGCCTATTGGGGAGATTTCTATCTTAGGTCGGAAACAGGTGCGTATTCGGTGACGCTTGAGGGCGTTAAGTTTGGTACGGATCAATATAAGAAAGATTTGGAAGAAGACGGTCACATTAATATTACCTTGGAACCTGTGGCTAAAGATTCTAACAAACGTAATCGTTTGGATTTATATAATGTCACGTTTAACACGTTTGAATCAGACATTATCTCTAAAGAAGGGGATAGTCGGATTGTCGAGACGATGTTTAAAGAAAAAAATACAGTGACGTTATCAGATCAATCGCTTAACCGTTCAGAAGTTAAAAACAGTACGATTTCGGAATCGTGGATTGATGATAGTAGGATTTCAAATAGTACGGTTAAAGCGTCGAGTCTTATGGATTGTTCTACGTTTAATTCTGATTTTGATGACGTTATGGGCATGCGAGGGAACGCGTATTTATCGCGTTTGCAGGGTGATTTTCTTAAAGGTGGTCGATTATATGCAGTTTCTCCATCTGAAACTAGTCGTACCTTTACCGATGGCTGGGTAGTAGGTACAAATCGTGAGACAGGTGCTTACGAGACCTTTTCTTATGACAATGGTGCTGATTTTTGTAAACATCTTGCTACAACTTATTTGCATAATGACTTTCCACAAGGTCTTACGGACATGGAAAATCACGTTGTTGTTGGCCGTGAGTTGATAACGGAGATTCAAAAACAGTATGCGGCTTTGTCAGAAGATGAGCGTGAAACGGCGCTTACAAATGCACCATTTTTGACGTTAGGTCATTGTCCTGTTATCGAAGAAGAGCCGATTATCGATCCGAGTCAGTTTGATATGCCAACTTATCAACGTCACTTGTGATTGTAAGACAGGTTGATGAAAGCTATTAGAAAGGCGTGAGTGCCTTTTTTTGTGTAATATATTGTATCATAATTTTAGTTGATTAATCCGTGACGTGTGGCTGATTTGATTTGTTGAGTTGACTGATTTGGCTGATTTCAATTGGATTGACTTGTCGGTTCGCAGTTTGATTTTGTTATTTCGTCCCGCCCTCAAAAAATCAGCGCTGGCGTCAGCTAGCGCTGCCCAGAAAAAACAAAACCTTGGCGGAACGCCAAGGTTTTGTCAATAAAAGGTTAATAAACGTTTAATAAACGCTCAATAACCGATTAATAAGGGTTGATAAGGGATTAAGCCAAGGTCATCAAGTGTGCGATAAATGTCGTCTTCAAGTTGCTCGGTCAGTTGAACAATGTCATCGAGACAACAAGATGAGTCTTGTTTTAAGGTAATGGAGATGTTACTATCAGAAGAGATGTTTAGAGTGCCGTGTCTGACGATTAGATAGGCTTTTGGCTTGTTATGGAAGGCACAGATTTTAGCTTCAAGTTTACCTTGATCTTCTGAGAGATGTTGAACGAAGGTAAAGTCAATGTTGTTGTAAGAATAGCTGAATTGAATAGGGTTGCTTACGGTGGGATTGATAACAATATCATCAATATCCAGGGGATTGAGTAGCTTTTCGATATAGTCTTCTGTAGGATTTAGGGCTAGCTCTTGATTGAGATGCTTGGCGCTTTTAAGGAGTTTTTCTAGATAGATGTTATCCATGACACAAGGTTTCCTTTCTATTGATTAATAAAGTTGTCAAGTTCTTTTTCAGTATCTTGTTTCTTGATCTTTTCAGGGTTGTTTTCATAAGATACGGTCACACGCGCAATGGGAATTTTGACAAGGTCTTTGGCACCTTTATAGGTGACTTCGTAGGTGCGTGTGGCAAACTCAATACGTTCGATGTGACGACTGGTGTCACTTTCTTCTTTTAGAGGACTGTTTTTTGCTACGATGAGTTCTGTGGCACGACGGTCCGTTTTTGTGACGCCATTTTTGGTAAAGGTAAAGTCATTGCTTTCTGTTAGTGATTTGTCGATTTTATCTTCGGTTGTGTAAGCATCGTGCATGAAGGCAGAAAGTGCGACACTTCCAAAATCAGCGTCAGGGTCAGCTGTGACGTTAATATTTTGATTGTTTTTATAGACGGTTCGGTAGTCACTTGTTGTGACAAGATGACTTTTAAAGTGTGTTGTGGCGTCACTAGGACCGTAGAATTCTATGACGTTACCGAGTTCAAATGAAATGATGCCGATGAAAGTGAGGATACAAATAATTGCAAGGCATGTTTGTTCGTCATCGTCAGTTTTTTTATAAATAGTTTTATAAATGATGAAAAAAACAATGGTAGATGTAAGTAGTAACCACGGAATAATGTGGTCAATAGGATCAAAGCTGTGAATCATAGAGCCTCCCATTTATCTTCCATGTCTTCAATGGCTTTTTTACGGATGGCACGCATATCTTTTAAGGGAACACGTGGGTCAGCATAGGTAACATCAATACCGTAAGCAATACCCATACGAATTTCGTACATTTGAGAGGCTGAAAAACGTGGGTTGTTGTAAAGGCTAATTTCGGTACCAACGGGCACGCCTGCACGTTTTTCAAAGGCTAGCCCTTCACGAAGTTGGAAGAGTTGTTCAGGATTAAATTTTGGATTGAGAATAGATGTAATATCAAGACCTTCGACAAGTGCAATGTGGTATTGATACATTTGTTCAGGACTGTAGCTAGGGTCAGCGTAAGGGGTTGGGTCGATGTTTTGTTCGTAGCCAAGATTGATTTGATGTTGTTGTTCTGGGATCATGATGGTGTCCTTTCTGTGATTGCTTTTTTAGGAATAATGAGATGATTGGATAAATAGTAGTTGTCGTAGTCTTCAGATTGGATAGTGTTTTTAGATGATTTGATGAAGAAGGGATTATTCATGGTACGCTTAAAATAAAGCGTATTTCCTTTTTTAGTAACGTTGTAGTTGGTGGTAATAGGGCGTTTAGCGAAGCGGACATAATTAATGCCGTCGGCTAATAAGTTTGTGGTTGATACTAATGCAAGTAGACTAAAGAGGATGCAGAGACTTTTGATGATAAGGGCTAAATGGTTACTTTTATAAGGTTTTGTGGCAATGTCAGCGGATTGACGAAGGATGAAGAAGGTTCCAACAAGGTTGATGATAATGAAGAGCAGAATGAGAAATGGGTGTGTTCCAAAAATGCTTGGCATGTGTGGTTTCCTTTCTTTAAAATTGTGATGTTAGTTTTTCCAAGGTCGCTTTTTGAGGGCGTTTTTTAATTGTTGAGCTTTGTGTTAAAAGTGACAATCAACTACCGCTCACTGAAGTTTAAAAAAGCACCCTGAACCATAATGGCCAGGACGCTTTTTCGTTGTCATGCGAAACGTATGAAGTTTCTTGCGGTTACTTTTATTATACAGTGATTGGAAAAACTGTCAAGTAGAGAACATGACGTGCTTAGTTTTGGTGCACGCGCTCACGGATAGTCGCAAGTGACTCGTCAACGAGTAGCTTACCGTCTACAAATACAGTTTGCAAGGCATTCCAATGAGAGTCTTCAGCTTCTTTTTCTGTCAATTCGTCTTTCCAAATCAAATTATTTTGAGATTGATCACCTGTCAGGGTTGAGATGTCAAAGTTTGGATCTTCAGCTAAGACGTCTGCTTTACGAGCAACAACGATACGTCCACGTTGTGAGCGTTTGGTTCCGTCGTCAGTTTTAGGGTCTTTAAAGAGCATGCGTTCCTCACTATTAACCGTTGCGGCAGTTGCTTTGACAGCAAAGCCAAAGGTGTCGCGAGTATGGTATTGGTAAGAGAATGAGCCGATACCAAAGACGATATTGGTTGATGCAAAGCCTTTAGCTTCTAGGCGTTTACAGATGGCTGTGGCACGTTCTAGGGTGATAGAGTCGCCGTAAATAGCGCCAATATGTGGGTCAAGGACTTTATAGCCTTGTTCATTAATCGTTCCGCCAAAGGTATCCCAGAGGCATTCAATGAGCCCTTTTTCTTCAGGCGTTACGCCGTTTGTTTTTGTCCCTGTGACGATATCGACAGGATTACCACTATCGGGACGAACGACCAATTTGCCATCACGCGCCATGATGATATCTTTAAGCGCAGGGAGGTATTCGGTCACGACTTTCCAGAAGTCCCACGTGTCTGAGACGACAGAGAAGAGACCAGTTGGGTAAACGTCTACAAGAAGGTGTTTGAAGAGTTTTAGTTCATCAGCTTGTCCGTAAGAACACATGACACTGTGTTCTGTGGCTGAGATAGAGGATCCTGTTGTGGCATTTAGTGGCGCATGGTAGTATTTATGGGCGCCAAAGATAGCAGGAATGGTATCTGTTCCTTGGAAGGATGTTAAATGTCCCATGCCTGATGCCATGCCTGATTGTTCTGAAGACATGCCTCGGAAGGAGAAGTCATGTCCTTGGAAGGCAACGCCTGATGTTGATCCTGTTGTTTTAAGGGCGTAGTCGTTTAAGACTTTACGGTATTGGTAGGCGAGGGTTGCACTTGTAATGGGTTGCCAAATCGTGGTTGATAAAATGGTTTCAAGGAAGTTAGTTAGCCAGAAGAACTCAGGTTTTGTGTTTTCAATGGTCATGACAGGACAACGCATTGGTGCGAGTGTTCCTTCAGGAAGCGCTTGGATCTTGATTGGCAGATAACCAAGGTTATGAAGCTGAATAAGGTGTTTGGTATAAACGTCTTCTTTTCCAAGGGTTTGTTTGACAAAGGTTTCATAAGTTAAGATGACGTCTTCAAGGGGTTGATTGAAGAACTCGTTGTTAAAACGATCAATAAGGTATTCTTTGATGAAATATTGGAGTCCAAAGAAGACAACTTCATTTGACCATGGGGCAAATTTATTAGAACGTGGTGTTAGGGTTGAATAGACTTTAGTCGTACCTTCAGGGTATTGTTCACGGTGGGATAATTTGTAAAAGTCGGTAGCAAGGTAGATAGGTGTTGTTATTGACATAGGGAGTTTCTCACTTTCTTACTTGTTTAATTTTTCAATGATATCAAGTACAGGTCGTACATAGAATTGATGGTTGCCGTCAAAGTCGTGGCTAGACATGGACATGGCTTTTGGTGGCGTTGCAATGGAATCGGTTGTAAAGACTTTTTGGAAAGTTTTTGGAATGTTTCCTTGTGTCATGGCTTCTTCAGCATGTGTGACAATGAGCCAGTTATTTTTGGATGTGATTCCTAAATCGTTTTCAATGGCTTTGACCGCGCCAACGAAGGTACCACCATAAGAGCAGAGGTCGTCAATAATGATGAGTGGCGCGTGTTTATCAGGTGTGCTTGTTTGTTTTTCAATATGGGCTTTAATGTCTTGGATTTGACCCGTTGCAAAGTCACGGACTTTTTCACAGATGATGACATTTGGGTAATCGTTGGCATTATAGCGTTTGGCAGCACCTTTGTCTGGGAAGACGAACCAAGCGTTTTTGGTGTCTAAGCTTGTGTAGGTGATGACGTCTTTTGCGAATGAATAGATCTGAGTCGTTTCATCAGACCATTGGTCTAGATATTTAAACTCTTTTGCAAAGTTGTCGTCAAGATTCTGTTTTGATTTTTGATTTAACTGTTTTAGCGTTACTTCCGAGTGTGGATCCAGAATGAATACTTCGTTAATTGCCCGAAGGTTTCGTATCAAGAGCGTGGTCATAATGTCTAGCGAAAAGGCTGTTCCTTCATTTTCGGTTCGATCCATTCGTGAATAAGGCATGTAACCGATATAAAGATTGTAATTTTCCTTATATGAGTGAATGGCGTTGTCTAATAATAAGAGTTCAAAGATAGATGCGTCGCCGTTATATTTCCAATAGACATCGTTAATAACGTTGTAAACATCCGTGATAACCATTTCTTCGGGTAAATCTAATCGACGTTCTTTGTTTGGAAAGTCGATAAAGTTAACTTTTTTTCCGTTTAAATAGATCATATTTATCTCCTTTAGGTATATAGTGGTTTGATGTTGTCAGCTAAGACTGTATAGCATCTCGGTGGACGACCTTTTTTTGTCGTCGCTCTGAGGACATTTGTTTCTTTTAGAAAGCTTTGGACAAAGGTCATGTGTCGTAAGTTGGATGGTAAGGTCTTAGCGTATTGCGGTTGGAAATGTGCTAATAAATCTCTTGTTTCTTCTAATGTGATAGATTTACCCGCAAGTAGAAGAGGTAATGGATAGCGTTCCCAGTTCTGAGCTAAAATGTTAAAGGCTTTGTTAACCATGGTTGTGTGATCGAAGTCGAGGTCTAATCCAGGTTCAAATGTGGACCAACCGTTTGATAGGTTGACATGTTCTGTCAAGAAGACCAAAATGGGAACCGAGATGACATGTCCTCGTGGATCACGATCGGGATCTGTTTGAGCAGGGAGTTCTTGGAGGCGATAGCTTAATTGAGAGAGATTTGTTTTGGTGTCAAGCGTTCGTTGAACAGCGTGTGAGATAGACTCATTGGGCGCTAAAAGAACGCCAGGTAAGGCTTTTTTCTTGGAGTCTTCACGAGTTGGGGTGAAGAGTTTGACTGTATTGTGTGTTCGATCAAGGGCTAAAATTAACAGATCGACAGCGACGTTTTGGGTTGGGGTTAGTTGCATTGTTTATTTCCTTTCTTCGTTATCGTTCCATACAAAGAGAGCACCGAGGGCATTTAGAATGTAGAAGATGTATTTGCCAACATTGGCAAAGTTTCCTTGGACGCCCGCTTTTGCGAGTTGAACAATGTTGTAGACCAACCAGAAACGCCATTGTGTTGTGAGTTTTAAGGCGTTAAAGATATTGGCGACAAGAGATAGTGCAAAGGCAACAGTTGTGATGTAGGCAAGCGTGTTCATTTGGCCGCCATAGCCGATATAGTTGGTGCCGTATGCAAAGGCAAAGGCTAGGATTGTGGCAAAGATGGCAACCAGTTTTGTTTGAATCTTGCTGAGTCGATTTGGTTTACCTTCTTGTGATTTTTGCCATTTTTGAATAGCGAAGGTGTAAATGATAAAGGTTACAGGGTAGGTGATGATGGCTGCTTTGTTACCAAGGATGTAATCAATTGTTCCTGAGAGGACGGTATTTAGAATACCAAGGTAATTCCCCCACTTGTTGACTTTTCCTGTAAAGCGTGTAGATAGCATGGAAATTCCGACGTTTGTCACAGAGATAAGTCCAAAGGGTACAAGTTTTGTCCACGCGCCCCAATGAACAAATTGGTCTAGGCGTGAGTTGAGGTAGCCTGATGCGATGGCAATGCCGATAACAAGGGCAACACCTAAGAGGTCGAACCACTTAGATGTGGCAAAGAGTTTCAATGATTTTTTCATTGTTTTTCTCCTTTTTATTTATGATTATTATTTATGATTAAAGTATATCAAAACTAGATAGAGGTGTCAACAGTTTGTATCCTTTCGTGTGCCTTGTCATGGTTCCTCTTGAATAATCTTTTGGATTTGGTTTGATGTCTGTGAATTTCATGGCTGTCTCCTTTCTTGATGGTCACTTTTTTTAAAGGTCAAAACGTAGGCGGTTAATTTTTTTGTAAAGGGCTTTGATGGTTGGAATGACTTGGTCAATATCTGTGACGGTTTTTTCGGTGTCATAGGTGATGATAGGACTTTCGTCAGGTTGACAAAGATAGTCGTTCCATGATTGATAGGTGATAGTGACACCGTTTCTAATCTCTTGTGTCTCATCAGGATGCGTTTGAGTCGATAGGGCGACGGTGATGCTTTGATCGTCACTGATAGTGACGAAGCATTCGGTATCATTATCACTTCCAAATGGTTGAGCGCCCCATTTTGTAAAGAAATCATCGGGGTCAGTTCCTGGATAGCGTTCTTGAAGGCGGGTTTTAATGGCTTCTTTTAATGGCGTGATTTTCATAAGTTTATCTCCTTTTAGCGAGTTTTGTAAGCATTTTTTGTTTATCTAAACGGTCAATAGCTTTACCTAAGTCCTTAAGACTTTTAGGGACGTTTTTATAAGATTTGACAGTTTGTGAGACGTGGTAGAGTGGAGGATTGTTTAGAAAACTTGGGATTGGTTTTTGATTGAATTGAAAAGTAATGGTTGTGGTTGGTTTAGTAGCTTTGTTGACAATGATGGTGGTATTGACGGCGCCATCTTCATAGATGGTAAAAATGGTGTCGATGCTTGTAGGAATTGGAAAAGCGTCTTTTAGTTTTTGGATATTGTTATCAATAGTGTCATAGCCTTTGTGATGATGAAGGTGATTGATAAGCTTTTCTCTAATGTGGCTTTGTTGCATGTGTTAGCCCCTTTTGTTTAGTGGTCAAAGTGTAATTTTTTGATTTTTGTTATCATTTTCTTGATAGTTGGAACGATTTCAACGAGCATGTTGACTGTTTCAGATGTTTCATAACGGCTAATGACGACTGAGTCGAGTTCTCGATTGTAGGCGTTCCAACCGTAATGCGTGATGGTGACGTTATCACGTGTTTCTTGAGCGTCAGTAGAGCAGAGTTCAGCTTTTATGGTGATAGTGAGTGTTTTATCAGGATTTAAGGTTAATCGACACGTGAAATCGTCATTATTGAAGATATGACAGTCTTCGTTGAAGATTCTATCAGTAGTGCGTTTATAGGTTTTTTTGAGCTTTTCAAGGATTTCTTTTTTAGTCATAGGTTGTTTCCTTATAAATCGTAGATACTATAGCCTGCAAAGTCTGCCAAAATCTCTTTGTGTTCTTCAAAGAGTTTGCATTCGGCAAGTGCTTGGTCAAGGTCGTCTTGCGTCTCAATGGCTTTGCCTGGGTCTATCCAGTAGATGCGAGGGTTATTGCGGTTAGCTTCTTTAATTTGTGGCCAGTCGGCAAGGTAGGTGCTGAGGGCTTGTTTGTTTTTAAGTTGTTTTGTGGCTTGTGCTTTAACAAAGACAGCCACGCGCTGTTTTGGGGTCATTGGGTTCCTTTCTTTATTGTCCTTGATAGAGGATTTCTTTTAAGTTGTTGAGAGTTCGATCGATAATATAATGGAAGTTTGGTTCTACGAAAGTGAGTTTGTTTTTTTTAATGTTGACGGTTGCAATTGGGCTATGCACGTCTGGGTAACCAATAATTGTATGGCTTTTATTTGTTTTTGGGACTACAAGGATGGTTAGTTTAGATGGCGTGAGTTTGATTCGAGTTGTATTGGTGGAACTTGAAAAATATAAATCGTCGAGTGTTTCATACGTATCGGATTGTTTATAAGCTTCCATTAAGGCGATGAAATGTGGGTCGTTAATAAAGTGATTGATTTTATCGTAGACAAGTGTGTCTTTATGTAAGAATGAATAAAGTGACATGAGTGTTTCCTTTCTAGTCAATGGTGAATTCAAATGATTTGATATTTTTTAATTGGAATCCTAGGAAGAGATTTTGGTTGAAATATTCGATAAACCAGCGTTTACGAAGGGCTGCATGGTAGCGGGTTAGTGGACTATTTGGGTCGTCTTCACTGAAGTCATTTTCAAGATAGGCACGGTCAAAGGCTTCGTGTTCGACGGACATGAAGTCGTAGCCGTTATCGATTTCAAGATAATAAGTATAATCAAGAAGATACAAGAAATCATCAATTTTAGTTTGATTCCAGTTAGTGTCAAGATCGATCGTAAAGACAGTACCGTCATAATTGTTGTCGTAATTAAAATTTGTATAAAGGTTGTCTGGAAAATCACCAAACAGGCGAACAGTAAATTCACGATGGTCTTCTATTTGCTTTTGATAGAATTTGAGTTGGTCAATAGTTGTGAGGTGTTGACGTTCAGCAATAGGCGTTTCGGCTAAGAAAGCGTCACGAATAGAGCCTTGATAACCACCGTTAGTGCTTTCAAAGGTTTCGCCTGACTTTAGAGTGAGTTTGTAGTTGAGATAGAGTGACATATTAGGTGTTTCCTTTCAGTGTTTTAAGATAGTGTTCTGTTCTGTAATAGTTATCAAATTCGATAATGTCGAAATTTTCTTCATAGACAGTTGTTTTTGTTGAGAGGATAAGTTGTTTTAAACTGTCAAAAGCGGAATAGCTAGTGCTTGCTTTTTGGTTTTTAGGGATTGCGACTTGTGCGCGTTTTGTAAATTCATAAGTGGTGAAAAAAGGGAATTTAATCGCAGGGACGTCTTTTTTAAGACGAGAGGCAATATCAATGCCTGAGATGTCTAAATCACCGTGATAAAGGATGGTGACATCGCGGTCAAGTAGCGTTTGAAGCAGTTGTTTGACAGCACGATTAGGTTGTCCGCTGGCAATGATAAAGGGAAAAAGATAATCGTCACGAATCACGCGCGTGGCGGTGTTTTGGTTTTCAAAGACCCAGACAACAGGAGTGTCTTGGAAAGTTTGTCGGTCAAGGCTTAATAGGGAAACGCCTGTAAAATCGGGTGAAAAGATGCCTCTTGACCAGACGGTGATAGAGGCAAAGTTATCAATGATATTATGTTTATCTAAGTCAAGAGATTGGTAAGTGTCCATAAGAAAATCATTGAGGCGTTTGCGTAAGGGTTTACCTGCGTCAAGGGCGCGGGTGTCATTGAAATGCCTTAAGGCGTATTCAGATAGGGTTTGGTTGTGTCCATTTGGAAAAGTGGTCATAGAATTTCCTCATACATAAAGTCTTTTTTAGCTTGAACGGTTGTGACGCCGTCAACGGTAGTGCGTTCTAGCCATACGGTTGTCAAGCCTTTTGAGTTAGAAACGATTGGTAGAATTTTATTTGGTGTTGTGGCAATGAAGACGTCACAAAGGTCGTAAATTTTTTCAAGAATAAGAGCGGTTTGTTCATTATCAATCGATGAGAAGGCTTCGTCCATAAGAAGCACACGTGGCACGTCAGGGTTCATTTGATTTTGAATGATTTCAAGAAGGGCGAAGATAGGAAGGTAGTAGCAACGCACACGTTCGCCTGTTGAGAAGGAATTGACTTCATCGGTTGTTAAAAGGTTGATTTCGCCGTTGTTGTCGCGTTCATAGTAAAGATTTAGTTGGTACCAACGACGAGGTTCTAATTCGTCAAGAAGGTAATCGATGATATCTTCTGGAGTCGTGTCAGGGTCTTGTAAGTATTTGTGAAGATGGTCTTGTAAGTCTGTGAAGAAGCGGTTATGTTGGTTAGAATCGTTAATGATTTCAAGGAGTTCTTCACCATAAGGGGTGAGGGTATAGTTCGCTGAGAGTTGTAAGTGCGATGGGTTTTGTTGGTTCATGGTATCAACAAAGGCCTTGACATTTTTAAGAACGTCCGCATTGGTTTTTTGTAAAGATTCAAAGAGGATGAGACGAAGACGGATATGAGCGTTTTCAAGAAGTGTTGTAGCGACTTGACTACTGGCGTCAATCTCTTTTTGAAGATTGTCCATAAGGTTAACTAGTGATTGGTCATCGAGTTGAATGTTTTTCAACTCACGGATTTCGCGATTAAGGCGTTCAGAGAATGATGATTTCGGAATTTTTGGAACGTCTAAAGGTGTTGTTTTGAAGTTAAGGTAGACATCACGGGTATCAATAGTGTTAAGTTCGTCGGAAATTGTGTAGTTGTCAATAGTAATAGCATCAATGATGGCTTTTGTTTCTTCGTGAGCATCTTTGAGTTCTTGTTGTTTCTTTTCTTTTTGGCAATACGTGTCGTTTTTGACCTTAATCATGGCTGAAATGTTGGAAATATCATCACGAAGGTCTTCTTTTCTTTCTTCAAGTTCATTTTTTCGAGACGTTAATCGATCTATCATATTGATGTTTTCTTGATAGCGATCATCTGTTTGTAAATCTTCAAGTTCTTCTTGTTCTCGAATGCGTTTAGTTTTGATATCTTCAAGTCTTGTTGCAAGATTTTGATGTTTTGTTTGTTGGTTTTTTTGTCTTGTTTTATCTCTTTCAATGTCTTGAGCTAGGCGTCGAAGGTCTTTTTGTAATTGTTGGTAGTCTTTATAGTCTTGGACAAGCGTTGAACATTGATCTTGTGTGTAGCCATTTAAAGATTGTAGGAGCGGTTCTTGTGTATTTTCAAGTTGTTCTTGTTGTGATACAAGGTTATCTCGTTCTTTACAATGTTCATTGTACTGGTTTTTGTATTGCTGACATTTGGTTGTTTGTTCAGCAATTTTTATTTTGAGTGTGTTAATTTCGTTTTGTGTGTTTTCGTTGTTTTTTAAGTCGATTTCAAGTGTTTCTTTTTCTTGTTTTGTTTTAATGATGCTTGATTCGAGTTCTTGAAGTTGTGTTTGACGTGTGCGTTCACGGTTAGTGGCTCCGATATAGGTAACCGGTTGAATTTGGTTGGTGTTGATAAGAATATTTTGATAGACAAGTCCATTAGGCGTGAGTTGGACGTGTTTAAGAAATTGTTGTACGGTTGGGTTTGAAGTGGTTAGATAGTTTGTGAGTGGTGTTGACATAAAATAGCTCCTTTAGTAAGTGTGTCCGCTGACGTGAGTAGTTCGATGAAACCAGCTTCTTGCATGAGGGCTTCGATGCGGCGTTGGTCATTTTCTGAGATGTTTTCTTTGAAATCAATTTGTGTGTAAAGAGGTTGTGCGTTTGTGGCAATAAAGTGTGTTTTGGGTTCCGTCGTTTGCTGAAGTTCTTTTTGTTGCTTTTCGTTTTGGGTAAGTTGTTCGTTTAGTTCGTTAATGGCGATGACGATAGCTCGTTGTTCATTTGTGAGACTGTTTAAACGCATGTCTAATTTAGTGTCAGGCTGGTATTGTCTTGCTTGGTTCATAAGATTACTAAAATGGTTATTTGCGTCATCTAAGTTTTCGGCGTCTTTTTCAATAGTTTTATCTAAGTTTTTGATTGTTGTTTCGAGTTGTTCGTATTTTTTATGGTGTTTTTTATCATTTTTAAAAGCTTTGTTGATAGCTGGCCATTGTTCGTAAGCAAAAGGTAAAACAGGTTGATGTGTTTGTTCTAATTTTTTAAGTGTTTCGTTATACTCTTGTTCTTTTTGAGCAAGTGTTGTATTGATTTCAGAAAGGTCTTTATTACAGTCATTTAATTGATTTTGAAAATTGTTTTCTTTTTCTTTTTCATTTTTGATGTCTTTTTTAAGATCATGGATATGTTGTTCAATGTCTCTATTTTCTTGTCGACGAGATTCGAGTTCTTTGATGACTATTTCTAATTCTTCTTGGTTATTTTTTTGGTCGATTTCATGTTGTTCGCGCTGTGTTTCAAGTTCTTGAAGTTCTTCTTCTAAGGCATCTAGTTCGTTAGCGTTTTTGTTAATGGCGTTGAACATATTTCCAAGAATTTCTTGAAGGGCTTTTAACGCTTTTTGATTTTCGTTAGAATTATTGCTACGTGCTTTAGCAACAGTTGCTTGTTCTTTAAGAAGACTATGGATTTTACGTTGTTCGCCAGTGGCTTTGACAATATGTTGGCTATAGCTTGTGAGTTGATGTTTGAAGGCATCATCGTTCATAAGGCTTGGAAGGATGTCTGCGACTTGGTCAAGGAGGTCTTCCATGTTGTAGTTTTTACTGTCTGTAGAACTAATGATAGATGGGCTTGTGATTTTGTGGGTTAATTGAATAAGGGTTTTAAAGTTGTCAAGGCTTGTATGGTAAAGGTTACGTGCAATATAGCTTTGGTAATCTTTAATAGATGAGAAGGTTTCGGTAATTTTGTTAGTTCGTTCGAAATTTGGTAATGATAAGACGTTTTTTTGGTCATTGAAGAAGGTGATGTCATGATTATCAAGGACATAGGCGCGTTTGGTGATACCAGAAGCGTTTTTTTGATAAGCTGTGACGATGGTTATTGGTTCGTTGTTGATAAAAAATTGTCCGTAAATATAGGCAGGGTCACCATTTAAGAGATCACCTAGTTTACGGTTAGTTTTTTGACCCATATTTAATGATTTTTGAAGTTCGAGGGTGAGAAGAGCAGGATAAAGGGCGGTCATGAGAAGGGTTTTCCCTGTTCCGTTACTGGCCTTGATGATGACAGCGTTTCCTTTGATGTTGATGTCTTGTTGTGGGTAGTCGGCGAAGTTGACAACGCCTAGTTTGGTAAGTTTTTGCATGTAAGGGCTCCTTTAGAGTTGTTTAAATTGTAAAGAGGTTAAATCATAGTCAGTAATGACTTGTTTGACGTCTTCATCGGTGAGGGTTTGTGATTTGTGGGGTGATTTTTCAATGAAATCATCAAGGGTTTCATTGTTTCGATAGTGACACATGAAATCAAGGGTAACGAGATGAGAGGCACTTTTTTTAGGAAAGGCATTTTTGTCATTTTTACTGATGAGGCGGATGTTGTCGCCATTGGTGTAGATGTCATAACCTGCACTGTCATTAGAATAAGGTTCTAATTGTCTACGGATGTCAGTTATGGTGACTTTTTTCCAAAGGTGTTTATGGTCACGTTTGTTCATGGATGGATGGGTGAGCAAATGGTTAATGATTTGTGTTGTGGGAGGTAGAGGCTCTTTTGGTGACTTGTCAAAAGAAATGGCAGGGTCTTTTTTTTTGATGATGACAGCTTTGTCGTCAACGCTATCCGTATCAATGAGTTTGTCTTTTTTGAGTTTTTGGATAACGCTTTTAAAAATAACGTCACGATTTTTGTGAATATCTGGTGTGGCGTCAATGATTTGTTGGGCAAAGGTTTCTAGGGGGATAGGCGTGTCTTTTTGTTCAGAGACAAGAGCTGATAGGATGAGAAAATAGAGACCATAAGCAAATGGTGATGAAAAGACAGGTTCATCGTTCTCGTTCACTAGTTGTAATTTAAAAGCGTTTGGGAGTTGAACAAGTTCAAGACCAGTGTCTGCATAGAGTTGGTCTTTAAGAACAGGATAGCTTTTTTTGAGTAGGCGATAGTCTTTATCTGTTTCTCTGATGACGTTCGTAGTCAGCAATTTCTGTAGTAAGTTTGGCAAGTTCTGATTCAACGTTTCTTGTACGTGTTTGGATAGCATTGTTTGGTTTGACCTCCAGGGAAAGATTTGGAATAGTAAAACGAGCCGTTTTACCATTTGGCAGTAGCGTTTCGATGATGGTAGTGGTGTTACTATCAATAGGCTCAATGCCAATGAGTTCAGGGTTGGCTTTTAGTTGTTCAGGATCGTCATTTAAGAGACCTTGACGAATAGCAAAATAGGTATCACTGTCATAGTGTCCAGATAAATGTGGGTTTTCTAGAAGTTTTTGATGGATCTTAAGTTTTTTCAAGTGTTTACGTAAATCGTGAACACTAGATTGATTCATCAGGTATTGACGTTTTTTCTCATCAACTTTTGGACGAGACTTAGGTTTTGGTTTGGCATCAGGCATGATGATAAGCATTTCACGACCGTTTAGGGAAGCGATAGCGTTAGTTGTGACATGGTGCATACAATTATCAGCCATGATGGTTTTAAAGTCTTTGTCACACCTTTCAAGGGAAGATTCATTGAAGAAGTGTTTAGCGAGTTTAATGAGTTTTCCTTTGGTTTCGAGATTTGTTCGAATGTTTTGAAGATAATCATTAATGGCGAGAAGAGTGTCGCTAATGGTTGTGAGTTTATAGATGAAATTTTTATAAATATTGTTTTTAGTGAGTTGTTCGATAAAGCGAGTGACGTTGTTTTTAATGCGTTCAGCAGTTGTCGCATCTGCCGTAACACCTTCGATGTGTTTAGCAATGTCTTTATAAAATTTTGAGTATTCAAGAGCTTCTAATTCTTTTAAACGTTGTTCGATGAGTTTGCCGTCTTGAAGTAGTGTTTCTAAAATATCTTTAGCAACATTGCTAAATTCATTGATGTGGGCGGATAAGTGGTCAATAGTTTTAACGATGCTGGCTTCACTTTGAATGGTGATGAGTTCTGCCTGCAATCGATTGGCACTGTCACGCAAGTGATTGAGTTTAGCGTCGCAACGTTGGTAGAAATTACCTGTGGTATCATCTAGTAAGAATTCGTATGCGTCTTTAATGCTTTCAGGGTCTTCAGAATACATGAAGTTGGTGAGATGCGTGATGAATTTTTTGAAATCTCCGATACTTAGTTGAACGATGACGGTGTCGTTGCTGAGAGTCGCAAGGTTCATGATAAGGCGGTACCAATTGGTTCCTTTGGTGCTGAGTTGGTAGGTGGACTCTTTAATGACCGTGTCTTTAGTGAGACCATAGGCGCGAGATTGGTCGTAGGTGATAAGGTTAAATTTGTCGAGTTGTTCAATCACGTGGCTATTAGCGAGGTGTTTGATTTGATCGTATGTGGCGCTACCGTGGTCATAAAGTAAGGTTAATAAGTCTTGCACATTTTTGTTACTGGCAACATATTTAATAGGTTCCCATTGTTGTTGAGTCATGAGATGGTGTTTCCTTTCGTGAGTAATTTTGGTACCGAGGTTAAGATAGTCTATTGATAAAATTTTTTGAATGGATTGGCGATATTATTTTTGATGTTATAAAAATAGTGGAAGTATTAAATTTAGTACAAGGTTTAAATAGGCGTATGAAAGATACAAAGGGGTTTTGTCATGTTGGTTAAATAAGTGTTAAAAAAGCGTCCAAAGGACGCTTTTTTATAGTTTTAAAATAAGATGTTATGTAAGTATGATATGAAAATGCGCACGATATAGCGTCTCTGCTCTGAAAAAAGTTATTATTTGTTGATAATTCATCTTACGATCTAGATGGTTCTTTTTTCTCATGTTCGTCAACAATTACATTCCCATATCTGCAAAAAGCAGGTAATGACAGAGGTAATCTCCTAACACATCAAGAAGATAAAAATTATCTTCAGAGACTGAGCCAGCCTCCAATAAAATAAGTTTAAGCTAATGCTAATAGATTTAATACCGCGTTTTGATCACGGTCACCAACAAAGCCACACGAATAACAAATATATTCATTATGTTTTGTTCCGTGTTTCTTATTACCATTTAATCCAATTTTATCATCGCCTGTTTTAACATGACCACAACGGGAACAACGTTGTGTTGATGGATAAAATTGATCAGCTAAAATAAGTGTTTTATTGAATTTAATAGCTTTATATTCCATATACAAACGAAAGCGACCAAATAAAGAACGATGTAAATTTTTAGCTTTCTTTTGCATTTGCATATCTCGTACATCTAAGTCTTCAATGACGACAGTATCATAATTTTGATAGATTGTTGTTGTAAATTTATGAAGTAAATCATTTTGAATGGCTGTGACACGTTTGTAACATTTTTGAAGTTTGGTTCTCACTTTGATATATTGTTTTGAACGTGTAGCGTTTTTGCCATTTTTGTGACGTTTTCGTGCTAATAGACGTTGGTAGTGCTTGATTTGATTGTATAAAGATTCTAATTTTTTTGGAAAAACAGTAAAAGACCCATCTGTATAATCGAAATGATTAATATTGGCATCAATAGCTGTTTTTTTGCCTGTTTTAGGTAATGGTTGTTTAGGGCAATCCATTGTAATAGATGCATAATAAGAATTTCCGATTTTGGTGATGGCGCAATGTTTGATTTTCCCATCAGGTAAATCATAGCCTTTAAAAGAAATCCCATACCAAGCATTTTTATAGGCACGAGGTTTGTCTAAAACAAGTTTTCCATTTTTAATAGACGCACGGTCCGTTTTAAACCCTTGTTTTGGATTCTTTTTAGAACGAAAAGAAGGTTTTCCAACTTTTTGTTTTTTCTTTTTAGAATTTTTCTTTTTAGGTTTTTTACTTTCACGAAAAGCAGACCACGCATTTGCTAAATCTTTTATTGCTAATTGCAAAATACGTGAAGATAAAGAATATTGCCAGTCAGCTTTATCTGCAACTAATATATCTCGAACAACGTGATGTGATGCTGATGGAAATAATGTTAATAACTCTTGTTCTTCTTTAGAAAAAGTAATTGTTTTATCTTCAGTAGCTAATTGTAATTTTTTTCGAAGATCAATAGGAATCATTTTAATGCGTTGATCATAGAGATTATTCCACAATTCTAATCCTTGATTCCAACAATAACGACGATAATTACACAAATTATCAAGAACTTTTGTCATTGTTTGGTTAGGATATAAAGCTACTTTTCTTGTTAATTCCATGAGATATCACCTCCTTATCTAATTTGTTTGTATGTTTATAGTATACAATAATTCTACCTAATTATCTATTGTTTCGTTACTGCGTCTCTCCAAAACCTAAAAAATGGGTCTCGGGGGCGACCGTGAGGTCGCCATCCCGCAAAAAAGTAGCAAAACCGTCAGGTTTTGCTTTGTCGGTTTTAAGTTGACAAGTGTCAGGTGAAAAGCGTACAATAGAACTATGAAAAAATGTAAAGAAAGTGAGTTTTCTTATGAAAATTAAGCGAGCAAGTAGCGTCAAGCGCGTGCTTTATGGAACAGCAGCGGCAGGCGCTCTTTTAGCGAGTTCTGTGAGTGCGGATGAAGTAACGGGACAATTGATGGCTCCTGAAAAGGAAAAGACGATTAAAACAATTGGTGATGTTGCGTATCCGCAAAATACCTCTCAGATTATTCAATTGTCTACGTCTGGAGATAAGCCGTTACCAGAAGGAAGTAAAATTGTAATTACAGTGACTCCGAAACAACAGATTACAAGTGTGTTGTCGACGTTTGGTCTTTCTGGTACTGGTTTCTTTAAGGATCCAAATTTTAAACGTATTGATGATTATCATTTTGAGTATAATGTTTCTGGTGTAGAACCTGGGAAATTGAAAGAGTATGCCTTTGATTTAGGTGGTTATATTTCAGCGACACGTGAATTGGATCTTGGTGTGAATTATAATCTTATGATTAATGGTAACTCAGTAAGTACAGTTGATACAATGCTTCACGTGCGTAAAGATGTTAAACCGTTGAATCTTAAAGATGTCGAGGGTGAGTATAATCAATTTACTGATGGTAAAAAGGTATTAAAAAGCTCCTATGTGAGTGATAAAGAACAATATTATTCTTTGAATAGTATGGCTAAAACTGTTTTGGATGCCGTTGGTCGTTATACGAATATGTCACTTGATGTGACAGTTCCTGCAAATTTAACATTACGTAGTGAACAAGAAGTAGATGGTAAGATTGTCGAAGAACATAATGCGTTGGCTAAGTATCGAACGGGGAATACTTATCATATTCCGTTTTCTGAACTTGATAAGACTAGTCCTAAAAAATATTATTTTGATGGGGAGCCTTTGATTGATAAATCAAAGTTACCATTAGATGTTGTGGATTCAGATCGTTATGACAGTAAGGATATTGTCGTAGGTGCTCATTATTCAGATGATGCGAGTTTGTCATCGTCTATTGTTGCGCAAGCACCTATTAATTTTACGGTTTGGGCGAATACACGACCGTTGACACAAGGTAATCTTCAAATGGTTGTTCGTTCAAATGTTTCGACGAATGTGAATGCCTATGAAAAACCTAATATGGATGTCCAGTTGACGGTTGATGGTGATACTCCTGTTGAGTTTTCAGAACCAACAGAGATTACATTTACAGATAGTCCAGATTTACGTCGTCGTAAATTGACAATTTTGGATCATGCGGCAGATTTGAAAGTGATGTATGTTGTTAAAGATGCTAAGACAAATCAGGTTTTGAAAGAATTGCCATCGGGTGAGGCTTATGTTGTTCCTGATACTGTTGATCGTATTACGATTACACCTAAAAATAAGGTGTTGATTTATGATGGAGACAAAGTTCCTCATCCAAAAGATGGTGTGACGATTATTACGTATCGCTTTGATGTGTCGTCAAGTGATGATGCGGCGTTGACGAAACGGTTGACACGAGTACCTACTGTTGTTAATAGTATTGTTGCAAAAGTTGATGGAATGAGTGATGATGCTGTGCATAAACTTTATAATAGTAAAGTTCGTGTTCAGTTGCAAGATAATGAGCAATCATTCTATTTGCCTAGTGCTAACCGTGGTCCTGGCGAATCATTTATTGGTGATAGTAGTCGTCATGTTGTCAATCCGTTGACACTTGTTGAAGAATATACACCTGAAGGTGTATATAAGGATTATGGATATGTATCGAAGATAGCGGGTGTTCTTAAAGGTGCACGATTTAAAATGACGTTACCTGAAGGTGTATCTTTAGAACATAGTTCGTTTAAAATTGTGTCGCAAAATGGACGTGACGTTGTTTTGGAAATTGACAAAGATAAAGATTATTATACTAAGTATAAATTTGGTAAAGATGGTAATGTTGATGGTCAACTTCAATTTGAATTAGTAGCTCCATATAAAACAGCTGTTTATCATATTCCGTTTGAAATGATTTCGCATGATGATCGGGTGACGGATGAGGGTTCTGTTAAGAAATCAATGTTGACAATTGCTGCTTATACGACACGCGAATTGCTATCGACATCTGATGTTGAGTATAACGGTAAAATCGGGACAGATACTGTTTTGGAAAATGGAAATAAAGTAACTGTTCGATCAAATTTGATTAATGCAACAGAATCACCTGTGGCTAAATGGGAAAGTTTAGCCTATATTCCACAAAAAGGAATTGAAGGTTCAACGGCGACGTCTAAATTAACAGGTGCGATTACAGCTCCTAAAGGTTGGAAAGTGCTTTATACAACGGATAAAGTGTCTGGTAACCGTGAAGAGGATGGTAAATTGAATTTCACGGAAACGCCAAGTGACTTTTCTCGTGTGACAGCTGTGAAATATGTAGCAACCTCACCTGTAACGACGAATTCTGTCGTGACTTTTGCGGTTTCGCTTGAAACGGCTAATGAGCCAGGTGCTAAGTATGTGTATCGTACGGATGTTACAACAGATACGGTATCTCATATTTTATCAGCGCCTGTGTCTATTTCAGCAAAAGAAGCTGAATTGAAGACCCGTTATCTTGAAAAAGGTACCGATAAAGTCTTGTCTCCTGAAGAAAAAGGAAAGAAAGACAAGAAAGATATTCCTGAGTATACTTTTGTTGAAACTAAGGTCGATGGTGATGTGACAACGCACTATTATACAAGAGAACTCAAGACACGTTATCTTGAAAAAGGTACCGATAAAGTCTTGTCTCCTGAAGAAAAAGGGAAGAAAGATAAGAAGGATATTCCTGACTATACCTTTGTGGAAACAAAAGTGGATGGTAGTGTGACGACGCATTATTATACGAAGGAATTAAAGACACGTTATCTTGAAAAAGATACGAATAAGGTTCTGTCTCCTGAAGAAAAAGGAAAGAAAGATAAGAAAGACATTCCTGAGTATACTTTTGTGGAAACAACCGTTGATGGTAACGTGACCACGCACTATTACACAAGAGAACTCAAGACCCGTTACCTTGAACAAGGAACCAACAAAGTCTTGTCTCCTGAAGAAAAAGGAAAGAAAGATAAGAAGGCTATTCCTGAGTATACCTTTGTGGAAACGAAAGTCGATGGTCTTGTAACAACGCATTATTACACGCGTGAACTTAAGACACGTTACCTTGAAGAAGGAACCAACAAAGTCTTGTCTCCTGAAGAAAAAGGGAAGCACGATAAGAAAGATATTCCAACCTATCATTATGTGCGTACAACGACTGAGGATATTGTAACAACGCATTATTACACGCAAGTGTACACGCGTTATATCGATATCGCAGATGGTAAAGAGATTGCAGACCGTGAAAAAGGCACCTTTGCCAAGAAGGATATTCCTGACTATCGTTTTGTAGATACACAAACAGATGATAAAGGAAACACGACGCATCGTTACGAACAAGTGGGTACGCAATATATTGACAAGGCAACAGGTAAAGAAATTGCGTCTCGTGAAAAAGGCACCAAGCCTAAGAAAGACATTCCTGACTACCGTTATGTGGAAACTAAGAAAGATGAGCACGGAAACACCAAACACTACTATGAACAAGTGGTGACTCGTCATGTGGCTAAAGAAGATGGTCATGAAGTCGCTCCTATGGAAAAAGGAACAACTGGTAAGAAAGATAATATTCCTGATTATCGCTATGTGGAAACTAAGAAAGATCCTAATGGGGATACGCGTCATATCTATGAACAAGTTGAAACCCATTACATTGATAAAAAGACGGGTAAAGACTTGACACCGTCTGATAAGGGAACAAAAGGTAAAAAGGATATTCCAGGTTATCGCTTTGTGGAAACCCGTAAGACGCCTAACGGCAATACCGAACATGTTTATGAAAAAGTGAACACGCGTCATGTGGACTTGCTAACAGGTAAAGAGTTGTCACCTATGGAAGAAGGTTTGACAGAAAAACGTCAGATTCCTGATTATGTCTATGTGGAAACACGTATGGACCCTAATGGTGACCGCCGTCATCTCTATAGCCAACAAGCGACCCGTTATCTTGACAAAGATACTTTGAAAGAGTTGGCGGAAACGGAAAAAGGGACGCATCCAAAACGTGATTTCCCAGATTATCGCTTTGTGGAAACTAAAGTGGATGGTGTGGTGACCACGCACTATTATGAACAAGTGGAAACACGTTTCATTGATAAGGAAACGGGTAAATCGATTAGTGATCCTAAAAAAGGAACACATGGGAAGAAAGATATTCCAGGCTATCGTTTTGTTGAAACGCGTAAAACGCCTAATGGGGATACAGAACATGTCTATGAACAACTCATGACTCGTCATATTGACAAGGCAACAGGTAAAGAATTAACGGCTGCTGAAAAAGGCCTTCATGGTTCTCGTTCCTTCCCTGGTTATCATTTTGTAGAAACAAAGACTGACCCTAATGGGGATATTCGTCATTTCTATGCCCAAGTGGTGACTAAGCATGTGGATATCTTGACAGGTGAAGAAGTGGCTAAGTCTGAACAAGGCATTAAACCTAAAAAAGATGATATTCCAAATTACCGTTACATTGAAACCAGTAAAGATGGTGATGGCAATATCATTCACAAGTATCGTCAAGTGGTGACGCGTTTCGTAGACCGTCATAGTGGGGCTGAAATTGCACCATTTGAAAAAGGAACAACACCTAAGAAAGATATTCCAGATTATCGTTTCTATGAAACCACGCGCGATGATAATGGTAACACCCGTCATGTTTATGAACAAATCACGACTCGTTATATTGATAAGGTAACTGGTAAAGATTTGCTTCCGTTTGATAAGGGAACTAAACCTCAAAAAGATATTCCTGAGTATCGTTTTGATCATACGGAAAAATTGCCTAATGGCGATACTAAACACTATTATGTGCAAGTGGTAACGCGTCATGTGGATATTGATACCAAGAAAGAATTAGCCGAGGTTGAAAAAGGAACGCAACCAAAACGTAGCTTTGATGGCTATTATTTCGTTGAAACAAAAACAAATAATGGTGACACAACGCATTACTACAAACAAGTAATCACACGTTTTGTAGACAAGTCTGGTAAAGATTTGGTACCGTCTGAAAAAGGTAAGAAGGATAAGAAAGACATTCCTGATTATCGCTATGTGGAAACAAAGGTCGATGAAAAAGGTAATGTCACTCATATCTATGAACCTGTACCAAAACCTGAGCCTAAGTCAGAGCCTAAGCCAGAGCCTAAGCCAGAGCCTAAGCCAGAGCCTAAGTCAGAGCCTAAGCCAGAACCTAAGCCAGAGCCTAAGCCAGAACCTAAGCCAGAGCCTAAACCTGAGCCTAAGCCAGAGCCTAAGCCAGAGCCTAAACCAGAGCCTAAGCCAGAGCCTAAACCTGAGCCTCAGCCAGAGCCTAAGCCAGAGCCTCAACCTGAGCCTAAGCCTGAGCCTAAACCTGAGCCTCAACCAGAGCCTAAGCCTGAGCCTAAGCCAGAACCAAAACCTGAGCCTAAGCTAGAACCTAAGCCAGAGCCTCAACCAGAGCCTAAGCCAGAGCCTAAGCCAGAGCCTAAGCCTGAGCCTAAGCCAGAGCCTAAGCCAGAACCTAAGGTTGAAAAACCAGTGGTGAATAAACCTGTGGTCAATAAAGAATTGCCACGTACTGGTGATATGGTAGAGGTTGCACAATATGGCCTTGGTCTTGCAAGTCTTGGTCTTGTTGGATTAGCACGTACAGCTCTTGCTCGTCGTAAGAAAGATTAGAGAAGGAAAAGCCATCTGGCTTTTCTTTTTTTTAGTTTGTTTTAAGGGTGGTTTTTTGCTATAATGGGAATGTAAAACTATAGTTTAATTTTAGAAAGGTACCTTTTTATGATTCATATTAAAACAGCTGCTGCAGGTGTTATTTCCTTAGCGGCGGCACTAGTTGGCAGTGTGTCAGCTGATGAGGTAACACTTGGTCAAGGGTCAACGGCGGTTAAAAACGCAGATGGCACCTTTACGCAAACGCTCACGCTTAATGCGGATCCAACGACAACGACAACGGTTAAACCAACGGATCTGTTGTTGATTTTGGACGGTTCAGGGTCACTTCTTGGAAAGAATGTGGCTAACGGTCCGCGTGTGGTGGATACCGCTATTAAGGATGCTAAGGCTTTAGTGGCTTCGCTTCCTGAAGGTAGTCAAGTCTCTATCATGTCCTATACGGAAAATAATGGGGATTCTTATCACACGCCTTATTACACCAAACTTTTGTCTAAGGCGGATGCCCTTAAGATGTTGGATGATTTGGTGGCTTTGACACCAACAGCAAAAGAAGATTTTTACCGTGTCTGGACACCTTACGCAGAAGCCCATAAAGACCAATTCTTACCAGTAAAAGACGTGTCTTATGAAGACGCTTACGCCATGCAAGAACATAAACTTGATATGGTATCGGTAGCTCAATTTACAGATGGTTGGGGGTATAAGATTTATAATAATGATCAATGGTTGACGGAAGATATTGACCATTCCTTTGCCGATTGGGCTAAGAAAAACGCCAAGACCTTTATGAGTGTGGTTTATCCAACCATTGAGGATAAGGAACGTGAACAAAAGAATCATTTTGCAGAGCCTTGGTCGATTCAGCAAATGAAAAAAGCAGGACATCCAAATGCCTATAATGCGAATGGGGTTCCTGACGGTAAACGTGAACAAGACATTATCGATGCCTTTAAGCATACGGCTATTGAAAAAGCACCGTCTACCGGTTCTATTTCGGTGACGCCTAGTGGGTCGCTTCAAATTAAATCAGTAACGGTAACGGCACCTGATGGTAAAGTGGTAGCTTCTAATGTGTCTGATTTGAGTAAGGTGAAGACCTTTGACCAAAAAGGTGCTTATAAAGTGGCGTATACCTTTACGGGAACAGGCTCTGTGACTGGTAATTTGACCATTGATGGTAAATCAGATAAGAAGACAGATACGTTAACTGCGGTTGGCAAACGTATTGAAAAAATTCCTTATCAAACCAAGACGGTTGATGATGCAATGCTTCCTTTTGGTGAACGTAAGGTTGTTCAAAAGGGTGTTGAAGGTGAAAAAGAAATCACAACTGTTGATGGTAAATCTACTGAAAATACCTTGAAGTTACCTGTGGATGAAATTGTGCATGTAGGTACAAAGAAAGAAGCGACGCATCCTGGAACGGTCTATCGTGCCAACCCAAATGAGACAGCGGGTTCGATTAAAGTCGTTCAAGAAGAACAAGCCGGTGAACAAATTCCTGGGTCAGTAAATGCGGTTAATGGGTCTGACACGGTTACCTATACGCCTAAGGTGGATACAACGACGTCAAGTAAACGTTTGCCTCAAACCGTTGTTATCTTTACAGAGAAAGATACGGTCGGGAACCAATACTTTACAGGTAATGATGGACCTGATGCACACCAAGGCTATTATCCAGATGTGGATAAATTTAAAGCGCTTTACAATAATATGATTCCTGGGGATCGTTTGATGTTCGTTTTGGATGAAAATCTTCCTGAAACCTTCCATGGTCAAGTCTTTGTCTATGAAAAAGGTAAAGATGAGCTTGTGAATAAGCAAGCGGATATTTGGAAACATCGTAATGAAAAAGCGTCTGCGGCAACAGGAACGGATATGTTTAAAGCTGTTGGGATGACGGCTGATGAAGTGAAGCGTGCGGACATTCGTTTTTCTATGGATGATTTGACCTCTAATGACCATATTATTGAGCAAAATACAGCCCTTAAAGATTTTATTACGGCTGGTAAATTGTTAACGGTTAATATTGATACCAGTATGTACCCAAGTCATTCGTTTGACGCGCGTCGTCATACGGAAAATGCGCTTAAAAATGCTGGCATTAAGTATTCAACCAATAATAATGGGGTGATTACAGATGCGGATGTGCATGTGACCGAAGAACACAAACACACGTCTTCTGTGGCTGAACAAATGATTGCGGTAGCGTCTAGTGACCCTGCGGTAACGCTTAAAAATGTAACGGTTAATGGTCAAGCCTTTGGTGATGGACAAACCGTAACGGCTAAGTTGAAAGATGTGAAACCTGGTAACGTAACTATTCAATTAGCCTATGAGGGTAAACCGACTAAGGATGCTACGATTACGGTGACGGCTAATGGCCAAACACTTAAGACCATTCCTGTCAAAGCTAGTATGACAGCAGGTTCTAATAAGCCTGGTCAAGAACGTATTATTGAAGTGGGGACGAAACCTAAAACCGATGTGACCAAATTACCATTTGAAACCAAGTATATCGAAGACCCTAATTTAGATCGTGGGGTTGAACGTATTGTGGAAGTTGGTAAGGAAGGCTCATCGTCAGTGACAACGACTTATGGCTTGACACGTGAGCGTGATGCCTATCGTGATAGTGAAGATTATCGTGACCCTAATAAAGTGTCTAAAGGTGTCTTGAAAGAAACTGCTGAAGCGCCTAAAGCGACTCCTAAAGTGGATCGTGTGATTGCACGAGGCACGCGTGGTATCACACGTTTTGTCGATAAGGCAACGGGTGTTGAATTGGTGGCGCGTGAAAAAGGGAATGTGGCTAAAAAAGATATTCCTGAATACCGTTTTGTAAACACTGAAACCTCTAAAGAAGGTGATGTGACACATTACTATGAACAATTAGTGACGCGTCATGTCGATAAAGCGACAGGTAAAGAAATTGCGCCAATGGTTAAAGGGTTGACCAATAAACAAGCTATTCTTGGTTATCGTTTTGTAGAAACAAAGACAGACGCTAATGGCGACCGTCGTCATGTTTATGAACAAGTGTCTACGCATTTTGTCGATGAAGCGGGTAAAGAAATTAGCGGTACGGTTAAAGGCATTGTCGCTAAAAAGGATATTCCTAACTATACCTACGTCCGTCAAACAACGGCTCCTAATGGAGATGTCATTCATGTTTATCATGCCATGATGACCCACTTTGTGGATGAATTGACAGGCGATGTGTTGTCACAACCTGAAACAGGAAATAAACCTAAGAAAGATATTGCAGGTTTTACCTATCATACGTCTAAGATTGATGGTGAAGGTGATATGCGTCATTTCTATAACGGTGTAGTGACACGCTTTGTAGACCGTATTGCAGGTGCTGAGATTGCACACTTTGAACCAGGACGTGCGCCTAAGAAAGATATCAAGGGTTATCGTTTCTTTGGCACAATGGTGAATGACAATGGTCATACCCGTCATGCCTATGAGATGATTGTGACTCGCTTTGTCGATAAAGATGGCAAAGAGTTGAAGAAACTTGAAAAAGGTCACGCGCAAGAAGCAAAAATTGATGGTTATCGTTTAGTGTCTAAAGAACTTAAAGACAATGGTTATTCTACAAAAGCTGAAGACAAGGATTTGATTTACATTTATGAAGAAGTGTCTACGCAATTTGTAGATGAATCAGGCAAGGCACTTAGTGAGAGTGAAAAAGGTCTTAAAGAGGCTAAAGTGATTGAGGGTTACCATGTGGTAGAAACTAAAGTAGCTGAAAATGGTGATCGTGTGCATGTTTATGCCAAGGTAGAAACACCTAAAGTGGAACAGCCTAAAGTGGAACAACCTAAAGTGGAACAACCTAAAGTGGAACAACCTAAAGTTGAAACACCTAAAGTGGAAACCCCTAAAGTGGAACAACCTAAGGTAGAACAACCAAAAGTGGAACAACCTAAAGTGGAACAACCTAAGGTAGAACAACCAAAAGTGGAACAACCTAAGGTAGAACAACCTAAGGTAGAACAACCTAAGGTAGAACAACCTAAAGTGGAACAACCAAAAGTTGAACAACCAAAAGTTGAACAACCTAAAGCTGAAGGTAAGGTTATTGACATTAAGCCAACAACGGTTCATGTATCAAGTGATAATTTGATTCCTGCGAAGAATGTCGTTAAGGTAGACTCAAATAATGTTGATGCGGTGACGGCTAAGAATGAAACGCCTAAGGCTGAACAACCTAAGGCTGAACAATCTAAGGCTGAACAACTTAAGGCTGAACAACCTAAAGTAGCACAACCTAAAGCTGAAACAAAGGCAACGACTAATAAAGAGCTTCCTGATGCAGGGGATACGACTCTGATGGCTCGTTTGTCAGCGATTCCTGTGATTGGTTTAGGTTTTGCTATGCTTCGTCGTCGCAAAGAAGAGTAAGATATAAGGGCAGTTTTGCCCTTATTTTTTTTGGGTTTTTTTGATATAATAAAGGTAATAAATGTAGTTTTAGAAAGAGAGATTTTTATGTCAAAACAACTGAAGAAAGTGCTTGTTCCTGCAACCTTGGCGGCTGTGGTGGGCGGTGCTTTATATGATATGGATTCTTTTTATGTGTATGCGGATGGTATGACGACGGTTGTTGATGGTGGTCGTGACCTTGTTGAAAAAGATGTGCATGTGAATGGCTCTGCACAAACGATTTATGTCAATTATCGTTACAATCGTCCTGATGGTGAACATTGGTCAACAGGTACGGCTAATGTGATTGGGAATAAAACGCTTGTGACAGCTGCACATTTGTTCTTGGATTGGAATTATGACAAACTGTCTGCTATTACAGGTGTCGATTTTTATATTGGTGCTAATGGTGCTGCAGTGACGAACGGTGTACCGTCAGGGGATTATAAGAAGATTACCATGACTGGTGATGAGTTCCGCAAGGCTGTTCATTTTTATAATAAGGATGGTTTTTTGAAACCTCGTGAAAAAATCACCCAATTGATTGATGGTCAACCTGATACAACTTATAGCATGGCCTCTAATGCTTATGATTTGGCAGCGATTACGTTGCCTGATGTCTTTGCTTTTAAGTCTAAAGAAGCAGGTCTTGGTTTGTCTGACCCAATGCGTTTAACATCGTCTTATGAATTACCTAAAAAGGGTGATACGATTTCTTATGTGGGTTATCCAGGAACGGGTAAGGGTATGGAAAAACAATTGGCCAATGGCTTGTTTAAGCAAGGACGTCAGTATGGAACCAATGGTCCTGCGGTATCGATTTTGACCAAAGATTTAGGTGGGGATACGCATGCTTTTGATTCAGATGGTTTGTATGATCCAGAATCGTCTTCATCGTTAGGACGTTTGGCAGATAAAGATGCCAAAAATCATTTGCATGATTTTGGGAATTTAGATGCACCGCTTTTACAAATTAAGATGACGTCTATTCCAGGGGTGTCAGGAAGTGCCCTTAAAAATAGTAAGGGAGAAGTGATTTCTGTGATTTCAGGAATGACGACACGTCCATCGACTTATGGAACTTTGTTTGACAATAAACGTTTGGATTGGTTGTGTGGCATTATCAAAGCAGATACCGTGACAGGTGTACAAACGGATAAAGATGGTTCTCGTTATGTTTTTGACGACAATGGCTTCTTAGTGCGTAATAATAAGAAACGTATTGGTGACTATGAGTTTACCACTAATGCCGATGGTAAAGTTGTTGCTGAACGTAACGCTAAAGCTGATGAAGATAAAGCGAAAGCTGAGGTTGAGAAAGCAGCGAAAGAAAAGGCTGAAAAAGAAAAGGCTGAAAAAGAAAAAGCTGATAAAGAAAAAGCAGCAAAGGAAAAGGCTGAAAAAGAAAAGGCTGAAAAAGAAAAAGCTGAAGCCAATAAGAAGACTTATGCTTATGCCATTAACGTAACGTTTATTGACGATGCAACGGGTCAAAAAGCTTTTGAACATGCTAATCCAATGGCGACGGATAGTAGTAAAGAAGCCTATGAAAAAGCGTTAGCAAAAGTGATAGATCCGATTAAAGATCGTTTGGATGGTGGTTCTCAAAAAGGTGTTCCCTTCTATGCCTTGTTTGATGATGTTTATACCAATAAAGCAACGTCAGAAGCTGCTAAAGGGCCGTTTACCTTTGTGAATTACAAGGTGAATGAAAACACGCGCGTGGAAGGTAATAAGACTATGCAACGTGCAACGGTAGAAGTTCATGTAACAAGTAAAGTGGCCGAAACAAAACCAGTTGAAACAAAACCAGTTGAGACTAAACCTGTTGAAACGAAACCTGTTGAAACGAAGCCTGTTGAAACAAAACCTGCGAAGGTTCATTATCAATTAGATATCGCTGTTATTGATGATGCGACAGGAAAGACGATTAAGACAAGAACGGTATCGGGCGATAGTGAAACGGATGCTCGTTATCAAGGTATTTTGATGAACCAGAAAAATGGGTTTGATGCCTTTTTGACAAATGGTAAATATGAAGGTTTACCTGTGTCTATTGGTGAAAATGCAGATGGCTTAACTTATTCGTATCAATCGGGAACTTATCAACCTGTTTCTTCTAAATTGTCTGAAGGTGTTCGTACAGAAAATAATGTGATGACACGAACAGGTAAATTGGAATTGCACGTAACTAGTCAATTATCTCAAGATGAAGTGATTAATGTGACGTCAAAAGATGGACATGTAATTAAGGTGTTGACGAAACAAGATTTAGGCGGTCGTTCGGTAGCTGATGTTATTGGTGCTATTCGTGATGGAAAAGGGTCAGAGGTGATGCACACGATTGGTAATGTTGTTTCTGGGGATAGTGTGACGGTACCATTTCCTAATGCAACGGTTTCTGCGAATGCAAAACCTGTTAACGTAGTGTCTAATGGTAAAACCGTGAAAACATGGACAGTTGTTGTAGAAAAAAATGTAGTTTCGGGCCCTGTTGAAACTAAGCCAGTTGAAACGAAACCTGTTGAAACGAAACCTGTTGAAACGAAACCTGTTGAAACAAAACCTGTTGAAACGAAGCCTGTTGAAACGAAGCCTGTTGAAACGAAACCTGTTGAAACTAAACCAGTTGAAACTAAGCCTGTTGAAACAAAACCTGTTGAAACGAAGCCTGTTGAAACGAAGCCTGTTGAGACGAAGCCTGTTGAGACGAAGCCTGTTGAGACAAAACCTGTTGAGACAAAACCAGTTGAAACAAAACCCGTTGAAACAAAACCCGTTGAAACAAAACCCGTTGAAACAAAACCAGTTGACCCTGTAGTGCCTGCAGAACGTCCAGGAAATGAAACAGCTCCTAAAGTGACGAATTATGATGTGACTGTGTCTGTTATTGATGATGCGACAGGTAAAGTGCTTTCGAAGAAAGTACTTGATGGTACAGGTGAAGACGCTTATAAGAAGACCTTGTCAGATGCTTCTTCAACTATCAATGCTTATTTGAAGAATGGACGTTATGAAGGCTTATCTGTGACACCTAAAGATAATATTTTAGGTTTTGATACGGTTGAAAAAGCTAGTGATAAAGCTTATGAGCCTGTGTCGTCTAAGACATCTGAAGGAACACGTTTAACAGGTACGATAACAACGAAATCAGCAACTGTTGAATTTCATGTAACGAGCCAATTGCCTTATCAAGATGAAGTGATTGATGTTCTGACAGATAAAGGGAAACATTTGGATACGTTGAAAGGATCTGATCTTAATGGTGATAGTGTGGCATCTGTAGTTCGTTCAGGGCGTGAAGGAAAACGTTTAATGTATGGACGACTTAAAAATGTACCGATGTCACGTGTAGATAATCCTGTTTATGTGACAACAGATGGTAAGACGGTTAAGAAATGGACAGTGGTTGTTCCAACGTCGTTTGTAGCAGGTGATGCGCCTAATAAACCAGTTGATACTGATAAACCAATTGCTCCTAATAAACCAGTTGAGACTAAACCTGTTGAGACGAAGCCAGTAGAACCTACTAAGCCAGTAGAAGCTACTAAACCAGTAGAACCTACTAAACCAGTAGAACTCACTAAGCCAGTAGAGCCTACTAAACCAGTAGAGCCTGCTAAACCAGTAGAGCCTACTAAACCAGTTAATCCTGCAGAATCTGCTAAACCAGTTGAAATGAAGCCAGTTGAAACGAAGCCAGTTGAAACGAAGCCAGTTGAAACGAAGCCAGTTGAAACGAAACCCGTTGAAATGAAACCCGTTGAAACGAAACCCGTTGAAACGAAACCTAATGATTCATTTGAAGCAGAACGTCAAGCACAAAAGGCTCATTTGGCTGAAGAAGCTCGTTTAGCAGCTGTGGCAGCAGGATTGATTAAAGAAGGTGAAGCTTTTAATAAAGAACAAGCAACTTATGCTGAATCTATTCGTCAAAATGTGCAGGCTGAATATGTACGTTTGTTAGCTGAAAAGGAAAAAGAAGACGCTGAGAAACAATCAGCTAAGGTAGCTATCGATGCGAAACGTCAGAATTTCCAAAAAGAAACTAATGATGTGATGACGCGTTTGGATAATGTTTTGAAGGAATTGGATCGTCAAGCTGAAGATATCGCGAAGACTTTGAAAGAACGTTTTGGTGTAACGGTTACAACTTCGTTAGTTAATAAGGTCACTAAGATCGATGATGTTACTACTGTGAATGATGTTCCTAAGGGTAATATTGTTACTAAGGTTGATAACGTTTCTAAGGTGGATAGTGTTTCTAAAGTAGATAGTAATGCGGATACGGTTTCTAAGGTAGATAGTGTTATTAAGGGCGATACAGTTACTAAGGGTGATGTAGTTACGCCTAAGGATAATACAGTTACTAAGGTGGGCAAGGTTACTTCTAAGGGCGATACCGTTACTAAGGGCGATGCCGTTGCGTCTAAGGGCGATACAGTTATTGATGTAAATAAGGTTACGCCTAAGGATGATACGGCTACTAAGGGTGATAAGGTTACTCCTGATGGTGATAAAGTTATTTCTAAGGGGGATAAGGTTACTCCTAATGGTAATGGTGTTGCTAAAGATGATAAGGTTATCAAGGGTAATACGGCTGTTAAGAGTAATAATTCATCTGCAGATAAGAAGACAACTAAACCAAATACTGAATTGCCTGATGCAGGTGACAACATTTTAGTAGCTCGTTTGTCAGCCCTTCCAGTGATTGGTCTTGGATTTGGTTTGTTGTTACGTCGTCGTAATCGTGAAGAATAAGAGTCTGTGGGACTCTTATTTTTTTGTGGTCTTTTTGGTATAATAAAAGTAACGATATTGTTTAAGAAAGTGAGAAGATATGTCGAAAGTTGTGAAACGTATTCTTGTACCCGCAAGTCTTTTGGCCGTTGGTTATGCGACCGTTAATGGGGGTGTGGTGCATGCCTCCTATGTAAAAGGAAATGGAAGTGATTTACAACAAACGGATGTGACCAAAGATGGTAATACGCAAATTGCCTTTGTGGCTTTAAATTATAAGGATGGGTCACGGTCTCATGGGACAGCGACCTTTATTGAGAATCGTACCTTGGTGACGTCTGCGCATTTGTTTGCAGAGCCTGGAAAAGGAGGCCATGCCGAAGATCAGATGGTGAATGATTTGGCGTCTATTGATGTGATTATTAATCACAACTCACAAACGGCTAATGGAAAGCCTACGTCAGGCCGTCGCATTCATATTGATAATGGTCAATTGCGTCAAATGGTGAAATTTTATAATGGTGATGCCTTTGTAAAGAAATACGGGTCATCGGCACGTTTTGATGCTAATACCTTTGTGCCTTATGATTTGGCAACAATTATCATTCCAACGCCCTTGGCCTTTTTAACGACAGCCGAAGGTCTTGGAATACGTGATCCATTAGCGATTGCACAATATACGCCTAAATACCGTGAATCGATTCATTTAGCGGGTTATCCTGGGGATGAACCTGATGCGCGTGGGAAAATGGGGACGCCTATTGTACCAGGGAAGTTGTATGGGGTGTCGTCACCAACCGAAGGACTTGTAGATTATGACTATGGGACATTTTATACCTATGGATTGTATAACCCTGAGTCTATGGTTTCGAAACGTCAATTGACGGCTAAGGATATTCATGATGGCTATAAGGATTTTGGGCCACTTGATACGAAAGTTTTGACCTATAATGGAACAGGTATTGGTGGGATGTCAGGGTCATCTGTCTTAAATGACAAAGGACAAATTATTGGTACTTATACAGGATCTGTGAATTTTCCTGAAAGTCGAACCTCTCGTAAAGGGGTTGGTTTGGTTCCTTTATTTAATGAGGCACGTTTGAATTGGTTAAAAGATGCTATTAAACGTGATTCGGTGACAGGCCTTGCGGAATATGGTGGGAAAACGTATTTGTTTGATACGGATGGTCGCCTTGTGCGTAATCAAGAGAAGACCTTAGGTGATACGGTTTATCAAACAGATGGGTCTGGTGTAGTGACAGCTAGTCATAAGGTTGAGAAACCTGTTGAACAGCCTAAACCTCAACCTAAGTTTGACTCTAAGCCTGAACCTAAGCCTGAACCGAAGCTTGAACCTAAGCTTGAACCTAAGCTTGAACCTAAACCTGAACCTAAACCTGAACCTAAGCCTGAACTTAAGCCTGAACCTAAGCCTGTGGAACAACCTAAGCCTCAGCCTAAGCCTGAACCTAAGCCTGTGGAGCAACCTAAGTCTCAGCCTAAACCTGTTGAACAACCTAAGGCAGACCTTCCTCAAAGTGCGGCTGCCTTGTTACGAGATTTACCAAATGGGTTTGTGTCTCGTGATGCGACCGTTAAATTGACCAGTCCTGCAGGTCTTGGGAGTGGTGTTTTGATTGGCCGAAACATGGTTCTTACGGTAGCTCATAATTTTGTGACGGAAGCTAAAAATGGGAGTACTTATGAAACGAAAGATTTGTTGAAGCCGACGGATAAGATTACAGCTACTTTATCAGATGGTCGTGTCGTTTCTTTTGATAAGAGTGCGATTCATTATTGGGATTATAAGGGCTATGTAAATGGCTATTACAATGACTTGGCCTTGATTGTTCTTCCTGAAGATGTTGCTACACAACCTGCGGTGCTTGAAAAAGAGGTTTCGACTATTCAAAAAGGCGACAAGGTGAGTTTATTTGGTTATGGAAAAGGTCAATTAAAGTCGGTTGTTGATACGCCTGTAGAATCGATTGAAGAGTATAAAGAAGGCGTTCGTGGGATTGCTTATCAAGGCAGTTATCCTGGTGATAGCGGGGGTAGTTTGATTGATGGTAACGGACAACTCATTGGTTTAAATCAAAATGGTGTGGTTGATGCACGTAGTGGCGGTATCTTGTTTTCACCTGCGCAATTGGCTTGGATCAAGGGTTATTTGGCTGGTCAAAGGCCGACAAAAGAAAGTCTTTTAAAACCGCAACCATCGAAACCTGTCGAAACAGTGCCTGAAGTAAAACCTGTCGATAAACCAATTGGAAAATCAACAGGAAAATCACCATACGTTTCTGAAGAAGCGCTTAAGATGGCTAAGGACAACTTGTTGACTGGTAAAATGGTTGATAAAGCGCGTGTGTCTTTAACATCTAAAGATTTTGTGGTAAAACAAGGGGTTAATTTATCAGAAGAACAGAAAAAAGTATTAGCTGAGGTTAAAGATGCCTTTGACAAATTACCTGAAAGTGTGCGTCGTGTAACACGTGGAGTGACGGTTGAAGATGCGGATAATCGTGTCTTAGGCCATACCGATTCGACAGGTGGTTATGTGACGATTAATGCCAAGTATTTTCATGATGACAAGAACCCTCAAGAGATTGATGTTTTGATGCATGAGATTGGACATACCATTGATGGGGCGACGTTCTGGAAAGATAGTTCAGAGGTTTATCATTCTTTGTCTCGTGATCCTGCGGTACAACCTTTGCTTAAAAAAGTGTATCCACGTTTAGCTAATTATGAAGGTTGGGCAAGTTTATTTGGAACCTATGTCTAACTAGAAACAGGGATCGCCAAAGAGAAGACACCTTATGATGATGAGATTTTGACTTATTTCCGCCAATTGTTGCCATTAGATAAAGCAACGGTTAGTCAACTTGACGTGAAGTCTGAAGTGAAACCTGAGATTAAACCTGAAACGAAGCCTGAGACTAAGCCTGAGACTAAGCCTGAGACGAAACCTGAGGCAAAACCTGAGACGAAGCCTGAGATGAAGCCTGAGACGAAGCCTGAGACGAAGCCTGAAGTGAAACCTGAAGTGAAACCTGAAGTGAAACTTGAAGTGAAACCTGAAGTGAAACCTGAGCCTAGGCCTGAAGTGAAGCCTGAAGTGAAACCTGAAGTGAAACCTGAGCCTAAGTCTGAAGTGAAGCCTGAGGCTAGACCAGAGTCTAAGCCTGAGGTAAAACCTGAGGCAAAACCTGAGGTAAAACCTGAGGTAAAACCTGAGGCAAAACCTGAAGTGAAGCCTGAAGTAAAACCTGAGCCTAAACCTGAAGTGAAGCCTGAGGTGAAACCTGAAGTAAAACCTGAGACGAAGCCTGAGCCTGAGCCAGAGCCTAAACCAGAGCCTAAGCTAGAGCCTAAGCTAGAGCTTAAACCAGAGCCTAAACCAGAGCCTACGCCAGAACCTAAGCCAGAACCTAAGCCAGAACCTAAGCCAGAACCTAAGCCAGAAGTGAAAGTTGAGGTAAAACCTGACGTGAAACCCGATGACAATGCTTTTGAAAAAGAGCGTCAAGCACATGCAGATCATTTGGCACAAGAAGCTCGTCAATTAGCCATTGCGTCAGGATTGATTCAAGAAGGAGAGCGGTTTAATGCTGAGCAAGCGTCATATGCTGAAAGTGTTCGTCAAAATGCGGTTGCTGAACATGACCGTATTGAAAAAGAATGGACGGCTGAAAAAGAAACGGTTGCACGTTTAGATACCGAAAAGCAAGCAACCCGTGAGCAGTTACAAGAAGGCTTGAGACGTGTCGATACGCAGTTAGATGCCTTATTGGCAGATTTGCAGTCTCGTCAATTTAACATATTTGGTGTTAATGATCATTCGGAAGTAACAATTGATAAGCCCGTTGATAAGCTTGTTGACAAGCTAGTCGATAAGCCTGTTGATAAGCCTGTTGATAAGCCTGTTGATAAGCCAGTCGATAAGCCAGTCGATAAGCCAGTTGATAAGCCAGTCGACAAGCTCGTCGATAAGCCCGTTGATAAGCCAGTTGATAAGCCAGTTGATAAGCCAGTCGATAAGCCAGTTGATAAGCCTGTTAATAAGCTTGCCGATAAGACAATCGATAAACCCGTCGATAAGCCTGTCAATATACCTGTTAAGCCTGTTGATAAGTTAGTTGATAAGTTGGTTGATAAGCCAGTCAATAAGTCTGTCGATAAGCCGGTCGATAAGCCGGTCGATAAGCAAGCCGATAAGTCAGTAACTGGTAGTCGTCAAACGAAAGGACTTCGTCAACTTAATGTTGACTTGCCTAATGCAGGGGATAACCTTGTCACTAAATTAGCAGCTCTTCCTGTTCTTGGATTAGGACTCGCTTTGCTCAAGAAGAAAAAGCAAGAAGACAATTAAAAAAAGGCTCGCACGGTTGTGCAAGTCTTTTTTTGGTTACCAGCTTCCTCCGAAATCATCGCCATCGAAGCCTCCTCCACTCCATGAATCACTAGTTCAAGAAGATTGACGAGCTATGCGTTGGATGATTGGCATGATAGTCGCTAAGCAGAAGGGCGGTCCAATTTCAATCAACGCATTCTTGTGGAATGCGACGGTCACCATCAAGCCGTTTCCAGTGTTTTTTAGACTGGTTTTAGTATTACACAGTGTCAGAATATGGGGTTCTGATTGTTTGTTTAGATTCTGTTTTTATTATAGCAACTTGGCGGTAAATTGCAAGGGAAAACCAACTCCCAAAAAAACCGACCTTGCGTAGGTAAGGTCGGAAAAAGAAAAGCTCAATTAACCGTTACACGGTAACGGTTAATTGAGCGATAACTACCGTTTCCATGCTTTAGCCAAGAGGTCTTTTAATTGGTTATCGTAGCGTTCACGAATCGTTTTGAGATTGCTTTCAAAATGTGTTTGATCGCCTTTTTGGACAAAGGTTGTGATGGCTTTTTGTTTATCTAAAAGGATGTCTGTGGCGGTTTGCTTGTAGAAAAGGTAGATGAGTTCAGGAAGGTCAGGAAGACTGTTTAAAAAGTCTGTTAGTTCTTGCTCTGCCTTTTTGTTAAGGGTTGCTTGCATGAAAAGTCTTTCTAAGGGTTATCTAAGATGGCGTCTAAGGCTTTTTTGGTTTTAGTGTCATTTGCTTGATGCTTGTCGTTAACAAGTGTGACAATAACGACATCGTTATTGGTTTTAAGTAGTGGATCAGGAATGTATCCAAACGCTGTGATGGTTTCTGTGACATTGCCATAATCAATGCGTGAAATTTTGGTACCATTAGGGTCACCTTTAAGGATGAGTACGTCAAAGTCACGTGTGCTATTAACTTTGTTTTTTGATAGAGTGAGTTGACCTTTTTGATGGTCACTGAGTCGGTTTGCGATGATTCGGTCTACGTTTTTTTTGGTTTGATTGGTTTTTTGGGTATCAAGTGTGATGGTGTTGTCATCTAGAGTAATTGTAGCATTTGCGTTTTGTTTATTCTTATAAATGGTGTGAACCGTTGAGGTTTTGATAAATGGACTGAAGTATGCAACGGCAAATGCAAAGACAACGGCAAACAGTAAGAAACCGGCAAAAACGATAGCAGCTTCGTCGGCATAGAATTTGTTTTTTTGGTTAATAGCGAGAGCAATTCCACAAAAAATAAAGATGGAACCAATGAAGATCATGTTTCGTCCTTTCTATTTAAGGCTTTAAGAATAGCGTCTTTGTTTTTAGCTGTGGCTAAAAAACGTTCTTTAAACGTTTCCGAGTCAGGCATTTTTAAATTGTCCGTAGTAGTTGTCATAATAGTCCTCAATTTCTTCTTTCCATGTGTCAATGTCTTTTTGATAGGGTTTGTAGATAGCGATACCTGCTTCTTCGATAGCGTTAAACAGTTCATTGAAGGTTTTTTCAAAGAGAAGAAGTTTGTCAAAGCGTTCGCTGTCTGAAAGGGTTTTGGCCCAATCAGCAATACTTTCTTCTGTAGCTTCACTACCGTCAATGGAGATATAAATGTCATCAGGTTCAACAGAATCTTCAACATCTAGTTCTGGGATGTGTTTTTGTGCTTCTTTGACAGCCGGTTTAATGGTTTCAAAGAAGTCATCAAAGAGTTTTGCATAAAGACGATTGGCTTTTTTGTTAATAGCTTTGAGATTGTCATTATTGCTGTCATCAATGATGTTACAAATATCTTCAAAGATACTAAGACGTGGATCTGTAAAAGCGATTTGGTAAATGAGGTAATGGCATTTTTCGTCGTAAGTAAGAGTCTCATAAAAATGTTGATGAAGGGTTGTCCAAAAGTTTTCAGTATCTTGATAGATAAAGGTAAATAAAGGGATATAGGTAGGTGAGTCAGGGGTTAGATAAAAGCGCCAATCTGATGGGTCATCGGTGGCGTAAATGGTATAGGTTTGACCAGGGGTGAGGTTTTCAAGATTGTGTCCAGAAGGGATGATGAGATTTAGGAATTTGATTTTGGTGTATGAAATCATGTGGGTTCCTTTCTAAAATTTTGAGATAAGGTCGTGAATGAGGTCTTTTAAGATGTCTTCGTCGTTATCAAGAAGGGCCGATGTTGCTTCATAGGTATAGGTATCGTTTTCTTTTTCAAAGGTGATGACACAATCATCATTATAAAAATAGTAACAAGTATCGTCAAAGCCTTTTTCGAGGCGATAGCTATTGCCGTTTTCCTTAAAGACAAGAGGACTTTTTAGTTGATTTAATAAGGTTGCAATGGTGTTTTTACGTGAGGCCATGATTAGTCCAAGGACGTTATTAACAAGTGTTACTTTAAGTTGTTTTTTAATCTGACGGAAAAGTTGTTTGTTGTTTATGAGTTGTGTTGCTGGCAGTAAACTTTGTCCTTTTTGAATAGGGAAAACAATGGTTAGGGTATCGTTTGTTAGTTGTTCGATATGAACAGGGACGTCAATATCATAGCGGTTATTGTCATTGTAGTCATCGCTGTCAAAGTCGTAGCCACCGTTATCATAAATCCAACGACGACCCTCATTAGAGGAATAAAGGGTTGTCGGAAGGCTTTCGACGATTTCAAGATATGGACGAAGGGTTTCAGAAAGTGGCTCTTTGAGTTCGAGCGTACGGGTTAGAATCTTAGGTTGTTTTTCTAAATAGGTATTGATTGTATCAATGTCTTTTTTGAATGCGTATTCATCTTTTTCTGAAAAGGGTTTGTTGAGTAACCATTGTTTGGTTTCAGGATCTTGCATGAGGTAATTTTGAGGGGTGCTAGAGATAGCAATGGTATGGATACTTCTGAAGTTATAGTTGAAATGAAGTTCAGACGAAAGATTTGTGTCGTTTAAAAGGTCTTCAAAGTAAGGGCCAAAATAGGTTTCTAAGACAGTTGATGAGGCGTTGGTTACTGTTTTGAGATAATCGACAGCCAATTCCTTTTCAACGGTTGCAAGAAAGGCGTCCTGGTTAGTGGTTTGGCAGATAAGTCTTTGAAGAAAGGCTTCTGTGAAGCTTGGTTTATCTTCAAGGTGGTTATCATAGAGTTGTTCAAGTGTTTTTGAATTGATGTAGCTGATGTTGTCTTTTGTTTCAAGCGTTACGGGAATCGGTTCTGTGGTTTCGGGAATTAAAAAGATAGAGTAACTTTTTTTTGTGATTGGGAAGGTGTCTGTTGGCATGGTAGTGGTAAAATAACGATTGAGAGCGTTCAAAATTGTTTTTCTGTCGTAATCCCAAGGGTTTTGTTTGATGTCTGAAAAGCGCATATGGTGTTTCCTTTCGTTAATTGAGTTTCTAATTTTTTCTTGGTATGACAATTAGCGTTCCTTTTTAGCGTCGTTGTAACCTTCCTTGTAGGCCCTTTCAAGTTCGTTGAGATAATCAAGTTCTTGACTAAGTTGTAAATAGATGCTCAATAGATTGGCATTAAGCGTGTAATAAGCGATTTCTTGTTTAAAGGTTACAGGCTTTGGAAGAGCGTCAAATTGGTCTTGTAACTCTTTGATGTCTTTGAATAAATTATTTTGTTTTTCTTTTTGAGTGGCGATAGCTTTTGTGATAGATGCTTTGTAGTGGTGATTATTTTGGCAAAAGTCTTGAATGTCTTTTTTGAGCTTGTGATAGTTGTTTTCACATTCTTTAAAGGTTTTGTCAAATTGGATTTTTTTAAAAATATTAAACATGGTTATTTTTCCTTAAAATAGGTACTAAAGCGATTAGGGCTAAAGATTTTGGTTTCTTGTGTGATTTTGGCAGGTTTTTTAAGGGCATTATAATAAAGGTCTGTTGGTTGACTAGATTCGATTTGTTTAAGTTGGCCTTCTGTAATGAATCGTGTGTTTTCTGAAACGTGTGGAACAAATTGTTTGAGTTTTTCTTTAGTCTTTTCAAGTTCTGTTTCAATGAGTGTTTTAATCTCGTCTTCAGAATGCGTTTCGGAGTTGTCGACGTAAAGGGTCATAACCTTAAGACAAAGCCCTTTGATAGAACCTCCGTCGTATTCTGTTTCAACATGAAGACGGATGTTTGTAGGGCTGATGAGTTTAGCGATAAGGACATAGTGAGATTCCATAGAATTAATTTTTTCTTGAAATTCAGTAACGATGTGGTTGTGGTTATCTGTAAGTTTTTGAATGAGTTCTTGGAACATGGGTCAGTCCTTTCTGTGACCTTCAAAGAGATAGGTTTTTTCATCTGTTTGACCGTAAAGGTCGCAAAGAAGTTTATCTTCGTATTGGGTAGCGAAGATACCATTTTTGAAGTCTTGACTTTCGAGATAACTTGAAACACTTGAAATGGGTTGTGATTGATATCTGCTGTAATAACTGATGTTATCATGACGGTTGTCGAATTGGTTGATAATGGTTGTAGCAATCCAAGAGTTGGCTGTTTCGGTGTCTTCTTGAGAAGCCGTGTCGTCGTTGTAAAAGGCACGTTTAATGAAGGCGTCTGGATAGTTGGCGAGTTCCGTCATTGTTTTTTCAATGTTTGTGGTGTGAAAAATAGTGGTAACAAAGGCTTTACGGTCAACTTGGTCAGTGTAGGCGTGAATGACAGGAGTTTGATTGTTTTGAAGAAAGTTTAGGAGTTGATCAGGGTGTTCTGTGTCAAAAATGACCTTTAGGTTAGCAGTTTCTTTCATGGGCGGTTTCCTTTTCTTTTGCGAAAATGAGGGTGGTTTTTTGGTCAATAGTTCTATAATAGAGTGCTGATGCTGTTTGTTCGATATGGCCTATGGTTTGTGGATTGATATCGTCAGGAAAGGTATCATAGGTTTTTTGTGTTCCTGTTTCTTTTTGTCGGACGACGAACGTGTCTTTTGGATGGTGTTCTTTAAATTGGTTAAGTAAGGTTTGAGCGATGATCATGTGTCTTTTGTCATCATAAAGGTTGTTATAATAGACATCCATGATAACACTATTTGGACAGTTTGTTAGCATGATCAAGGTTTCTTCAAGATTTTCAGTGTGTAGATTGACAATGATTTCGGCTGTTTTTATGCTATTAAGGGGTCGTTTAAATTTAGCGTCAATGACTTGTTTGGAAAAGGTTTTGAGATAATCTAAAACTTTGTGTGGATAATTGCTTTCAAGAATGACGGTGAGATTTTGATGTGTGGCGTTACCTGTAATGTGTGCTTTTTCTTGCGTTTTGGCATACGAAGCAACCATAAAGTGTCTGTCAATAGGGTGGAGACCAAGACGCTCTTTTTTGTCTTTTCCATAACGCGTGTAACTTAAAATGTCGTAAACGCGTTCGACATAAAGACCGTAAGTGGTGTCTTTGTTAGCTAAGTAGTCTTTGATGTCAGAGATAATAGGATGTTCTTTATCATTTGTTTTAAAGAGTTGGCTTTTGTAATTGTTTTGATACTGTTCAATGATGAGATTGTTGATTAAGGTATTGGCGTGGCGATTAACGTCTTCTGATTCAAGGGCATCGTTGTAACGACCTTTTATCAAGGTGATGTTGTTAGGAGAGACGTTTGTATTAAAAGACGTGAGGATTGCTAATGTTTTTGTAATGTTTGAGCTGTACATTTCGATATTGAGATAACCGGTGGGGTTTTCAATAGTTCGGCCGAAGGCGTCTTCAATATCGTGAGCGTATCCGAGTCTTTTAATAGTTTCTGGGTGTTGTTTGAGTTTGTTAAAGGCTTTTTCAGCATCGTGACCTTGGATAGTTAATTCGAGATTAATGTCTGTTGCATCACCGTGGAAAGTTTCACGGTACTGTTTTGGAATTGCGTCTATTGTCATAAAGGTGTTTCCTTTCCTTAATCAGGGACGATTTTACAAAGGTCAGCGTAGATATCTTCAAGATAGTCTCTACAACGGTTGATTTTTTTGAAATCAAGGGTTACTTTAGCGAGTCGATAAGGACGGTCTTTAAAGAAAGGGTCTTTAGAGAATTGGGTGCTGTTGATAAAGTCGTATTTTGAAATGCGTGTGAGGAAATAACTTTCAGTGTCTGTTAAGATGTTCATGTCTTTACTGTGATTAAGTAAATAGTTTTGTATGTAGATAATTTTCCAAATGTTTTCGGTAGTTGTAAGTTCATCAAGGCCTTCTAAGAAACGTGTGATGGCTTCTTTTTGATAGATGATATGACGAACATTTTTTGATGTGTTTAAGAAGTCAAAACGTTTAAGCAGTTCTTGGTCAATCATGCGCTTAAGATGGCTGAGTTGTTTGTTAACATGTTTTGGGCTACTGTGGATGGAAATGGTCACTAATGATGATTCATTAGGATTATCTTTCCAAACGACGAGGCCTTGATAGGGTTGTTTGAGATAGAGTTTGATTTGTTCCTTGTCTTTTTCGAGACGAATATATTTGGCTAAGCCGTGATTTTTGAGTTGTTCAATGAGGTTTTGCATAAGAGGTGTTTCCTTTTTAATTAACTTTAGTTAGAGTAGCTTGCATATTAGGCGTATCGGTCAAATCAACGTGATCGTTGGTTTTGCCTGTTTGATGGTATTCGATGGTGATGGTGCCGTTTTGATTGTCTCTGAGGAGCCAACAAAAACGGGATTGATCGAGCATGGCACCGCCATATTGACCGCCTGGAAGGACTTTTGCAAGATCGTCCATGGTAAGGGCCTTAAGTTGATAAACGGTTGGTGAGACTTGAATAAGGGACGTTAGGCTGCCTGTACGATTGAGCGTTGGGTTATTGTCATAGGTTATAACATAATTTCCGTCAGGATAGAATGTTTCTTCAACCATCATACCGTTAGCATCAAGACCACGATAGGTTCCTTGAAAGGCTTCAGGGATGATGTCAGGGTCAGTTTGTGGCGTGGTTTGTGTGGTACTTGACGGTGTGGTGTGTGTTACGGTTAATGGTGGATTGGTTGGTGTCTTGTGTTCGTTTTTGTTGTTGTCTAGAAACATCATTATCGGGATAATGGATAGACCGATAAGAAAGAGGATGCCAATGAAAATATTGATAATTTTTTGGCGTTTGCGTTCTTTAAGAATGTCTTCATATTCGTCAATAACTTGAGTACGAAGGTTGTTTAGTTCGTTGAGAACATTTGGGTCTTTTTCTTTGGCCATGGCCATATCGAGTTGAAAAATACGTTCTTCGTAGGCCATGTTCTCGTTTTGTCTGCGGGTGTATTCGCCTTGGGCTGCAATTTCGTTTGAAATCCAAGAGGCGTCATTATGGTCAAAACTCATGCGTTTTCTTCTTTCTGAGGGGATTTGAGGTTTTCGTTACTGAAGATGACATCTTTTTGAGGATGTGATTGGTAAGGGTCGTCAAGGTTTTCCTTATTGAAAATAATGTCTTTTTGAGCGTGTGATTTGTAAGGTATTTCGAGGTCTTCTTTACTGAAAATGACTTTTTCTAAGTCAAAAAATGATTTGAGGTCCATTGGTTTAACTTTTCTATTTAGCTGTCATGGCGATTGTGAGTGATTTAAGAAGTTGATCAAGTTGTTCTTGGGCTTGATTTTCGTAGCTTTTTTGAAGATTATGTTTGAGAAAGTTAGCCATTTGACAATCAACCGTGTATTCTGCTCGAATATCGTTAAGAAAGTCTTGAATGTCTGTTTTTGAGAGATTTAAGTTTGAAGATAAGGTGAGTAAAATGCGATTATGATTTCGGGTATGGTTGTCATCAATGAATTGAAGACTGGTTTTTATGTTAGTATAGATTTCTTGTAGGTGTTTGTAGGTGTCGTTTCGAATCTTGTTTTTGAGGCTAAGGGTTGGGTGTTTGAAATAATAGGTCATAATGTTGTTACCTTTCCAGATTGTTTTGGGAGGCCGAATTGAGAAGGATCGATGGTTTGTTCTTGAAACAGATTACGCACGCGCATGAGACATTTTCCTGTGAGGTTTTGTCCCGTGCCGTCGCGTTCGATGCCATATTTATTATCGTAAGGATTGGCTTCAAGAAGGTCTTCGTCACCTGTGGCTAAGAGTTTTTCTTTAAGGTCTGGGTGTTGGCTGAATTTAAGGTACATGCCATTAGCGTTTCAATCAACGCATCTTTACGGGATGCGACGGTCACCATCAAGCCGTTTCCAGTGTTTTTTTGCTGGTTTTATGTTATGATTACCAAAATATGGGGTTTTGGTTGATTTTGTATGGTAGTGTTTTCTTTCCATAGGTTAAAAAAGGACTAACGAAGGGGACGAACCTTGGTTAGTCGTCAAGAAATTTGTATTTTTGTTGCATAAGTTGAGCTTGAAATTTAGCGATTTCAAGGGGTAAATTGATAGGGGTTTCTTCTTTATAGGTGTTGTTGTCATAGATGTAGCTGATTTCGTAGTAGCTTTCAATGAGTGCTTCTATAATTTCGCCAATTTGTGGTATTGTCAAAGGTTCGGTTTGGTCTTTAGGACGGTAGAGCGTAAAGTTGTAGATGAAATAGCCGTCGTATTCTTCTTCGACAATGCCATGGGGTGTTTTGTGGTCACGGTAGTCGTAATGAGACATAATTATTCCTTTCGATGTTGTTGCATGAGTTTGGCTTGGAGTAGTGGGATTTCTAAGTGGAAGTTTTTAGGGACGCTGTAGGGATTATCATAAGAATAATCGTAATAGTTATAAATGGTTTCGATGATTTCACCGATTTCAGCGAGTGTCAATGGTTTTGTGTTTGAAGGGTAAAAGTCGAAAGATGTGCAGATGTCTTCGTTTTCGCTGTAATGTGTTTCAACGGTTCCATAAGGTGTTTCAATGGTGTGTTTTTCTGTGGTCATAGGTTAGTCCTCTTTGAGTTTAACTGATGTAGGGCATACGTTAGTCTTTTCGTTTCAAATTCATGATAATGATGTGTGGATAGTCTTTTGTTGCAAGCAGAGCGTTGTGTGAGGATTTCATATTAAATTTATATGTTTTTCGATTGGCATTGATGGCATTTTTGAGCAGTTGTTTTGTTTCAACGTCAAGATAGATTGGTTGTTCGAGAGCGTTGTCAATGTCATTGAAATTGACACTGTCGTTAAAGGTGATATTATAACGGGAATTGTAGTATTCAAAATGAATGGTCGTTTTATGTTCAGCGAGTGCTTTTTCAAAAATGTTTTTAATTTGTGTTGAAAGTGGCGTTGTCATGAGGTTTCTCTTTCTAGTTATCAAAATAAATAGGCTTGTTTGAACAGTTAGCCATTGTTTTTTCGACAAAGGGGATAAGGTTTTCAGGAGTTAGGTCAAGGGGGAGTTTGAGTGGGATTCGCATAGCGATTTCTTCGCTATGAGGAAGGTCGAGATAGCCACGGGTGCTGATAATTGCACGTGCGAGGTAGTCATCATGACGTCGATTGGCAGGTTCAATCAGGATTTCGATGACATTGTTGTTTAGTCGAATGTTTCGTTCAAAGAATGGGTATAGCGTATAGCCTTGATCTTCAATGGTTTGTTTAGGGTTATTGAGCTCGTTGAGCCAATCAATAATCTCAGGCATTGTATAGAGTGGTTTTTGCATAGGGTTTTCCTTTTTTATTGGATGATTGTAAGTTCCTCAAGTTTTTTTGATTGCGTATCATCAAGTGCTTGTTTGAAGGTTTTGATGATGTCTCTTTTACGTAGATTATTTGGCCATTGTTTAAGGACAATGTCACCTGTTAGGGGTTCTTTATCAATGGTTTGAATGTTTGCCATCCAAACAAGGGCGAGGTATTTTTCAGTTTGAATAAGGGCGTAGTGACGGGAGTCGTGACTACGCATAAAATCAAGACGGTTGTGATAGAAATCGTGGTCATATTTGATGGTTGTATCTGTTGTTTTAAGTGTGTTGACGATGTCTTGTAAGTATTCCATAGATTGGACGCGTTCAATATAGCAATCGATATCCTTAAGAATGGTTTCGTCAATGATATCGTGAATTGAATAGGCCGTTGTATAGTTGACTTTTTTGTTGACGAGTTCGATAATGTTGTAGCCATTTGTAGCAGGTTTGACATAAACTTTAGTGCTTAAGGTTTCTGGAATAAGACTTTTGATGATGCGTGAGATATCAGGTAGTTGAAGTGGCATGGGTTAGTCCTTTCGTTTAAGGTTTCGGATGACGATATAGGGATTTTCTTTTGAGGCGCCTACGACAATGTTTGATGATTTTTGATTAAAGCTGTAGGCTTTGCGATTAGCGTTAAGGGCATTTTTGAGGGATTTTCCATCAGCGCCAAGGCTTTCAAAAGCAAAGCCTGTTTCGAAGGTGACGTTATAGCAAGAGCTCAAAGGCTCAAAGATAATAGTTGTTTCGTTTTCAGAAAGAGCTTCTTTAAAGATGTTTTTAACTTGTGTTGAGAGGGGTGTTTTCATGGGTTTGTTCTCTTTCTCTATGTGATTTTGTTTGGGAAGTCGTTAAAGCAAACGTCTTTATGAGGGGTATAGTTGTCTCGTAGAGTGTCATCAAGCGGTGTTTCTGTTATAATGCCTTTGTCGTAGCTGTAATGAACGCCGTTTATAAATAGTGGATTAAGTTTTCCATTTGTTTGGATGATGTTTTGGATAGTTTTTTTGCTTGTTTTTGATAAGGTGACGGCTACTTGTCCTTTTGTTGGTCTATAGACATTGACAAAGCCGATAAAGATGTCAGTGCCTTTATCGATAGTGAATACAACAGGAATGTTATGTTCAATGAGTGGTTGATAGTTTTGATAAGAGGAATCTATTTTTTGTAGGATTTTTGGAATAATGGCCATATTAGTCCACCTCATGAACGCTATTAGCGTCTAAATAGCCACGCCAAAGCTCTTGTCCCTTGTCGTCAAGTTTAAGAAGGTTGATTGTGCCTTTTTGGCTGCCTGATTTAGAACCTCCGTCAATGAAGTAACGGGTGATGTGGTTACCTTCGACGTCTGTGACATCGTCTGATAGAATAGGGTGATTTTGATTGGGATTGTTTTGTTTCTTGATAAGACCTGTTGGCGTATGTCCTGTGACGATAGTTTTACCGTTAAAGTCTTCATGAATATCAACGGGTGGATTGATATAGGGTTCGCGTGTCCAGAGCATGGTTTCAGGGTCTTGGTCAACAAGTGCTAAATCAAGGTCAAACCCCGCGTGAACGAGGATGTTCTTACCGTCTTCCAAATAAAGCGGTAGTTGGTTTAACCAGTTGAGCTCTTCATAGTAGAAGTGTAGCAATTGTTCTCGCAAGTCTCCAGGTGAGCTGTAAGTGATGCCTAGATTTTCAAGCGTTTCTTTGTGACCATTCATGTACCACCAGTTGTCATCAAGGGGCCTAAAGGCCGCTCTTAGGATAAAGTCGTCGTGGTTACCAATAATAGCCTTGGCTTTACCGCTGTCGCAGAGGTCTTTGATAAAACGTAAGGTCTTGATGATGGCGTTTGGTTGTAGGTCAAAGCCGTCAATGTAGTCACCGCCAAAGCGAATCTGACAGTTAGGGTCGGACATTTCAGGCAAGTCTTTTAAATGTTTGAGGGCTTCGAAATTGCCATGAATGTCTGACAGATAAAGATAAGATGTCATTGTGCTTTCCTTTCTTGAATTTTTGGAATATTATAGGTATCGTTACCTTTTTGGACGTAGATGTAGTCTTTATTTTCGCCTAGGATTTTAAATTTGGCGGACTTTAGATAGTCGGTGCGACTATTGACGTAGAAATAGGTTTTGTCTTTTGAGAGAGTGTATTCGCTAGCGTGTTTTTCTTGTTGACTGCTTGTGTAAACGCCTGTAACAATACCTGTAACCATTGAAAGGACGCATAATAGGGCTGAAAACGTAGCTAGCATATTTTTTTCGATAATCACTAGGATTACGGTAATAATGAGAAATAAGATAAAACAAATAAAGGATGTTGTTCCTATGATTTCAAAAAGTTTTGGAGTTGTTGATAGGGCGTTGATGAGGTCGTTAAATGGCATGGTGTTTCCTTTCTAAAAATTATCAGCAAAATCGTTAAGAATATCGATAGCAATTTCATTGGCTTCTTGTTGAAGGTCTTTGATGGATTTGGTTAAATCGAAATCGTGATCGTTAAGGATTTTTATGATATAATAAGCGGGCTGGCTCGGATAATCATTGGCATGAATAATGTTACCTTTTTTAGTTTTATAAGAAAAACTTTTAGTGGTATCTAATAAGACGTTGATGGTGATATAGCTATGATTGATGACTTTATTGTCAAAGCCAAGACTGATGTCTTTACAAAATTTATATGGGAGTTTGTTAAACGGTAGAGTTTTGAAATGTGTTTCAACAGTTTTGTTAAATGCGTAAGAAATGGCTGTTTGTTTGAGTTCTTTTTCGTTTTTGGGAAATAAGCGTGGTTCTTTTGAGATGTTAAGTTGACAATAGTATTCGTTGTTGTCGTTGCAAATACAAATATTAGGACAGTATTTTTTGAGTTGTTTGGTGATTTTTTCGGGTGTCATGAAAGTTTCCTTTCTTGTGGCTATTTTCTTTACAAAAATGATTTGTTTTGTTATACTAATCATATAGTACAGGAAATGAGGTGATTGTATGGATAATATGGCTGAAGCCTATGTGGTGCTTTTTGTTTATGGCGTATTTTTTGCGATTTTTGGAGTCATTAGTCTTCTTCAAATGCTTGTACGCATGGTTTTGTTTGAGCGTGCGGGTGTTGCAGCCTGGAAGTCGCTGATTCCTTTTTACGGCTCTTTTGTGCAACATCAATTGACTTTTGGGGAATCGAATAAGTGGTTTTGGTTCTTTTGTCTTGTACCGTATGCCAATGTGATTTATGACTTTTATATGACGTACTCTTGGGCGCGTGCATTTGGTCGAACAAAAGGCTTTGGCGTTTTTGCGGTTTTCTTTCCAACGATTGCGACAGTTGTCTTGTGGCTTCAAGGTTCGTCTTATGAAGGCACACAACCGCATCTTTTCGACCGTGGTTAAAAGGCTATCTGTGGATAGTTTTTTTAGTTACTTCTTTTTTAATGGTTTGAAGGTCTTCATGCATTTCTTGCCATTCATCGATGGTTAAGGTTTTGAGATGGAAGATATCCCATTTTTTCCAAAAGAGGTAACAAGGGTGGTCATGCGGCATGTCTTCTTGATTTTGCCAACCTTTGTAGGTGGTTGAAAAGTGGAAGGTTAGATTTGAATCTAGACGGTCGTATTTAACTTCAAAGAGGTCTTTTGGACTACCATCTTCGTTATAGGTAACGGGAATAGCGTTTTTGAATGTGTAATTGGGGTTATTAGCGAAGCCTTGGTCGGTGTAGATTTTTTCGCAGATGTGCTGTTGAGCGTTTCTTGGAAAGTCTTTGAAAGCTTTTGGATGGTCGATAGCAACGTCAAAGAAATCAGTGGGATTAATGAGCGTGTCATCTTTAATGAAGCGTGGTGTATCATAGCTGTTAGCTTCGACTTCTTTTTGGAATGCGTTACGTAAATTTCGAAGGATGATTAAATCTGCTTCGTCAATAGTGATAGGCTTAGGTTTAGCGGTAGCGTGTTTGGCGTTTTCAAACATGGCGACGTTTCCGTTTTTGTCAATACCGATGGCGTAGTTTGCGGGTGGGACTTGTTCATGTTTAGGCAGAAGGTCGCTTTCAGAAAAGAAACCACTGGTGCTGATTTTAGCAAAATATAAGGTGTTGCTGACACCGTTTTTGATGATAGGATTGTTGAGAGTAATATCTCCAAAACTATTGTCGTGGTCTTTAGAATTGACGTTATATTTAGTGTCAAGTTCTTGAATGTAGTTATGGAGGGCTACAGCTGATGGCAGGTCACGTAAATAGGTAACGCGTTGGTTGTTTTTAAGGGTTGGGTTCATGAGTGTTTCCTTTCGTGTTTGATGTAGGTATTGATAGCGTTTTTAACACCTTTTTTAAGGTCTTTTGGGTTATCATAGACTTCACAAAGATCATCAATGTAATTTTCTAAGGCGTCACGGTCTTCTTTTGATGGATAGACGTAACTGGTGTAGGTGAAACCGTCTTCAGGGTGACCATTTTCGGTTTGGTCAAAAGGCTCGGCTTCAATCCAAAAGCCTTTATATGAAAATGTGATACTGGAGAGACTTTGTTTAAACAGTTCACGTGCTTCTTTAAAGGTTTTATGGGCACCATTGACACGAAGAATACCTATTTTATCATAGCAAAGGTCGTAGTTTGGTGTTTTAATCATTTGTTTGAGATCGGTTCGGTTGTAATATTCGTAAGGGAGCATAATGTTATCTTTCTACTGTTTTTGGATGTGAGTTATGTTTTGTTAGTCTGTTAACAGCGACATAAATCATTTGATTAAATGTCTCAAGTTCTTCGATGATGGTGTTTGCATTTTGGTTAGCGTTAGGGATAGGTTCGCATTCAAGTTTGAAGGGCATAATTGGAAGGTATTTGAAGGTAAAGATAGCGTTACCTGTGTTGTGATTGAGCGTGATTGTAGCCGATAGGTCATATCTGTTGTTTTTGTAAATTGAGATGATTTGATTTGTAGTATTTTCTTTGACGTAGTGTTGTTTATGTAGTTCTGGAATAAGGTTTTCAAAAGTTTCCATAGTTTTTTCCTTTTCTGATAGTGATTATAACAATAACACCAATTATTCCAGGTGTTATTGCTCGAAGGTTACATGACCGTCATCGTGAATAGTGATTTGCGTCACGGTCATGTATTTAAATTTTTGGTCAATGGCTTGGTCGACGATGACATCAATTGGTGTTTCGTTGTCGTACCAATGGTCTTTATGGGTTAGGAGCCAATTGGTCGTCTCATCGATTGATGATAGGATGGCTTGACGTTGGTAGGTGTCAGTGGATCGCCATTTGTCATGGTACCAAATTTCATAAAGTGTCATAAGTTGTTCCTTTCTGGATAAATGAATGTTTGCCTGAAGCTTTCAAGAGCTTGATCAAAGCTCTGATGGGTGCCGTCTTCGTAAACAATGCCTGGAGTATCGCTGTTTAGTGAATAGTCGATACCTGAATCGTCAAGTATTTGTTTGATTTCTTCGCGGTTAAAAGTAGTTGTCATTTTTGGTTACCTGTCTGGTTGCGATATAGACAATGTTTGGTAAGTTTGCATAGTGTTTAATGAGTTGTTTACGTTTTTCGATATCAAAGCCGTAGACAATGTCTAGTGGTTTTAAACAGTCACTAGTTGTAAAGATTCCTTCGATAACAACGCGATGAGCATTAATGTCTTTATAGATTTTTTCTTTTAGCATTTTTAACTCAAGTTTGGCGATGTGTTGATTGTCTTTGGCACGTTGGTTAAGAATTTTGTAATATTCCTTGGTTTCTTTAGTCAAATCGTTAAGCAATTCTTTTTCAAGATTGGGATTGCTTTCTGTTTCAGTTAGAATATCTTTAATAAGTTTTTGAATGGGGTTTGTCATGTTGTTTCCGTTCTTTTATGGGACTAGATGTTTTCGTAGATGGTTTTACTTCGTGTGGTGATTGTTCCGTTGGCTTCTTTTGTGATGGTGATTTGTTCCATCCAACCGGTACCGTTAGGACGTTTATCGTTTGCGTAATTTTGCATTTCGTTGTAAGCGTCTGCTGTACTAGAAAAAGTGCCATTGCACTTGGTGCGACGGTTAAATCGGTCGCCATGTCTTGTAAAAATTTTATAGTAGACAATTTTGTCAAACGAAGATGCGGGATAATCTTTAAGGCTTTTGACATTGAGTTCGTCACGATACTTTTCAGCATCTTGGAGGGTAGTAAAGATTTTGCCGTTAATAACGTATTGTTTTTGAATTTCTGTTGAGTTCATGTGTTTCCTTTCTAGGTGTAATAGTAAATAGGGATATTGGTGTCTTCGTCAAGACGACAAAGGGTTAAGATCAGGTCATAAGGGTGATCTTCTTTGAGGTCATAGAAGATATCTAAGGCTTTTTCTATGTTAGTGTAGATGCCTTTGAGTTTATAATTATTGTCCCAATAATCGTCATCGTCAGTTGAGGAATTGTAGGTGATGACACCGAAATAGTTATCTAAGGTTAACATAGACATGAATTCTTCAACAGGAATGAGTGGTTTTAAGTCATTTAGATTGATGATTGTTCCAAAAGACAAGTCTGTGCTTTTTTGGTAGGTGACGAACGTTTCTTCAAGGTGGCCGTTAAAGCGTATTTTGAGTTCTTTGAGTGTTTGTTCAAGTGTAATGGCTTGGTCTGTGATATTAAGAGTAATGTCTAAACACTCTAGGTGTTTGTTGCTGTAGTTGGCTAAGATGGTATCTTTATGTTGCGTGATATAATCAGCTAACTCTCGAGGATTGAAATTGTTTTTAGTGAGTTTGAGATTGATTTCGCTGCAATCCATACGTTTTCCTTTCTAAGCTAGTTGGTTGAATTCTTCTAGGAGGTTTTCAAGGTTTTGTTTAAAGGTTTCTTTGGTTGATGTGATTGATTTTTTAACGATCATACCTTCTTTACCTTGGTCATTGCAACGGTAGATGACGAAATCATTGATGACACATTGTGTATAGGCGTCAGCCATGTCAATGATAATGTTATCTATTTTGGCGTAATCAATAGTTACTGTGAAAAGGTTGGTTGTGTTTGTGAGAAGAAGGTTGTGGTAGCTTGGTGTATCAATGGAAGTTATTTTAGTAAGTAGACTTTTAGGAAGATTGTTGAGAATCCATAAGGTTTTTTCAATAGTTTCTTCAGTGGTTTCGTTAATAAGAAAGTGGTTTGTCCATATAAGGTTTTTTGTTAGTTCATAACTGGCGAATAGGTCATGTTGAAACACATCTGTTTTCACACCTTTAGCCTTAAGGTTTTTAAGTAGTTCTTGTTTCATGTGAGTGTCCTTTATAAATAGTTGTAAAGCTCTGTTGAGATGTTTCTGGCATCATCCGGATTATCTCCTGAATAACGCTCAAGCGTCGTTTTGTCTAGAGTTTTCATGTAGGTATCAAGACTGTTTTCAAAGGTTTCAGGATGTTTGATGTTATCTAGAAAATCGTCTTTGGTGTACCAGTCGTCAGTAATGGCGACAAGGTCGCAGACAAAATCTGCGAGGACGTTGGCTTTACAGGTATTGTAGGTGTCTGTGTGAGTTTTAGCCTTATTGTAAATGTTTGTGACAAGGCTTGAAAAGAATTGAATGGTGTCTTTTTCAGAGGATGTGAAGGTCGTATCGTCAAAGGACCCACAAGATGTGCAAAATTCAGTGAACATGAAAGGATCTCCTTAATAGGTTAATTGAAGTTCATCACAACGAGCAATGAATTGTTTGGCTTCTGTCCAGGCTTCAGAACTAGCGTTATGATTATGTTCGCCACGAAGTTGAACAATATGGTGATCTTTGATTTCCATGGTATAGAGGGGCTGGTTTGGTTTTTGATTGTCACGAACAAAAACGATAGTGGTTTCACCTGTGACAAAATGTTTGCGTGTGTAGGTACCGACACAATGGCCAAGGAGTTTACCTTCTGCAGTGAGTTCTGAAGGGGATTGAGGGAGCTTAAAGGTGTAGTGGTCAAAGCTGGTTTGGGCTTTTTCAAAGCGTTTGAGACGTTTGGCTGTTTTCTTGGCCAAGGCTTTGTCTTCTTTAGAGAGGGTTTTTTCTTTTTGACTTTCTAAGTAGGCTGTGTGATTAAGGACAATGTTGGTGTGCATGTCTTCCCAATCTTTTGGAATCGTAAGGTAGTCTTTTGATTGGTCTAGCCCAAGGTCATCAAGCATGTTGAGATAGTCCTTATAATCACTCATACGGATGTCTTGTTTGAGGAACCAATGCATAAAGCGAATAGGTTTGACGGTTTTTGGAACAAGGTCTAAAAATTGTTTAAAGAGGGATTTTTTGTAAGACAATTGTGCGTCTTTGAGTTTATCATAGAGGTCTGGGAAGGTTTTGTTGAAGACCTTGCGACAGTCATGATTAAAGAGAGCCTCTTCAGAAGAAAGGGTACTATTTTTAAGATAGGGTTTGTTTTCTTTAAGAAAACGCATGGTTAAACGACTCATGTTGGCATGCTCGTGATAAACATTTGCGCCATAATAAGAGTAGGCACGTAAGTCACCAATCATCTCTGAGGCAAGACCGTGTGCTTTGATTTTTTGAGCGTATTCAATACGGTCTCGGTATTTGTAAAGATGAGGGAGGACGTTTTGAATGTCTAGACGGTCTTTAATGTCATCATTAAAGGTGAGGTAACGTAGTTCTGATTGGGTTTGAAGTTGCTTACAAAGGGTGTTATTATCTTGATACATGTAATAACGTCTGAAAGCACCTGGCTCGAATAAGCTATTACTTTGATTTTGATAACCTGATTGGTAGCAATCTTTATGTTTTTGATGAGAGTTATACCAATCATAATGGGCTTTGATATGCTTATTGTTACTCAATTGATAAAAGTTAAAGAGTTTGATATCAAAGCTTTCTTTGCCGTCTGTGAGAAGTTGGGTGACTTGATACATTTGCATTTCAATGCGCTTTTTAGTAATACCCATCCAGACAAAGTACTCGGTATTAGGGGCAAACGTCAATCGACTGTTTTTTGTCAGGCGTTTATGGATAAGGCCTGCATGTTTGGTACGGTCCGTTGAGAGGAGTTCTTTTTTTTTATTGGCCCATTCGTAGCGCGGAAAAAAGGTTTTTGTCCATGTGAAAAAGGCTTGTGGGGCTTTAAGACGGTTATCAACAATAGTTTGAATGTCAGACATAACTACCTCCTAAAAGTCACTGAAGAGGTCGAGTTGGTCATCATTGACAACGGTTGTTTTTTTCTTAGGTTTAGGTTTTGGTTTAGGTGTAGGTGTAGGTTTAGGTGTTGCTGTTGTTTGTACATGTGCGAGACCTTGGATAGGTCCCATAACGAGGTTTTCTGTGGTGAAGTATTCTTTAAACCAAGTGTAGGCAACAGAATCGTCAACCATACTTCCCATAGCTCCTTGACGAGGACCCGTGAGCATTTGGCTGGCTTTATAGATGGCATACTGCATGGCGCCGTTGATGGTGCGTTCAGGTTTGAGGTCTTTTTCAAGACCTTCCATGAGTTCTTGGTCGTCTTGATTGTCGACCAACCAATTATGGATGCGGTCTTCAGTGTCAGTATGTGGTTTTGACATTTCATCGTCAAATTTTGATAGGATTGTGTTTGTCATAAGAGTGTTTCCTTTCCAAGGGGTTTGTTAGTAGAGTTCTTCGAGCATCATGTCTTCGATGGCGTAGTACCAACTACCGTAAAAAGCGCTGGTTTCGTCAGCAGGAATGCCATCATAAAGGACCGCTTCCATGCGTTCCATATTATCGACAGTGATGCCTTCTCTTTCAACGTAGTCTTCGATGTCTTCAATAAGGCTTGCAATTTCTTCAAGTTTTTCTTCTTGTGTTTCTGCAGAAACGTTAATAGGTTGTTTGGCTAAAGTGTCAATGAGGGTTTCTTTTTGGTTCTTGGTAGGTTCAATCATTGTAATGTCAATGATTTTGTCAATGATAGGTTTAGCTTTTTCTTGGGTGACAGTCGTTGTCATGAGGCGTGGATCCTTTCGTTTTTGAATAATGTGGATGGCTTTGGTTGCTGATGGCATGTGATCAAGAGCAAAGTATTTTTGCAAATGTGGCAAATAACTGTCATCGTCTTGATAATAGGCGTGAATTAAGGTCAAATCAAAAGGATAAAGAATTGATTTGAGGATTTGACGAGTTGTCATATGATACTGCTCTTGGCTTTCACGTTCTAGAGAGTCGAGTCCCCAAGACGTATGAAAGATCAGTTCAAATAAGTCTACTTTTTTGGCATGGTAGGTTGTTGGGTTGCTTTTTCGGATAGGGCCTGTAATGGCATTTTCTTTAAGAGCTTCTTGCCAAAGGTCAATGATTTTAGCGGCATTTTCGTCTTTAGCAACGAGTTTTTGATAGGTGCCAGGCTTGTCAATAATTGGTCAGTCGCGGATAATAAGGTAGCCGTCTGGTTTTAGAGCTTTGACAATGGTTGTCATCGTGTCACGATAGTCTTTAGGACTGAGATAGCTAAAGAATTCATGAAGGACACTTGAGAGATAGATGACGTCAAAGGTTCTGTTTTGAGCTTCTAGGTCTTCTTTAGTCAAGTGGTTAATCTTATTTTCTTTAAATTGTTGGTTGACAATAGGCGAGATGTCATAACCATAATAAGTTGCACCGGTATTTTTGATAGATGCGATGAAGTCTGGGTTGAAGCCTGAGCCGAAATCAAGTAAGGTGATACCTGGTTTTAAATAAGGTTCAAGCGGCTCTAATTTGGCGTCTGTGGTTTGGTACATACGTTTGTTATAGGTTGAGTTTGTGTGATTTTCCATTAGTTTTCTTTCTTTTTTAGGGGATAGAGGTGCCAAAGAAGCACGTAGTCAATGTTTTTTTCTTCGTCGAGATATTCGTATTTTGGGGTGTGCTTTCCAAGATAGGGTCCCCATTTATGCCAACGCCAACCGCCTGTTTTGCCGTCATGATGATTAAAGATGGGATAAAAGCGAATGAGGTAAACAGCGTCAGGGTTGTTGGTGAGGAATTTGTAGAGGCGTTTGCCTCGAATGAAGAAGGGATAGGTGCTATCTTTGGTGAGATAGGTTTCAAGCGCGTGTTCCAGGTGCTTAAAGACTTGTGTGGCATTGTCTGAAACACCGTAAGCTAAGGATGAGGCGGGCCAATGTTTATAGGTTTCATAGGCGCTTGCGTGATCGATAAGATTTTCAGGATTAAGGTTTCCCCAATAGCATCCTTTAAAGTCTGTTAGTGTGTCTTCGTCAAGAACTTGATATTTTTCAGTGGCTTGTTTGATAGCTGTGTAGGGCTTGAACAATTCATCTTGAATCCTTAAAAGTTCTTTTTTATGATGACGTATAGTGTTTTGGTTGTAGCTGTTACGTGCCTTTGCTTGCACGCGCAAATTATTAACCATAGGAGTATTAGGGATGGCTGGTTTATAGTTTGAGTGATGTTTTCAAAGTTCACCTGACCTTCTTTTTGAGTTTGAATGAAATCATAGAGGTTGTTTGAAACGGTTACTTCCGTAGATTGAGGCTTGGCAATGAGACTGTAGCCTGTGGTTGTTTTATAAACTGTTGGCATTAGTTGTCCTTTCTTGATAGGTTTCTTCAAGTAGGTTATAAACGAAGTGATTACCACCTGTGACCTTGCCTTCTTGATGATAAAGACCGTCGAAGAGGTCTTGGTCTTTGAGGTAATATTTGGCGATAAAGAGGGCAATCGCTTGACTACGGCTAACGCCTGCGTAACAATGAACTAAAACACGGTCAAAGTCTCTTGTTTCAAAGTGTTTGTCAAGAAATTGGATGAGTTCTTTGGCTTGTTTTTTGGTAAACATGTTAGGTGCTTTGCCGCCATAAGGTACGTAGCCAATGTCGTCAAAGAAGAGCCAGCAAACGTCAACGTAGTTTGAGTAGGTGAGGTAATTAACACGTTCTTTAAAGGGTTTGAATTGGTCATTGTAGTTATTAATAGCGATAAGAAGTGTTGGCTTTTCGGGTTTATAGTGTTTAATAAATTGTTTAGAGACGGCTTGACAGGGCCTGTTAGCGTCAAAATGTTTGTCCATAGGTTTCCTTTCTAATAAACGAGTGTTACGCGAAGAGCTTCTTGGTCGTAGGCGTATTGTTTTACTTCGGTGTGATCAACAGTCATGTTAGCGAATGTTGCCATGAGCGTTTCGTCTTTATAGAGATGTAAGAATTTGTTGTGGTCAAGAAGAGGTGTATTTGGGGTAAGGACAACTGTGATGTAGCCGTTATCGTTTTCGCGGTAAAAGGTACCGTAAGCGTCTGAACGACGTGTTTTTTCAGCTAAATCATAGAGGTTTTTGTTTTTCTTGAAATAACTAGGTGGAATGGTGATAGTGAGTTGTTTGATATCACAAACAGCGACAAGGTCTTTGAGTTTCATAGTGTGTTTCCTTTCTGAGTTGTTAAATGAATAAACGATTGCTTTCTATTTTCGCCTGACGCCAAGCTAGGCTTCCAAAACACAAAGCATGGGCTCGGGGGCCGGCGTCAGCTGGCCAGCCCGCAAAAAAGCCCGTTTGGCGTTAGCCAAACGGGTAAAACATTAAACAAAAAATTTTGTTTAATTTTTCAATCAACGCATTTCTGTAGAATGCGACGGTCACCATTAAGCCGTTTCCAGTGTTTTTATACTGGTTTTGTAACGTACAGTGCCAAAATATGGGGTTTTGGTTGTTTTTTTAATACTATTAACATAGTATCACATGATAAGATGTCTTCTCTAAATGACAATAAATCGATAAAAGGGTTGAACCTTCTATCGACAACGGCAGTAGAGACGTGCGGCAATCTACCGTCCTTGTCATCTGTTAAGAAATGTCCGAGAGCACGATTTTTTTAGACATTGGTTAAAAGACGTTAAGAAGTAACCGAAGTTACCGTAGGCGCACAAGGATAGCCTACTAGGCAATGTGCCAGATGAGGGCACGACGAGTAGCTTTGCCTTAGCTTTCTCGTACAAACTCAGGGTGCGTTTTGTGCCAGTCCCAAGGCAAGTTGTTATTAGTTGTTTCCTTTTAGAATGTTTCAATCAACGCATTTCTGTAGAATGCGACGGTCACCATCAAGTCGTTTCCAGTGTTTTTATACTGGTTTTGTAAAGTATAGCGCCAAAATATGGGTTTTTGGTTGTTTTTTTAGTTACGGTTTTGTATTTATTAATGGAGATACCGTTGTACGTGTGTTGGTTTCCTTTCTATGATGCGGAGAGAGGGATTCGAACCCTCATGAACGATACTGTTCGCACGGGCTTAAACCGTGTGCGTCTGCCAATTTCGCCATCCCCGCAAGGAGACGCGACCAAGCGGTCGCAGATATGATTCGTACTGGCTTTAGAAAGCCGTTATAACAACAGATATAATCTATTGTTAACGGAAGATGGGGGATTCGAACCCCCGCGCGACGTAAGCCGCCTAACGATTTAGCAAACCGTCCTCTTCAGCCTCTTGAGTAATCTTCCAGGTTGCCCGCCGTTTGGGCGAGCGAGATTGGAGTGTGCTTATGAACAAAAGCATTTGCCCATTTAGGGCAAACAAGTCGGAGGGCGTCGAACCCTCATTTACAGGGCGAAAACCTGCGCATGTTCTTGCGTTTCGAGTGCCAAAGGTAGCAGAACGACGCTTACAAACTATCGACAAGACGTTTTTGGCAGTGTCTTGTCTACGACTCGTGTTAAAAAAGTGGTAACCTTTTGGTCACTACGCCGATAGCCTTTCATCGACTTTTATAGGCTATCGTACCTTGTCACCAAGGATAAACTCACGGTTTTGAGTAGAACTAGGGTAGCTGGATTCGAACCAGCGCGTCAGGGAGTCAAAGTCCCTTGCCTTACCACTTGGCTATACCCTATAGATGTGACACAAACTTCATGGCAACCTGGCCTGGTGTCCAGCTCATATCGTATTTTTGTGTCGGTTGGTGTCCCCGTATGGATGATATGTCAAAGGGCCATGACGCGAGCAGGATTCGAACCTACGACCCACGGATTAAAAGTCCGTTGCTCTACCAACTGAGCTATCGCGTCTAAGTGATTTTTGATATTTTTTTGATACTTGTGGCGGGATTTGAACCCGCAAGCCTGCCATTTGTTGAGGCAACTGTTAATTCAGTTTTTTACGGGGTTTGGCGAGCATGGCAACTCACTAGATATCTAGCTAAAGCACTGTCCCGATGTGTATTCCATGTTCCACCACACAAGTTTAACCAATTCTTATGTTGACTTTGATTGGCTAAAAGATTTCAATCCGTATATGTTTTGAACACATTTATTGGCTAAAAGGAAGATGTGGGATTTGAACCCACGCGCCGTAGAACGACCTAACGCATTTCGAGTGCGTCCCCTTCAGCCATGCTTGGGTAATCTTCCATGATGATATGATAAACATTTTTTTGTCAGTAAACTAACTAACACCTTTGTTTTGCGTGATTAAATAACCTCAAATAACTGATATTTTAAGTTTATCATAATCAATGACAACCGACGGGAATCGAACCCGCACGCATTGCTTAAAAGGCAACCGCTCTACCGTTCGAGCTACGGTGTCACCTGTCGCTGTGCCTCGACAGAAAACGTAGAACTAAAAACCTACGTTGAGTGATCGACGTCTGATCGCTATTTCAATCCGCATGTGTTCAAAACACATGATTTTTGTTAGCGTTCGCGAGGAACAAATAGAATGATCATTCTATTACAATAAGTATGACTTATCGGCTAAAAGGAAGATGTGGGATTCGAACCCACGCGCCGCGAACGACCTAACGGTTTTCAAAACCGTCCCCTTAAGCCAGGCTTGGGTAACCTTCCATGAAGTGAGTGTCCTTAACGCCTCTGACACTCGTGTTGTCGGAGAACCCGTAACCGACACGTTTTTTTGTAGTTCTCTGTCATGGCACATTTAGACAGACATTCCACACGCGTTTTCTTATTGAACAATGTGCGTTACAATAAGGGGCTTTTGAAACCTACCCTTGACGAATCATGCGTCTTGCAATCACGGACGACTAACAGACGTCAAAGATAGGCAGGTTAAAGTGAGCACTAGTCCCCGTAGAGATTCTAGCACTGAGTCGCACTAGTCCCCGTGGAGATCCTAGCACTATAGGCACAAGGGGAATCGAACCCCTGTTTGACAACATGTTGTCATTCCAACATCGGTATCCCTACCTATGTACCATAAGAATTGACCTCGCGTGAATCGAGAATCAGCAAATTGTTAGTTTTGTGTAGTTTTTACTTGGTTTTCGACAAAAACTACACAAATAAGCACACTGGGAATCATTTCAATCCACGTACCTAAAACGTACGACGAGTTTTAACGTCTTTTGCTTTGACGTAATGCCGATTGCAGGGATCGAACCTGTGACCTGCGCGTTACGAATGCGCTGCTCTACCAACTGAGCTAAATCGGCTTATCGGGGCTGGCCCTCCCCGATAGAAACGAAAAACTTCCAGAAACGTTCCGACGGTCAATAGGCTAGCGTTTATCGCGTGGAAGGCATCGATAAACGGCCATCGAGTAGTGACCTTTTTTCATGAACAAACGTTTTAGGAACGCTTGTTCGGGGCGCGTGGTCGGTGACTCATGTGTTCAGACGTTTGGGTTGATTAAGTCCAAGCGTAGTCTCTTAGACATTTACACATAAGTTCGACAATGTAGGTTGCGTCTCTATAAAGTGGATAGAGTGCTTGCGGTCGACCTACCAACCGTTTGAGCAGGGCCCCCTCTAGCTTAGATTAGGCTAAAGCAGGATGCTTCAGATTTCAATCCACACACTTGCTCAAGGTGTGACGCAAACGTTATGTTTGTCGTTTTTTAAAGTATCTTTAAACGTTTGTTTTGATACTAAAGCAATCATTCATATTGTCAGTATGCGAGTTTTAAAGTCTTTGCTTTGACTTTACCATTGACACTAAGAACCTATGGTTATATCGGGAAGACAGGATTCGAACCTGCGACCCCTTGGTCCCAAACCAAGTGCTCTACCAAGCTGAGCTACTTCCCGATGATGTGATTACTTCAAAAACAGAACCTAACAAAGTAATCGTGGCAACTTCAGGGTGTTCTGTCTGTGTTTGCCGTTTTTTCAGTGTCTTGTGAGGCACAGACAATTCCAAAATTAGAGCTCTCAGTATTACGTTTGTAATGTACAACTTGGCTTTCGTTGTATGTCGTTATTGGTGTGATAATTATTTATCATATACTGTAGCTCCAAAATTAACGCTCTCATTTACGGTAGGGAGACACCGTGACCTAGTTTTTTCAACTATCAGTCCTACAAATTATATAGTTTACATATAATGAGTTTTAATGTCTTTTCTTTGACATAACGTAATATGCTTGAACATATTTCGCTTGGCACGGTCTCGACGGGATTCGAACCCGCGATCTTCGCCGTGACAGGGCGACGTGATAACCGCTACACCACGAGACCTGGTGAGCCAATACTCTTGATTTTGAAAGCGCATTGTTAAAATTAGAGGTATCGGCTACTGTAACGAATCGCTAACGAGTGTCTTAGATTATGCGCTATCCAGCGGTTCTCTCGTTGCAATCATTACAGTTTTGGACGGTATTTAGCCGTTTTACGGGTGGCCGTCCAGGGATATGTCAAAAATAGATGAAACCGACATATTGTGGCAAAAATTGCCGTTTGCTACCGCGTCACAATGACGCAAAGCTCACAACACAACTTTCGTCATGTTGCAAGCTACTTTACAGATTTTGTTTACTGCATTTGCATCAATTGAGATGCAATGCCTGTTGTACAATTTTCATCGTACAACAAGCGGGAGGTGAAAATTAATATGCATAGTTTGCGTTTAAATAAACGCAACTCCGCCAACAGGGTTCGAACCTGTATTTCAATCCACACACCCTACACGGGTACGATATGAAACAAAGGGTCAGTATGGTTCAATTGCTATCATAAAGACACAATGCTTCAATGACAATGGACAGGTCCCAAGTCTGTCGGCGCTAGGCTATAGGAGGAAGAAGACCGCCGTCTAAATCAGTCCTATTCTCTATTGAGTTGAGCACATTGTCAGATGACAACAGGGTGCAAAGCTGTTGTCAGTCAAAGGTTGAGTGATGAGTTGCGAAGTCATCATTCGAATTGAGGTCAATTGGGGGTTGACCCCAATTTTGTCTGGTTTTGCAAGACCAGATGTGACGGTGTGATTTGCAGTCACAAACGTCAAAGGAGAACTTTAGATTTGCGGTCAGAAGTATCTCCCATGCCTCCTGCAGGGCTCGAACCTGCGACCCATGGATTAAGAGTCCACTGCTCTACCAACTGAGCTAAGGGGGCACATCGACACGAAGTAGTGTCAATGGGAAAGGAAACATATCATATGTTTTTGTGCAAGTGGCGTCACTTGCGATAAGCTAATATCACATCTCATGATACTAGCCTGAAGGAGAATATAGAAAAGTGATTTGCAAATTTACAGTTTGCAACTACTGTCAGCACTTTTGCAAGCAACTGACAATATAAGGAGGCACATTTCGTGTTACAGGCAAGGGTGTCTTGCCAATAGTCAAACGAACGGTTAGATTCGTTTGACTTAGAAAGCTAATATGACAATGAACAGTCACAAATTGCAATCAAATTGATTGCGAGCACCAACGACACTTTTTTCAAGCTACCGTCGGTGTTTACGCGGAGAACAGGAGAAGTCGCGTCACTTGCATGTAAAAACGTCGGACTTTTCCACAACCGAAACCATGGGTCTCGGGGGCGAGCGTTAGCAAGACATCCCGCAAAGCGCCAGCGAAGCTGGCAAGAGCTAGCCGTCAGGCTAGCTAGGCGTTAGCCCAACTGTTCTTATAGTATAGCATAAGACTTTAGCTAATGCAAGGAAAAACTTATTTATTAGCAATCGCTTTTCGAATCATGTCAATTGGAATGATAAGAACAGCGATGGCAAGAGCGAGACCATAATGTTTAAGATCCATTGGAACCGTGCTAAAGACTTTGCCACCGAATTGGATGATAAGTGTTTGCACAACGGCAATGGTAATCATAACGATTGAGAATTTCTTGTTTTCGCCAATGTGTTCAAAGACATTAAAGCCTGTGCTACGGGTGTTGAGTGAGTTGAAAATGATGGCGTAAATGAAGACCGTAAAGGTGAAGGTTGTCACCATTTCAAAATTACCTGTGCCATTGGTGATAAAGTCTTGAATACCACCGATGTTTTTAAGAAGGGCGAGACAGACAAGGGTAATGAAGACGCTAGCTGTACCGATAGCGGTTTTCATGTAGCTTGTCAAAATGTGTGCTTTCTTAGCGACAGGTTTTTCGTCCATGTAACGTTCAAGCGTTGGTTCTTCACCAAAAGCGAGGGCAGCAAGTGTATCCATAATCAAGTTAATCCAGAGGATTTGAATGATCGTGAATGGTTCTTTGAGACCAAGAAGTGGTGAGAGAAGGGACATGGCAATGGTTGTCACGTTGACCGTCAATTGGAAGATGATAAACTTGCTGACCGATTTACTCATGGTACGACCGTAGAGAACGGCTTTTTCAATAGAAGTCAATGAGTTATTTAGAATAACGATGTCTGATGCTTCACGCGCAACTTCGGTACCGTCACCCATTGAGAAACCAACGTCCGCTGATTTAAGGGCTGGGGAGTCGTTGACGCCATCCGGCATACTTTTCATACATGCGTTACGTGTATGTGGTGATTACTTGTGCCCCGTGTCAGTTTGCGTTGATGGTACAGGTGTGGTGAATGCTTTTTCAATTGACCACTTAGCCGTATTTAAACGGTTTGATAATGTACTTCGGGATAAACCTAATTTATTCGCCCAATCGGTTAATGTATGTGTTTCACCATTATAGGTTATATAATGATTAGTACTACGATTCATTGATTGTTCTGATTTAGGAATCCATTTACAATTTGATGGATTATATCCTTGATTATTATCACAACGTTCAAGTGTCAATGTGTCATTATATCCGTTTGATAATGCCCAGTTTTTGAATTTTATAAATTGTTTCCATTCATCACAAACTGTGATATTTTTGTCATAGTAATGTTCATGACCTTTACGTGATGGATTGCTACATCTACGTATCATATCTTGCCATATTGTATATAATCTACTTTTGTTTTGAGTAGCATATCCATGTTTGTGGTTACGTTTTTTTACAATCTCTGAATTATAGCATCCACAGCTTTTAGTATTTCCGGTTAGTAAATGACGAACTAATACATTTTCTACATGATTTCCACATGTGCAAATACAATTAGCTGATAATTTACCATTGTGTCTTGTAAATTCGGTAATCGTTAATCGATTAAATGTGTCACCGGTTTTAATAGGATGTGACTCACCTTTTATTGTTATTTTATAATTATTGTCCATTGTAATCACCAACTTATCTTTCAATAAGTGCTTGACTATATCATCATCTCAGGTGAGATGGTTCTCCACTTCCACATACTTATGTGTACTTCTTGCGAATAGTCGATGAAGGTTCCTCTGTTACCAAGGCTTCCCTGCTGATTGTGCATTGTTTTGTCTGTTAGCACCTTTACGGCTTTTTTTCAGCATAAGACATCTCTTCTCTTTTTTCTAACTTTCGTTAACCATTATAACTTGTATTTCTACTATTATGGTGGTGATAAGAGCTTTAGCAGTTTTCAGCAATTCAGAGAACTTGTCACACTATATCACTATAATGCGGGGCAATGGTGTCTACCCGTCATTCCGGCAATCATATCAAGGTTTTGTGCCAGGTTGACCAAACGTTTCTTATCTAATGGTAATGCACGTGATACAACACGAAGTTTTGGAAGTGCTTCTTTTAACTTTTCATCAGACATAGTGTCTAATTCATCGTGTGTCAATGCAATATCATCATCAGATTTAATAATACCTGCTTCTTTAGCGATAGCAACAGCGGTTTCTTTACGGTCACCTGTAACCATAACTACTTGAACGCCTGCACGGTTCATGGTGTTGACCGTTTCTTTAATCGATGAGCGAACGTTGTCTCGAATACATACGATACCAATCAAGACCTTGTCATCACCATCTGTTTCAAGAATGGCAAGAAGACGCATAGAACGACTCGCTTGTTCAAGAGACAAGTCTTGGAAGCGTGCTTTGACATCTTCGGTAAAGGCTTGTTTGTTGCCGTCTTTATCAAGGTAATAATAACAGTCACTTAGGATAAATTCAGGTGCACCTTTAATGTAGGTTTTTCCAGAATCAACGGTAACGCTTGCAAATTTAGTCGCTGAGTTAAATTGTTCTTTTTCAGTGATGGTTGTGGTGTCAAAATCAAGACTATCGCGAGCAATCAAGAAGTCAAGAAGGGCACGGTCGGTGGCGTTACTTCCGACAGCGCTTCCGTCAGCAACCATGGCATCATTGTTAAGACCAATACCGTTAATCATTTCTGTTTTAAGGGACTCTGACATGGTGTCAAAGTCAGGGGCCTTGCTTTCTCCTGTAGCTGAGTAGAGGGTACCGTCAGCAAGGAAGAAATCAACAACAGAGAGTTTTCCTTCTGTGATGGTCCCTGTTTTATCACTAAAGAGGATGTTCATGTAACCTGCGGTTTCAATGGTATCAGGGTGACGAACAAGGATGTTTTGTGCAAGAAGTCGTCCTGAGTTCATTGACGACACAAGGGCGAGCATCATTGGAAGACCTTCAGGAACCGCCATGATAATGATGGTAACGGCAAAGAGAATGGTTTCAATAACCAAAAGGAAGAGTGAGCCACCTGTGACGTTATGGGCTTTGTTAAGAGCAAGGAACCCTAGGATAAGGTTGATAACCGCATAAGCTGCGCCTGCACTATAACCAAGAACCCCAATATTATCCGCCAATTTATTCAATTTGCCTTTAGATGGTGATTCTTTAGCGTCTTCTTGAAGAGAGGTGTTGATGCTACCAAGAACGGTGTTATCACCGATTTGAGTCGCTTCCATAACGGCTTCACCAGACGTAACAACGGTTCCACGAAAGACTTTGAGTTCGGTAAAGAGGTCACTTGATGATGGTTCTGGGTTATCCCCAAGAGGTTTCTTTGTAGCGTCTTCACTTTCACCGTTAAGGACAGCTTGATTGACTTTTAAGTGTCCGTCTAGGAGAATACCGTCAACAGGAACCTTGTCTCCTGATTGAAGAAGAATTTGATCGCCTTTGACGATGTCATCCACAAGGATTTCTTTCAATTTACCGTCACGGTAAACTTTAGCATTGGTTTTTGAGGCTTCTTCTTGAAGGGTGTTGAACTTTTGTTCATTGCGGTATTCCGAAATGGCTGAAAAGCCAGTGGACATGAGAATAGCGAAGATAAGTGAAACGGCTTCGTACCAGTTACTCTCACCAATGGCAGGAAAGAGCATGCCGACGAAGTTAAAGAGAATTTTAAGACCTAAGGCGGCTAGAAGAATAAGAATCCAACGGTCTTTGAAGGCTTCGATAAAAATAGAAAGAAGCGAATTTGCTTCTTTACTAGAGAGTTTGTTGTCACCATGGGCCGCCTTACTAGCAGTCACTTCTTGGGTGGTGAGCCCTTTAAATGTTTTCAAGTATTATGTTTCCTTTCTTTGAGGTTTATTGGAAAAGGCTAGCGAGACCATTAAGGTCAGCTTGTTTGCCTTGACCAATGGTGTGGAAGGTCCAACCGTTACTGTTACGAACGAGTTCTGCAAAGACGATAGCGGTTTCTGTTGAGAAGTTGTCTTTAAGCTCAAACTTACACAATTCACGACCGGTATCGCGATTAATCAAACGTACGTAAGAGTTGTTGACCATACCAAAGGTTTGTCCTTTTTCAACCGCTTTGTCAATCGTAACGGTACATACGATTTTTTGAATGTTGCTAGGGACTTCATTAAGGTTGATTTGGATGGTTTCATCATCACCGTCACCTTGTCCTGTACGGTTGTCGCCTAAGAGAGTGACGCCTGGCGCTGTTTTGTTATTATAGAAAATAACATCGTTTGCGGAGTGAATTTTGCCATCTGTCCATACAAGGAAGTTAGCGATGTCAAGGTCGTAAGCAGGCCCTGCTGCAGAAGTGTCCCAACCTGCGGCTAGGTCAACATGAGTGAGTCCTGGTTCGACTTTTTCAAGGTTTAGGAAGTTACTTTTGTCAAGGTTAAGGGAAATTCCTGCTTGTGTTGGGGTAACTTCTGTGGGTTGTGTGTTGCCTGTGAAGCTTGTAAAATCAATTGCCATATTGATAGGTTCCTTTCTTAATAGTTACGTGAAATGCTTTCAATAGAACCGTAGAGGTAGTCACCGACTGCCTTAAAGGTCCAACCTTCTGCGGTGCGGTTAAATTCTGCAAATTTAACAGCTGTGTAAGAGCCACCGTCCTCAGTCAAATTAAAGCGAACGATTTCTTTTTCTGGGGTTTGTGATTGGTCAACGAGACGAACGTAAGCGTTTTTGACGTGACCAAAGTCTTGTCCACGACCTTTTGCTCCATAGATAGCAACGCCAATGACAATTTTAGAAACGTTTGTTGGCAAGTTGTCAAAGTTGACGAACATGTTTTCATCGTCACCGTCGCCAGCGCCTGTCAAGTTATCGTGATCCAAGCGAACCCCTTGTGAGTGCTTGTCCGCATAATAAACGGTAGGGTTGGCGTTTGTGATAAGTTTGCCATCGCTATCCAAAAGGTTAGCGAAAAGGTCAAGGTCGTAATCACGGCCACGCGCTGCGACGTCCCAACCTGCAGAAACACGAATGTTGCTCAAGTTGAGATTTGTTTTGGTCAAATTCAAGAAATCTTGTTTTTCAAGGTTGAGAAGTCCTGGTTTGTTGAGGTCTAGGGTGACTTCGTGCCCTTCTGTCGCAATTGGTGTTGCTGTCATTGTTGGTTGTGTGTGTTGTTCTGAGTGGTCTTGGCCACCAAAAAGTTTGTTAAAAAATCCCATGAGAATAAAAATTCCTTTCTAATAATTACGATAGCGGTCGAGTAAGTTTTGAAGATTGCCATCAAGCCCGTCGCCGATAGCTTCAAAGGTCCAACCGTTTGGTGTACGGTTGAGGGCACATGCGATGATAGCTGTGTCTGTGGCATAGTTGTCGGTCAAATCGTAACGACAAACTTCGTTTTCGGTATTTGCGTCAAGAAGACGAACGTAAGCGTTTTTAATCATGCCAAAGGTCTGATTGTTTTCATGTGCATTGAAAATAGTCATGAAAAAGATAATGCGCTGAACACGGCTTTCGATTTGAGACAAATCAATTTGAATGCGTTCGTCATCACCATCTCCTTGACCTGTACGGTTATCACCTTCAAGGTAGATTCCTTGAGCTTTTTTGTTATTAAAGAAGATGACGTCTTGAGGCACTTGTTCAACTTGACCATTAGCGTTCAAGAGAAAACTTGAAAGGTCTAAGTCAGCGGACGGGCCTGCGACTGCCATATCCCAACCACCGCCTAAGATATAGCGTGTGATTTGAGGGGCTTGTTTGGTTAAGTTAAGAACGCCTTCTTTTTGAAGGTTAAGAGACCCTGAGTTGTTTTGTGTGAATGCTGAAAAATCCATTGTTTTAAATCCTTTCTTATTGTCCGATGACGAATCCTTTTTGGATCATGTCTTGTTTCATTGTTTCAAGCGTTTGTGTGTTGGTCTTACGTTGTTTAGCTAAATCGTCAGCGATTCGTTTCGATTGTTCGATACCTGAGAAAATGGTTTGGTAACTGCTTTGGAGTTTATCAATGTCAAAGGTACCTTTATTAACGTCGTGCGTGATGTTGACGGTTTGTGTCGCTGTGTTTTGCGCATTACGCATCCAAAGTTCTTGGGTCTTTTCTGCCAATTTGTTATTAGCTTCACTTTGAATCGCTTGACGTTTTAATTGAATGGCATTGATGATACACTGTTTGAAAATAGGAAGTGTAATGATGAAGGACGATTCAATTTGACGAAGCAAATTAAAGTTAGAGACTTGCATGTTGAAAATCATTGGACAGGTTTGCATGGCGACGTTTTCGGCTAAACGTAAGTCATAGATACGTGAATCAAGCATTTCGCTGATTTTTTCAAGACGTTGGTGGTACATTTGTTTTTGGTCTTCAGGCATGTTCTTTTCAGGAATCGAAGCCAATTCTTTTTGAATTTCTTCTTGAGCTAGTTCACCTGCAACAATGTATTTTTCTAAGTCTTGATAGAAGGTCACATTAGCTTGGTACTGTTGTTCCAAGTCTTGTTGGGTTTTCATGATGTCGTTTTTGTTCTGTTCCAAAATGACACGGATTTTATCAACGTCTTTACCAAGATTTTCATACTTGGCGTACAATTTGTCAATAGAATTCATGAGATTGGTGAACATGCGTTTGACAGCTGATTGGTTCTCAGGAGGTGTTTCGAGTTCTTTGATATCGAATTTGTCCATGAGTTTTGTCAATTGCACAATCATACGTGAGGCTTCTTCAGGTGTCACCCGTTTTGTGGTTGCGAGAATGCTGTCTGACATTTGTGAAATGCCTTGACTAGGCTTTTGACCAAAGACGATAACAGAGTTGACATCCGCAATATTAATTTCATTGGTCAAGTTTTGGACTTCAGGGAGTTGCTTGAGACGTTCCTTATAAGCGTCATTGTTAGTCATGACTTCAGGTGCTTTAAAAGGTGTATCTTCCGTTGATACAAGCTCTGGAGCGACAGGTTTGGTTTGAATCGGCATAGGCGCCGTCCTCCTTTAGCTAAAAATTTTACTGAATAGGCTTTGCTTAGGCGGTTTGAGTTCCGCTAGCGTTTGGTCATAGACGATTTGGTCTAGGCGAACACTATTAAAGCTTTCTGCTTGAAAGAAGGTACTGAGATCTGACAACCCTGCAGGTGATAAGATAAGGATATCAAAACCAATTTGATTGAGATAAGCAATCAGATAACTATGGGCTTTGGTCAGATGGGCGTCGCCTTCTACTACTATCATAAGCTTTGGAAGGCTATCTGTAAAGTCAAAACTGTCGATACATCGAACAATCGATTGGGTTAAGGTTAGCGCCATAAGGACAAAATCAAAAATGTCTTCTTTTTTCGTTAACGGCTCTTTGAAAAGATGCGCATTGGTTAAAACGTCATTGATTTTTCTAAGCATGAAGTTTTCAGTAGCGTCATTATAGGGCCCATAAGTGTAAAAGGGAAGTTGTTTGAGCTTTTCAGGGTCAAAACGACCGTCACTGTATTGACAAAAGGCAAGTTTGAAACGGTCTGATGGATTGTCTAAGGGAGTTGTAAAGGATGTGTCTTGCGTAAAGACAAGTGTATTAGGCGCTTTTCGACAGTTGTCTACAAGGGTGAGATAATCTTTTTTGTTTTTATGTTCGCCTTCAATTTCAAAGAAGAAGTGAGGAACATAAACCGTGTTTTGGTGTGTTTTAAAGCCTTGTCTAAATCTAGCTGCTTGATGCCAATTCTGTTCTAAGTCGATAAGACTACCATTGAAGAAAACAGGTTCTGTCGTTCCGTGGCGGAATTGCCAGGCTTGATAGACACCTGCTTGATTAAGAAAGTCTGTGGTTAGATTTTGTTCCAAGGTTAAGGTCAAGGATTGACTTTCTTGCATGGTTTGTCCTTTTTGAGCTCTTGATTGGAAGGATTCAATAGGAAGGATTTGTGTGTTTTTGTGAAGGGTAGCCGTGGTGTCAATGCTTGACCATTCAGTAACATCTTTTAAGGGATTGATGTAGACAACATCAAAATTCAAAAGATGTAAGAGTTTTAAGAAATAGATGTCGTGACGACTAATGGTGCCATAGTAAAAACAATGGTTGGCTTGATAAGCCGTGTTGCTATAATCAAGATCTTGTAAATGCAGATGGGCATAAAGTAAGAGCTTGCAGACGAAATTAGCTTTGATACTATCATTAGCAAAGTTTTCTTGTTGGAAAGCCAGGTTGACAATGGTTTCGCAAGCGGATAAGAAGGTTTGGTTGAGGGTCGAGTTTTGGAAAAGTGTAATGTCTTGACTTGCGAGTTGTGTCATATCCATTTGGGATAGTTCATATTTGATGGCATTAATGAAGGCGAAATCGGCGCTCATTGGAATCTGGTTATCAAATAAGAGATTATGTCCTGGATCTGTTTTAATGCGTTCTGCAAGGGTAGCTAAGATATCATCATAGCGTTCTTGTTTCTCAACACCGATATATCGGGTGAAGACAGGTCTAAATTGGTCATGAATGCCTTTACGAACGTGGATGGGTTTCCAGAGTTCGAAAGGGAGTTGCTGAAATGGGGTTGTCAAATAAGGTAGAGACCTCCTTTCTAGTGGGATAGTGGGTACGCCCAGCAATGAATCGGTCTTCCCAAAACACAAGCCATGGGACTCGGGGACGGTGCGTTAGCGCCGTCAACCCGCAAAAAAAAATAGAATAGGCGTTAGCCTATTCTATCAAAAAAACAGCCATTTGGCTGTTTTTTCTTAGTCTTCTTTACGACGTTTCGTGCTTGTAAGACCGAGACTACCAAGGATAAGGGTTCCAAGAGCAAGGAGACTAGCTGGAGCTTCATCACCTGTTTTTGGAAGGGTCTTATCTGTGTAGGCAGGTGTCGTAGGAACGGTTGTAGGAACGTTTGTAGGCGTTTCCTTAGGTGTTTCCTTAGGCGTTTCTTTAGGTGTTTCCTTAGGCGTTTCCTTAGGTGTTTCCTTAGGTGTTTCTACAACTTTACGGTAGACGTGCGTAATCACGTCGTCTGTTTTTTCGATGTGGTCATAGACATAATCGTCGAAGTGTTTTGCGAAATGAAGACCTTTTTCTTCTGGTGCTAATTCGTCACCATCTATGGTAATGTAACGAGTGAGTTGAAGTTTTTCAAGATTGACTTTAGGGGCATCATTAGGGATTGACGATTCAATAGCCTTGTAAACATGGGTTGTGATACCGTTTTGTTTAGGCTCTGTATGGTTATATTGCCATTTGTCTTTGAGAATCTTATCCGCAGGTTGCGTGCCTTTTTCAGTTTCCTTAAGTTCAATACCTTTGTCGGTAACAAAGCGAGTGATTTCAAGTTCACCTTTATCGACGTTAGGCGCATCATTAGGAATTGAAGATTCAATAACCTTGTAAACATGGGTTGTGATACCGTTTTGTTTAGGTTCTGTGTGGTTGTATTGCCACTTGTCTTTAAGAACCTTATCGGCAGGTTGTGTGCCTTCTTTAGCGTCTTGTAATTCAACGCCTTTGTCAGTCACGTAACGCGTCACTTCAAGCTCACCTTTGTCGCGTTTAGGTGCATCGTTAGGAATAGCATGTTGAACTTCAACATAGACATGTGTCGTAATACCGTCTTTCTTAGGTTCTGTGTGGTTGTATTGCCACTTATCTTTAAGAACCTTGTCAGCAGGTTGTGTGCCTTTTTCAGTGTCTTTCAATTCAACACCTTTGTCGGTTACAAAGCGAGTGATTTCAAGAATACCTTTGTTCACTTTAGGTGCGTCATTTGGAATAGTGTGTTCAGCTTCTTTGTAAACGTAAGTAATGGTTACAGAACCGTCAGGAATAGTTTTAAGGTCTTCTTTATCTTGACGCGTGAAGACATAGGTTTTATTGTCTTTTTCGATAAGATTATCATGGGTCAAGGTAATCGCTTCACCTGTTGGTTTATCACCTGTTGTTGTGTCAGGTTTGAGTGTTTTGCCGTTTTCATCAACGAAATGTTGGTGAACAGAACCCGTTACTTTTTCATAAACATAAGTGATGACAACATTGTTATCTGGTGTATAAACGGTGTCTGTGGTTGTACCTGAACCTACTGTAAGGTCTGCGCTAAAGAGTGTTGCTTTTTTAAGGTTCCCTTGCGTTTGTGTTTGTTTAAGACGATAAGTGTATCCATCTTTAGTTAATTGTTCTGGACGTTTAATATCAAAGATATCTGTATCAGCGACGCGTTGTCCTGTTGTTGTATCGTTTGCTAAGGTATTTCCGTCTGTGTCAACGTAGTGTTGGGTGATGCTACCTGAAGCAATCTTGTAATAGTAAGTGATTGTGATTTCGGAATTCTCAGCACCTGTACCTGTGAGTTTGAAGGTGTCGGTAGTAGCGTCACTTACGAGATTAGCATTATCAATCTGTGTTTTGAGATCGTTACTAGCATCGACATGGTAACGACTGTAAACAAAACGTGTTGGTTCTGTTGTATATCCGATATCAGGAGCGATAGCGATGATACGTTGATGATTGCTATTAAAGGTCTTAGACGTAGCTTCATCGATAGTTGTATGGGTTGGTAAAATGCCCAAATTAAGGCTTTCAGCGTGTTCATTGCCACTTGGTAATTGACCTGCAAGGAAAAGATTCGTGTTTTCATCATTGTCATCAAAGACATAGTAGATGTTGACACGTGTTGGGTTTACAATCGCTGTGTAAACGTGGGTTGTAATACCGTCTTTCTTAGGTTCTGTGTGGTTGTATTGCCATTTGTCTTTGAGAACCTTATCTGCAGGTTGCGTGCCTTCTTTAGCGTCTTGTAACTCAACACCTTTATCAGTGACATAACGAGTTACTTCAAGAACAGGTTTGTCAATTTGAGGTGCGTCATTAGGAATTGAGTGTTCAGCTTCTTTGTAGACGTAGGTGACTTCTACGTGACCGTCTGGGATTTGTGTTGGGTCTTCTTTGTCTTGACGTGTAAAGACATAGGTTTTATTGTCTTTTTCAATAAGATTATCATGTGTCAAGGTAACAGCTTCACCGGTTGGTTTTTCACCTGTTGTGACGTCTGCTTTTAAGGTGTGACTTTGTTCGTCAACAAAGTGTTGGACGATTGATCCCTTGACTTCTTCATAGGTGTACGTAATAACAACATTATTGTCTGGTGTGTAGACGGTTTGTGATTGCGATCCTTCACCAAGTGCAATGTCTGAGGCAAGAATGGTATCTTTTAAGGTTCCTTGGGTGTCTGTTTTAATGAGACGATAGGTTTTACCATCTTTTGTGAGACGTTCAGGACGACTGATACCAACGACATCAGTGTTAGCGACACGTTGACCGGTTGTGGTATCATCTGCTAATTTGTTTCCATTGACATCAACAAAGTGTTGCGTAATGCTACCTGATGCAATCTTGTAGTAGTACGTGATAGTTGCATGAGAATTGTTAGCACCTGTTCCTGTGAGGGTAAAGGTTTTGTCACTAACTAAAGTGTCAGCAGCCTTATCAAGTTGTGTTTTAAGATCGCTACTAGTGTCAACGGTATGACGGCTATAAACAAAACGTGTTGGATTTGCCGTGTATCCAATATCTGGTGTGAGATCAATATGTGGTTTGTTGTTTCCATTAAAGGTTTTTGAGCTTTCAGCGTCAATATCAGTGTGCGTTGGGACAATGCCTAAATTAATATCTCCAGTATGTTCATTACCGCTTGGTAATTGACCAGCAAGGAAGAGATTTGTGTTTTCATCGGTATCATCAAAGACATATTTAATCGTTACAAGGGTTGGATTAGCACTTTCATAGTAGCGAGTGATTGTTGTTGTTCCTTGTTTGGTAACGGTTGTTACGGTATTTGCATCTTTATCTGCTACACGTTTGTAGGTCTTACTATTTGCTGTGACTTCATTTTCAAAGGTGTGTGTTTGAGGTGTTTCGGTAAAGTGTTTACCACCGTCTACAGATTTAATAACTGTATTTGTTTTCTTGTCAACGTAATTGTAAACAATGTTTCCAGTTGCTGCTGTTGCGGTCACTGGTGTTGATAAGAGTTCTTTATCGTTTGTAAGTAAGATTGAACGATAATTGATAAGGTTATGATTAATATCACCATTGAAGTGAAGTGGCAAGGTAAAGGCTGTTGCGGTTGTCGCAGGGACAGCGGTTGTGCTTGTGAATTTAAGTGCAGTTACCTTGCTGTAGTCTGAAACAGTATCTGTGTATGTCAGGTTACGATCGGTTTGATAGTTTCCTGAGATAGTGTCTGTTGTGTAGGTCACTTTCCAACCTGTTGGTGCTGTTACAGGACCTGTTAAGGTTGCTGATGCTGTTGAGTTTTCAATACCTGCTTTAGGGATATAACTCATGGCAACGAGTTGGTTAATAGGAGCATCTGTAAAGTTATTGACGTAAGTAGTTGCACTAAAATCATTTGCAACATTTGGAATGGTAACGTTACTACCGCTAACGTTTCCTGCTGTAATGATTGACTCTGTTCCTGTTGATTTAGCGTCATAGGTAACAATATGAAGAACAGCTTCTGTGACGTTGTTATCACTGACATGACCGTCAGCTGTTACGGTACGAATACCTTCAGTTGTTGTCAAACGTACAGGAATGTTATAGGCATGATTACCTTGTGGGAGGTCGACGTCAAGAAGAAGTTGTGAGTAAACGCCTGGTGATTGATCGTAACGTGTGTCAACGAAATCGCCACCTGATGGACGGTGTGACGCGTCATTAATAGGGCCACTGTAAGCAATGTAAGAAACAGGTTTGTATTCTGTGTTACCAGGATAAATGGCTTCTACTTTTGTGATAGTTGACGTTGGAAGTTTTCCTTTTAGAATAGCAGTTGTACGAATAGGGAGACCTACGTTAACGGTTTTGTCAACAGGTGTAAAGAAAACATAAGAATCGTCATCGAGTTTGAGAGCTGTAAGTTCATTGGTAATACGAAGCGTTTTTGTGCTTTCTGCAATGGTTGACCCGTCTTCACCAAGAAGTTTAACAGACATGATTGTTGTTTCTTCATTGATTTGTTTGGTATCAAGATCAGTTTTCCAAGCTTTAGCATCTTTATCGGTTGCATTGAAGAAGATGTTATAAGTCATGCTTGTTAAAGTTGCATTTGGACCATAACCAACCGTGATATTTTCTTGTGGTGTGATGCGTAAGCGTGTTGCGTCTTTTGGCAAGGTCAAGCGGTCGTTACTAATGACTCCAATTTTTTGATTGGTATCTGCATTATAAACATCGAAGACGTGGTTGTCATTATTTGCAAGACCTAATTGGTAATTACCCGTTGCAATTGGTTTATTTTGCGCGTTAAATTGGATTTCAACGCTTGGAAGAGGAACTTCTTCTTTAATTTCGGTTGGTGATCCATTAGATGCCGTAACGGTGTAATAATTACTCCATGTGGTGTTAAGAACATGAACAGGTGATTGATAAAGACTATCTCTAAATTTAAGATCACCAAGAGATTCTTTTTCAGTCGCTAAGGTTGTTGTGATGTTAAAGACTTGGTCGACGTGTTTTGCTGTTTTAAGTGTTGTTAAATCGGTAGAGAGAGGTGAATCACTGTAGTAATACGTGATGCGTCCTTCTTGGCTTAATACTTTTTGATTTGGATTAGCTGTCAAAGCTTTATCAGCGTCGATATGCGTATCAGCGTATATCGAACTAATGTGATCACTTTCTGTTTGTGGAATGAGGTAATGTGCGGTCTCATTTTCGATGTGTTTGTAAGCTTCGAGAGATACTTTTTCATTACCTGTAAGAACGACATCTTTAGGGACTTGAATGTCAATGACACCATATGGACGACGTTGTGTGATTTTTAAAGAACCATCTGTATTGGCTGTAAATTGGTTTTGAACACCTTTTCGTGTGGTAACCTTTTTAAAGCTTTGTTTGTTCTCTGATTTGTTAATGGTTGGAATATACGGAACATAGCTATCTGTGATGGTTTTTGTGTCAACAAGTTTTCCGTCAATAATAACTTTGTAAGTTGTTGTTTTGATGGTTTTTTCAGCCACACGAGTGTTTTCGTCGAAACTATTGGTTTGAATGAGGAAATCTTTTTGGACCCCTGCTTTTAATCCTGCCAATGACAATTTAGCTGTTGTTTGGTTATTGGTTGCAGTAACGTCAAATTGACCAGTTGCTTCAAAATCTTTTTTAAAGATGGCAGATCTATCCTCGGTTGGTAAGTTAGTTGTAACGGTAACGTCAATATAGCTACGGTCATCCAATTCACCGGTTCCTGATGCCGTTACGGTTAATGTATGATTACGGTAAGCATTTAAGCTAGTAATAGAATCAGCATTACTTTTAGCAATCACATCGTGATTGGTTGTTGGTGTTGTTACGGTTACGGTAATATCACTTTTTGGAAGAGCTGTAGTATAGCGGGTCAATGTTGATAAACTACGACGTGAGCGTGTGTTTGTCAAGCGTGCAATGGTGGCTTGATTTTCTTTTTGAGCTTGTTCTGGGGTTGCGACACGAACGTTACCGTCATAGACAATGGTTTTACCTTTGGCTTTAAGGACGTTAACCGTTGTAATTAAGTCTTTCGTGTAGGTGTTTTCGGTTGGCGTTGTAAACCCGTTTAACAAGGCGTCAAAGTATTTTTTAATTTCAGCGTCAGTGGCTGTTTTAATTTCTTTTTGGCCTGTTTCTTGAAGCATGTAGGTGCCAAAGAGTGAGGCGAAGGCTTCAAAGTTAGCGTAGCCTGGGTAGGCTGTTTTAAGTAGTGGTTGAACAGCTTCGTCACGAGAAAGAGAGTATTCGCCTGAGGCTGTTTTTTTGTAAGTAGCACCGTCAATTGTGTGACCAACTTCATGGTAAAGGGTTTCGATGGCTTGTTGTGGGTTAGACTCGTGGAAATAGTGAGCATTAACTGTCACAATACCTGCAACAGAATAGGTTGCGCCAAGGGAACCGTTGTTTTCATCATTAATGATGACTTTTTTTGTCACACTGCGAACAGGCGCAGGAAGGTCGTCATAACGTTCTTTGAGGGTGTTTGTGATTGTTTCTTGTTCAGTTGTCAAAGTTTCAGGAACCTTGATATCGTCTGATGTGAGTGCTTTTGACGTGTCAATGTTATCAAAAGCTTCTTTAGCCGCTGCTACGGCTTTATCAGAAACATAGGGTGATGTTTCTGTGTCAGTTGTTACTGTTGCTGCGTTTTCGGTAGCTACGTTTTTTGTTGCGATCGTTGTGCTTTCTACAATAGCGTTTTCAGTAGCTAAGGTAGCTGTTTTAGTGGTGTTTGTAGAAATAGCCTCTGTTGTTGTGTCTAGAGCTTGTGTTTCATCGGCATGAACGAGTGGTCCAGCCATGATAAAAGCACCTAAAACAGCGCTACATAGGGTCCCGTAGACGCGGGATTTGCGAAGTCCAAAGCGTAATTGCTTATTAAAATTCATGAAGATCTCCTTTTTGAGTTACTATGCTTTTATTATAACATAAGGAGACGGATTTTGTTTAAGAAAAAGTTAAGTTTTTTAAAAGGGCTGTTATGGGAAGATACCAGTTTGATGGACATATTGCACATTGTTGTGGTTTGACTATGCGAAACGTTGTTTGACTATGTGAAACGTTGTTTGACTATGTGAAACGTTGTTTGATTATGCGAAACGTTGTTTGGCTATGCGAAACGCTGTTTGGCTATGCGAAACGCTGTTTGGCTATGTGACGTTTTGTTTGATTTTAATAACACCCCACACACAAAAGAGAGCCTTTTGGGCAACGCCCAAAAGGTGATAGGCCAAAAAGCACGTTTTTCGTTAGAAAAACGTGGAAAAAAAACGTTCATTTTTCGTCAACCAACCTTATGAGAAAGATTAGCTGACGAAAAACGAACGCTAAGGTTCGTTTAACGAGAAAATTTAGTTTTCTTTCTTACGACGTGACAATCCAAAGAAGCTAAAGCCTAACATAATCATGCCAAGTAGTCCAAGGTGTGTTGCTTTGTCACCAGTGTGAGGAAGTTCTTTACCTTCTTGGTAACGTGGTGTTTCTTTAGGTGTTTCTTCTTTAGGGGTGTTGCCTTTAGGGATGTTGCCTTTAGGTTTATCGCCTTTAGGTTTGTCACCTTTAGGTTTATCGCCTTTAGGTTTGTCGTCTTTTGGTTTTTCAGGTGTTACGGTGTTGTCAAAGATGATGTCATCTCCGTAAGTGACGGTTGCTTTCAAATGGTTTTCAGTGTCACCAATGACTTTTTCAAGCGTTACGGTTGCACGCGCAATAAGGTTATCATATGTGATACTTGTATCTTTACCAATAACTTCTTGAACGAAGAACTTGTGAGTTCCTGGGCGATCAAAGGTCAAGTGGTCAAAGGTGATATTACCTTTAGCGTCATTGGTTGCAAAGCCGTAGAAGAGGTTTCCTTGGTCGGTTTCTTCAAAGAGTGCGAACATGAATTCGTCGTCTTTAAGGTCACGACCGTGAAGCATCTTGTGGAAGGTGAGGGTAACATCCGTGCCTTTAAGGTCTTTGATGGTGTTTGTAAAGACTTTATTCGCATACGTTACATTTGAAACAAGGGCATTAAAGGTGTTATGGACATCTTTTGTAACGGTGATGTCTGCTTTAGCAACGGTAGCGTCATAAATGACGTCTTCGTCTTTACCAATGACTTCTTTAACGAAGAAGTGGTGTGTACCTACAGCGTCAAAGTCAAGATGGTCAAAGGTGATGTGGCCCTTGGCATCATTTTGAGCAAAGCCTTGGAAGAGGTCTCCTTTATCGGTGTGTTCAAAGAGGGCGAAAGTGAATTCGTTTTCTTTGAGATCACGACCCTTGAGGAGTTTATCAAAGGTAAGGCTTGTTGTCACAGGTTTAAGTTCTTTGATAGTGTTATCAAAGGTAACATCTGTTGGATAGGTTACCGCTGATTTGAGGACATTGATGGTGTCACCATAGTCTTTGGTGATGGTTACGGTAACATCTGCAACCATGTTATCGTAAATGACATCTTCGTCGGTTCCCTTGACTTCTGTCACTGTGTAATGGTGTGTTCCAGGTTTGTCATAGTGGAGGCCATTGAAGGTGATGGTTCCATCTTTTGTGTTACGGGCGCGTGCGACAACGGTACCTGTTTCATCATAAAGATTAAAGGTAAATTCGCCTGCTTTTAAATCACGACCATGAAGGGCTTTGTGGAAGGTAAGGCTTGTGTCTGTAGCTTTTGTTTCTTTGACGGTGTTATCAAAGGTAACGTCACTTGGATAAAGGACTTTAGCAGATAGCATGTTGAGGGTATCGCCAATTTCTTTCACAACAGTGACTTGAATACGAGCGGTCATAGCGTCATAAATGACGTCTTTATCCGTTCCTTTTTCTTCAGTGACAAGGTAGGTGTAAGTGCCAGCTTGTGAGAACGTGAGGTTTTTGAAGCTGACATGACCGTCTTTGTCATTTGTTGCTGTGGCAAGGAGCTTGCCTTTTTCATCACGAAGGTTAAAAGTGAATTCGCCTTCTTTAAGGTCTCGACCATGGAGGGCTTTAGACAAGTTAAGGTCGATACGAGCGTCTTTAAGCTCTTTGATGCGGTTATCAAAGGTAGTGTCTTTAGGATAAACGATGCTTGAGACAAGTGTATTTGCCGTCTCTCCGATTTCTTGAGTAACTTTAACGGTGACATCTGCAACCATGTCATCGTAAATCACATCTTCGTCAGTTCCTTTGACTTCTGTCACAACGTAGTGATAGTCGCCTACTTTGTCGTAAGTGAGACCTGTAAAGGCAATTTTTCCGTCTTTGTCATTACTTGCTTGGGCAATGATTTGACCCTTATCATCACGAAGATTAAAGGTGAACTCACCTGCTTTCAAATCACGACCATGAAGGGCTTTATGGAAGACGATATTAGTTGTTGCTGCTTTTTCATCTTTGACTTTATTATCAAAAGTGACGTCTTCAGGATAAGTGACTTTTGGTGTTAAGATATTAAGCGTATCACCAATTTCTTTAACAACAGTGACTTGGATACGTGCGGTCATGGTGTCATAAATGACGTCTTTATCCGTTCCTTTTTCTTCTGTCACAAGGTAGGTGTACGTGCCTGCTTTTGTGAAGGTGAGGTCTTTGAAGCTGACATGTCCGTCTTTATCATTAGTTGCGGTAGCAAGGAGTTTACCTTGTTCATCACGAAGGTTAAAGGTGAACTCATTTTCTTTGAGGCTTCGTCCGTGAAGGGCTTTAGACAAATTGAGGTCGATATGCGCGTCTTTGAGCTCTTTGATATGGTTATCAAAGGTGGTGTCTTTAGGATAAACGACGCTTGAGACAAGTGCATTTGCAGTCTCTCCGATTTCTTGAGTGACTTTAACGGTGACATCTGCAACCATGTCGTCGTAAATCACATCTTCATCGGTTCCTTTGACTTCTGTAACGACGTAGTGATAGTCGCCTGCTTTGTCGTAAGTGAGACCTGTAAAGGCAATTTTTCCGTCTTTGTCATTACTTGCTTGTGCAATGATTTGACCTTTATCATCACGAAGATTAAAGGTGAATTCACCTGCTTTTAAGTCGCGACCATGAAGGGCTTTGTGGAAGACAATATCAGTTGTTGCTGCTTTTTCATCTTTGACTTTATTGACAAAGGTTGTGTCTTGAGGATACTTGGTTGTTGAGACAAGAGTGTTCAAGGTTTCCCCAATGGTTTTGACAACCATAACGTTAAGGTCTGCGATTTTAGTGTCGTAAATGACTTTAGGATCAAGACCTTTGACTTCTGACACATGATAGGTGTGTGTTCCTGCACTAGTATAAGTGATTGGTTTGAAGTCGATGTTTCCATCTTTGTCGTTGGTTACCGTATCAAGAACGTTTCCTTTGTCATCACGTAATTCAAAGGTGAATTCACCGCCTTTAAGTTGGCCACCTTGGAACTGTTTCGTGAAGTGGAAACTTGTTGATGTGGGTTGAAGATCTTTAACCGTATTTGTGAAGGTTTTGTCTTGTGGATAGGTTACGGTTGATACCATGCTGTTTAGGGTATCACCAATGGTTTTAGCCACTTTAACGGTAACATCAGCAACTTTATTATCATAAATGATATCTTCATCGTTGGTGTTGACTTCTTTTACGGTATAATGATAGCTTCCAGCTTTGGTGTGAACCAGTGGTTTGAAGGTGATGTGACCGTCTTTGTCATTACTTGCAGTGTCGATGACATTTCCTTGGTCATCACGCAATTGGAAGCTGAATTGACCTTCTTTGAGGGTTCTTTTGCTAAGAACCTTGTCAAAGGTGAGAACCGTTTCTGAAGGCGTTGTTTGTTTAACCGTGTTATTGAAGATGGTGTCTTCAGGCATGGTAGTGTGTGCGACATAGGCATGTCCTTCTTTATTGATGGCAACAAGAATGGTTGCTTTCATGGTGTCATAGACAATGTCTTCGTCGTTTCCTTTGACTTCTTCAACGGTGTACTTGTAAGTGCCTGCTTGTTTGTAGGTGATTGGATTAAAGACGATGTTTCCATCTTTATCATTGGTTTTGGTATCGATGAGGGTACCATCTGCAGCTTTCAATTGGAAGGTGAATTCACCGTCTTTAAGATCACGACCCGTCAATTCTTTTGAGAGTTTGAAGGTGACGCTAGTTGGTGTTGTGATGTTTTCACCACGCGCGTCTCCTTTACCGTTAACGAGAGCAACACGAGAATCATAGCCTTGTGATTTTGGATCTGGGGCTTTGTAGGTGATGTCTACATGGTTGGTTGGATCGTAAGAGTCACTTTCTGCTTGCGTGAGACGTGTCTTATAGTAGAGGTAGATGGCACGGTCAAGTTTTGCAATCTTGAACTTAAAGCTTGTTGGACTTGTTTTAAGTTCTTGAATGTAGTGCATGGCGTTACCACCTGATTTAAAAGGTGAGAGATTGTCAATGATTTCAGCCGTAATGGAGTCTTCAATCAGTTTTTGATTTGGGCCAAGTGTGTCTACGAGTTGGTAGTCGTTGAGAACTTGTTTAGACCAAAGGTAACCACCGTTCAATTGTAATACCCAATTGATAATAGATGGATCAGCTTTGTCTTGGCTTCCCCATTTAGCAATCGCGCGTGTTGGACCTTCTTCAATAATGTTTTTAGAGCTGTGGTATTTAATGACGGTTCCGTCGATAGAGATGGTGTAATCTTTATCTGGTTCAATAAGGGCTGTCCATTTAACACTGAGTTGCAAGTTCATGGATTTGTTCAATGGCTTGTTTTTGAAGTAATCATTAAAGGTTGTCACAATGGTGTTTTTAGCGCTATCGGCGACAGCTTTACCGATAACAACACCTTCAGGGTTTGTAACGTCAAAGCTATACTTTGTTGGGAACGTCATTTCCTTAGGAAGTGTGACGGTTACGGTGTCACCATCATTGATCGTGATATCATTTGGAAAATCAACGTGGTAATTAACGATATTGGTTGCATAAGTCCCGTGACCATTTGGAAATTCCATGTAAACGTCAGGGTTTTGAACCGTAATAGCCGTTCCTTCTTTTGTGATTTTAGGTTCTGGTTTGACTTCAGGATAAGAAGGTTCGGTATTTGCTGTTACGGTTTCTGGTGTCGCTGTTTCACTAGTTGTTGCAGAAGAACTAGTGGTTTCACTAGTGGCTGTTTCACTAGTTGGGGTTTCACTAGTGGCTGTTTCACTAGTGGTTTCTGATGCAGGCATTGCCGTAGTAGGTGTTGTTTCTGCTGTAGGCGTTGCCATTTCTGATGCTGTTGTTGGCGCAACAGGCGCTGTTGCGTTAGGGAGAGCTGTTGGCTCAGCTGTGGGTGTGGTTACTGCGGTGACTGTTGGAGTTGTGCTAGGTGTTTCGATTTCGTTTGCGTGAGCTGTTCCCGTTCCCATGACAAGAGCAAGTCCCGTAAAGAGAGCGATGGTTCCGCACAAGCCCCATGCTTTCGTTTTAACAAAGCCAGGTTTTGCAATAATGGTTTCTTTAAAGTGTTTCATAATTTTTATACCTATTTTCCTTTTTTTAGTTGTGGTTTAGATGATTCCCACAATCATCTAAACCTTGTCTTTACAGTTCCCACCTGTAAAGACAAAAATAGGCAAACACTATTTTTCCCCAACAAAAATAGGATTCACCTATTGATGTGGCTGGTTTCTTCTTAACAATGAAACCAATAACCTAAGAACCAATTGTTCCAGATTCTTAGGTTTTATATTTTATTTTGGTTTCTTTTTGTTAACCAAAATGAGTGTAGTGATTGATGCGGCAAGTGCTAGAAGAGATCCGATGTAGTTCAAGATGATACTTGTTTGTTCACCTGTTTTTGGAAGTTCTTTAGTTGTAGCTGTTTTAGCCATTTCTGAGGCTGTTTCAGATTTCACTGTTTCTGAATGTGTTTCAGATTTAGCAGTTTCAGATTTAGCAGTTTCAGATTTAGGAGTTTCTGAAGATGAAGTTGAGTTACCTTCTGATTTTACTGTTTCTGAAGTTGTTTCAGATTTAGGTGCTTCTGATGAAGAAGTTGAGTTACCTTCAGATTTGGTGTTTTCCGAAGTTGTTTCAGATTTAGGAGCTTCTGAAGATGAGGTTGAGTTACCTTCAGATTTGGCAGTTTCTGAAGTTGTTTCAGATTTAGGCGCTTCTGAAGATGAAGTTGAGTTACCTTCAGATTTCATTGTTTCTGAAGTTGTTTCAGATTTAGGTGCTTCTGATGAAGAAGTTGAATTACCTTCAGATTTAACTGTTTCTGAAGTTGTTTCAGATTTAGGTGCTTCTGAAGATGATGTTGAATTACCTTCAGATTTAGCAGTTTCTGAATGTGTTTCAGATTTAGGCGCTTCTGAAGATGACGTTGAATTACCTTCAGATTTAGCTGTTTCTGATGTTGTTTCAGATTTAGGTGCTTCTGAAGATGATGTTGAGTTATCTTCAGACTTGATTGTTTCTGATGTTGTTTCAGACTTAGGTGTTTCTGATTTCACTGTTTCTGACGTTGTTTCAGACTTAGGCGCTTCAGAAGATGAAGTTGAGTTACCTTCTGATTTAATTGTTTCTGATCTTGTTTCAGATTTAGGTGCTTCTGAAGAAGATGTTGAATTACCTTCAGATTTCACTGTTTCTGACGTTGTTTCAGATTTAGGCGCTTCTGAAGATGATGTTGAGTTGCCTTCAGATTTCACTGTTTTTGACGTTGTTTCAGATTTAGGCGCTTCAGATTTCACTGTTTCTGAGCTTGTTTCAGATTTAGGCGCTTCTGATGATGAGGTTGAATTACCTTCGGATGTTGTTTCAGATTTAGGTGTTTCTGAGGATGACGTTGAATTGCCTTCAGAGAAAGCTTCTGAGGATGATGTTGAGTTTCCTTCAGATTTAGTGTCTTCTGAATGGGTTTCAGATTTAGGAGATTCTGATGTTGATAGTGACTGTGACGGTGTTTCTGATGGCACAAGAGGGGTTTCAACAACTGGACGGTTTTTACCGCCACCGTCTCCACGACCGCCTGAAAGTGTTGCTGTAGCGTTATATGGGGTGATGGCTTCTGTTGGATTGTCATAGATGTAATCAGCGCGGTTTGTTGGGTTGTAAGATTCTGAGACAGGTTTTGTCAATTTACTCTTATACCAAACGTAGATCATTTTGTTGAGGTTGGCAATTTTGAAACTGAATCCTTTTGGATTGGTTTTAAGGTCCAATAATTCGTTCATGACGTCACCTTTTGAAACATAAGGTGTGACACTGGTGATGTGTTCGGCACGAATACTGTCTTCAAGAAGCACTTGGTCAGGGCCAAGGGTATCGAGCAATTGGAAGTTGGTCAAGACTTGATTTGACCAAAGATTGCCATAGTTAAGTTGAAGGGTCCAATCGATGATGCTTGGATCTTCTTTACTTTGAATACCCCATTTAGCAAATTTACGTTTACCGTCTTGTTGAGCGATTTCTTTAGCAATCGCAATTTTAAGAAGGGTGCCATTGACACTTGTTGTAAAGGTTGTGTTGTCTTTGACGTAGGCTGTCCATTTTTGATCAAATGCAAGGTTAAGGAATTTGTTTTCAGGGTGTTTTTGAAGATAGTCATTAAAGGTGACGGTTACGGCATTTGTTGTGACGTCTGTGGCAGCTTGACCAATGGTTTCGCCTGCTTCGTTAGTGACAGGGAATTTTGTGCTTGTTGGGAAGGTCATTTCCTTTGGAAGGGTCAAAATAAATTGGTCACCATCATTGATAGCAAAGTTATCTTCAAATTGCGCGTGGAAAACAAAGGTGTTTGTTGCGTAAATGCCATGACCTTTTGCAAAGTCAATGTGGATGTCAGGGTTTTGAACCGTAATCGTTGTTCCTGTTTTTGTGTAAACAGGTTGTGGGGTTTTGGTTGGATAAGCTGGTGTTGTGGTCGCTGTTGTGACACTTGGATCTGTCGTTTCAGACGCTGATGCTTCAGAGGCTACAGCTTCAGAGGTTGCTGTTGGTATTGCAGCTTCTGATGTTACTGCTTCTGAGGCTACGGCTTCTGATGTTGCAGCTTCTGAAGTTACGGCTTCTGATGTTACAGCTTCTGACGTTACCGCTTCTGAGGTTACGGCTTCAGAGGTTACAGCTTCTGAGGTTACCGCTTCTGAGGTTACGGTTTCTGAGGGTGTTGCAGGTGTTTCGACAGCGGGTGTTTCGATAGCAGGCGCAACAGTTTCGATGCTTGGTGTGCTGACAGGTGTCACTTCATCAGCAGAAACGCCAGGGCCCATGAGGAAGGCTAGGCTAGTGAAAAGAGCGATAGTTCCGATAAGGCCATAAGCTTTACTTTTGATGTATTTTGGTGTTGATGTGGTTTTTGATGTAAACATAAATGGGTTTCCTTTCTAATTTTCGACTTTTTAATTTTCGGGGTCTTCTTCGGCGAGACCCACAAGACGAAGAGAATTGATAAGATGGTCTTTTTGAGCCATTTGACGACGCAGACGCCTACGTTGCTTGTAGCTTGGGTCACGCTCGTCCATAAGGCGTTCTAAGGGTTCTAGGTACTTGTCTGTATGCGAGGTATGACAGTTATTGATAATGGCACTTTCTGCAATTTGCATAAAGGCATCGGTTGGGAAGAGTTTTTCTAAACGGAGAATAATGCGAATGTCCATACGTCGTTCTTCTTTGCAAAGATAAGTGATGGCCGCCATGTCGTTGTTAACGGTGGTTGAATTTTCAATTTGATATAGCAGTTTTCGAATGTCTTTTCGAGGGGTTTTATCAATATACTGTTTAAAGGTTTCAAAGGCTTCTTTGGAAAGTCCTGTATAAGGCGTATGTTTGAGTCTATGACTTTTTTTCTTTCCGTTTTTTTCAATTCCTTTGGGTTGATGGGTGATTGTTAATGTGGTGTTTGGGTCATGCTGTTTGACTTTTTTTAAGATGTATTTGGCATCGTTATAACCTTTTTTGGTGTAGCGTTCTTTTTTAAGAATGTCTTTTGCAATAGCGATGAAAAGGTCTTGTGAGAGAAGACCTTCTAAAGCTCTTAGAGTGGTTGCGGTCATGAGACTTTTTTGATTGTATTTGCTATTAATGGCGGTACGTTTAGATTGCATCTCGCTTTTGCTATAGCCTTTGTCATAGAGGCGTTGTGTATAGGTGTATTTGCGATTATTTTTGATAGCAACCATTTCTTGATGAAAACGGTCAAAAAGGTCAGGATCAAGACCAGCATGTGGCACCTCACCAATGGGATGTGTCATAGCTAGTGAACCTCCTTAATAGCGATTGTGTTGAATGTTAAAGAGGTGGTGTTTGATGATGTTGAGTTTTTGGTTTTCTTTGTCAAAGACCTCTTTACTTTTGAAATAGTCTTTGTTCTTTTCTTGAAGATTGAGAAAGGCTTTTTGACCAAGGTTATGAAGACGGTCAGTTTGGTCTTGAATGTCTTGGTTAAGCTCTTCATTTTGGCTATCAGGAAGTTTTTTGTAAGTATAGTAGCTATCTTCAATGTGACTAAAGATGTCATTCGCACGGTTAACATCACTTTGTTTGCGTTTCATGGTATCACGTGCGGTGTTAACGACTTGGGTTTGGGTATTGAGGTCTGCTTTTGCCTTTTGAAGGGCTTCGTCACGACTGTCGGCGTGAGCGGTTAGGGCAAAAAGACTAAGGGTTAGGGTTGATAAGGTGATAAATTTTTTCAATAGGATTCCTTTCTAAACGCCAAAAGTTTGTGTAATGTAGTCAATGATTTGACGATGGTCAAGACGTTGGTTGTTTTCTTGAATCGTGCAACGAATATTAAGTAGTTTGTCGTCATCGCTGACGGCTTTTGGTTCTATTTTAGTGATGGCTTTAACATAGCGCAAGGGTTCTCGTGTTTTGAAGGGTTCTTCGATGATAATTTCATAGGCGTTGCATTTGTTAAATGGATTATGTTTTATGTTTTCTGGCGTCATTTTGATGGTGTAGCCGTCAATGGATTTGGTTGCGGATAGATTGTTTTCAAGACCTGTGCTAATAAGGTCTTGCTGTTTATATAAGATGTTTTGAAGTTCTTTTTCGAGTTGCTCATTTTCTTCTTGGTTTTGTTGGATAAGGTCAATTTGTTCTTTAAGTGTGGCCATGGGTTTCCTTTCTAAGGTTTATAGTAGGTATCATAAAATGGGTAGTTTTCGTCATAAAAACCAAAACAATTTCTGACAACTTTGACAAGGCGTCTGTTTTCTTTTTCCATGTCGTTTTTACGGACAATGCATTTTAGGGTATCGATAGATTGGCCTGTAATGACAAGTTCAAAATGAAGCAGTTTGTCAGGTTCATAGCGGTCAGTTATTGAGTTCTTTACTAAGCCTTTTAGGTTTGTTAAAAGGCTTAGCAAAGAACGTTAATGACATTAACGTTCTTTTAGGCTAGTTAAGGATGGCTGTTGGAATGCCATTTTCAGTTTCAAAACCGAGTTCCACACGTAATTTGCGACGTTCTTCTTTAAAGAGGTTTGTGATATTGGCGGTCTTAAAGAAGGTGACGTCACCATGGTCAAATTCTTCCCAAGCTACTAAATGTTTGGTTGGATCGGTTTGTTCAATCTGGGCATAGTTCCATGAACGTTTGTAGTTGATAAGACAGCGTTCTTTATAATTATTTTCAGACATACCACAGGAATTACTGTTGTTTTTGTATTGCTCGGCATAGTACACTTCGTAGTAGAAGGAAAGTTTATTTACGTCGTTTGAATTGTAATGAATGTTGTTTTTGACGCGTTGATAAACAAGGTCGATGAATTGACCTTCGGTGATGGTTAAGGGATTAAGCATAAGTATTCTTCCTTTTTAGTTTTGATGTTGTGCGTATTTGACGATGCGCCCATCAATCGACGGGATCTAAGATCCAGAGTTGCATTTGATTGAGGTCATTTCGGCACCATTGAATAACAAGGCCTTCGTGGTCAGACATATGGGCGTTCATGTATGCGATAGCTTCAGGGCTCATGGCATGCCCGTAGGTTGAGGTTGGAATCATGTTGGTAAAGCGGTAGTCACGTGCTTCTCCGTTGCGATCGTGAATGGTGATGACTTTGCCAATTTGGGCATAGGCTTCAAGAGGTGTCATGACTCCTGGATTATGACCTGCTAAATAGGTTGATTTGCCGTCGGTGACGTCGATAGTGTTGTAACCTTGGACAATTTGTCCAGCGTCAATGGCATGTTGGCTAGCCGATAAATCACTATAGATATTAGGTAAAGTGAAGTCACCAATAGGGAGGTCTTTACCGTCAAAGGAAATGACATTGGTTTTAGTTGGAACTGCTGTTGTGCGTGGGTAGATCTTGTTAGCAAGAATTTGTTTATGACGATGGGTTGCTTTCGCAGGTTTGGTTGCAGATTTAGTTGCTGTGAGCTTAGGTGCTTTTGGTGCTTTGGCTGTTTTTGTAGGTGCTGTTGGTGTGAGTTTGATGGCTTTTGCAGATTTCGTTGCAGTGCGTTTAGGTGTGACAGTTTCTGTTTGAGGGGTGTGGCTTTGAGCACTGACAGGGGCGATGGTGTTCGTGCAAAGGGCAAAAATAGTGATAAATGTTGTGATGAAAACTAAAAGTTTTTTCATGAGAGTTAGTTCCTTTCTGATAAATAAATGAATGTGCGACAATAATGACCGGTCTTATTATTGTCAAGGCCAAAAACAGGAATCGAACCTGTTTGCGTGAGGCGTCTTCCAAAGACATTTTGGCACTAATCAATTTTTAGAAACAGACGAATGCATTTCAATCAACGCACCCGTGAAGAGTGCAACGGTCACCATCAAGCCGTTTCCAGCGTTTTTTACTGGTTTTATGTAATTATAGTTACCAAAATATGGGGTTTTGGTTGTTTTTTTTGGGTCGAGGGTCTTAGTGTTTTTGTGTTTGACTAAGTAACCGTGAAGGTGAGTTGAGGGTAGTCCAGTTTGAGCAGGATGATATCGTCAAGTAAAGTTTCTATAATCTTATCCTTTTGCGACTTGTTCAGAGAAGGCAATGAATGTTCTTGCGTCGCCACAATCGGTACCCGTAAACTCAAGGCGAAGATTGGCTTCAATGTTTCGAATAGTCGCCCATTCGTTTTCTGTGACGGCTTCAAGGGGTTGGTAACCGTGACGAGGAAGGGGCTTTGTGGCGAGGGTTTGGCTAATGGCCTTGATTTGATGAGTTTCAGTATTGTAAGTGACAAGGATGTTAGCGTCTGTGGCTTGGATAATGATGTGGCGTTGGTTTTTTATCGTGATGGTATTTCCGGGGTTAAATGTAAGAGGTTGCATAGATATTTTGTAGACGTCATATTCATAAGCGTGACGTTCCTTTCTAGTTGTGATGATGTTATCCGCACGCGCTTGCGCGTGCCAAAGACGTGCTGCCTGCGGCAACACATTAGCGACTTTTCCAAAAACGAAACCATGGGTTCGGGGGCGAGCGTTAGCGAGACAGCCCGCAAAAAAAGCCTGCTAGGCGTTCGCCTAGCAGGTTATTTGGCATTGAGTAATGCGATTTTATCTTGTATCATGCTCTCCATATTATCTATAGGGAGAACATTACCGTCATGGTCGTGAACAGGACTGTAACATAAACCTATGACATCGGTATCTTTGGTTTTTAAAACACCCAAACGGTAAGGTTTACCTGTTTCTGGGTGTCCAGATAGTGGCCAGGCATAGATTTCGTAAAGACGTAGGGTTTTAATAATTTCTGCCCAGAAGTCATCGATGTTTTGATGAAGGATTCTAGAACGCTCTTTACGGTAAGCATAATAGGACCGTCCATTATCCATGTCTTTAGACCAATCAAGGAGATGGTCTAAAAGATCGGATAAGGTTTTTTGGGCACATTTAGAGGGTGATTTGATACCGTCAATAAAGGTAACGATATGGATAGGGTGTTTGGTTGTGGGTTTTGGTTTTGCTTTGGTTGTTGGCTTAGTTGTGGGTTTTGGTTTTGCTTTGGTTGTTGGCTTAGTTGTGGGTTTTGTGGTTGTTGCTTTGGTTGCTTTAGTTGTGGGTTCTGTGGTTGTTGCGTTGGTTGCTTTGGTTGCTTTAGTTGTTGTTTTTGGTTTTACTTTAGTTGTTGTTTTGGGTTTTGTGGTTGTTGTTTTGGTTGCTTTTGTTTTGGTTGTGGATTTTGTGGGTTTTGCTTTGGTTGCTTTAGTTGTTGTTTTTGGTTTTGCTTTAGTTGTTGTTTTGGGTTTTGTAGTTGTTGTTTTTGGTTTGGTTGTGGATTTTATGGGTTTTGCTTTGGTTGTTTTGGTTGTTGTTTTTGGTTTTGCTTTAGTTGTTGTTTTGGGTTTTGTAGTTGTTGCTTTTGTTGTTTTAGTTGTTTTAGTTGTTTTAGTTGTAGCTTTGGCTTTAGTTGTTTTAGTTGTTGCTTTAGTTGCTTTAGTTGTAGTCGTAGCGTTAGTTTTAGTTGCTTTAGTTGTAGTTTTAGTTGTGGTCTTAGCGTTAGTTGCTTTAGCTTTAGTCGTTTTAGTCGCCATCGGTATCACGACTTTCTAAAAGGAATTGACGACCTTCTGATTGAATGGTGTCAAAGCTTGCCAAACGAACAACAGGGTAGATGACTTTATAGTAGTATTCTAATTGGTCATTTGAATAGATGGCGTAGGTTTCTTCAGGGTCTTCGTCATTTTCTTCATAGGTTTTTGAGCGTTCATACCAAATATGACATTGGGCTAGAAAGAGACGCGGTTCTTTATCAAGAGGAAGGTCAATTGGAAAGCCATCGATTTCCAAGGTTGATCCGTCTAAGAAAGGCGTGACGGTTTCAAGGGTGTCTATTTGTTTGGTGTAATAGGCGGCTGTGCGTTTATTGGTGAGTTGTGTGATAACTTGTTCTTTAGGTTTGATGGGTTCAAAATTTTCATCGTAAGGCATAAAAAAAGGGTCCTTTCGTAAGAGATTTCACTTGCTTTTATTATAGCAAAAAGGTGGGTTTTTGACTAGATTGGCGCATTTTTTTGTCCGAAAAAGGTGCTTATTTTGTCCGAAATGGTCTTCATTTTGTCCGAGAATTATTTTCATTTTGTCTAAAAAGGGCTTTTATTTTGTCTAAAAAAGGCTTTTATTTTGTCCGAAACGGTCTTCATTTTGTCCGAGAATTATTGAACACGGTGTTCAGTATCTCTTAAAAAAAGTGCCTTAATCCCTTGCTACGCTTGTTTTCATGAATTGTTTTCAAAAATTTGTCTTTTTGTCCGAGTTTCGGACAAAATTAGGGTCATTTTGTCCGAAAGTGTCCGACATTTTGTCCGAGAATCGTTTTTTCGGACAAAACTCGGACAAAAGTTTGTGAAATTTGCACAAGAAACTTTGGAGTGTCAAATGAATATTTTACTTTTGGTTTCGGACAAAATGCTTTTTTGAGGTCTTGTTTTTTTGTGTGTTTATACATTTTTAATGTTTGAAAGGGGTTTATCCTTTTATTTGATTTGTTTTCATGATTTTTCATTAGGGCTTTTAATCTTATAATTATACGTGACCTTTGATTTTTTAGAGCGATTTTTCTTATGAAAACAAACAACGACGCGGTTTGTAGGCGGTCTTGACAGGCAATGTATTTTATGGTCTCGGACATTTTCGGACAAAATTTTTCTCATTTTTCGGACAAAATGAGGCGGTTTCGGACATTTTCGGACAAATTCTCGGACAAAATTCAAAATATACATTTTGTGTATAAAACGCGTAGTGGCGAGCTTTGTCGCAGGTGTGTTTTATAAATATGTTATGGAAACCGTTTTCAAAAGGCCCTTTTCGGACATTTTCTAAAAAACTTTATAAAAAAATAAAAAAAAAGAAAAAATTACTATAGGGGTTTTTTTTGGCGCTCGGACAAATTCTCGGACAAAAGTTGCGCGTGTGTTTTTTAGTCGCTTTTTTGTCTTATCTTTGATACACTAAAGTCACTCGGTTAGGTTTTCAATAGTTGTTGTGGTTGGTTCTTCATAAAATTCACGAGAGCGGTGCATCTCGTAATAACGTCCGTCTTTTTTCATGTGATTAGCCGCATAGGAACGGGCTTGTTGTTTAGATAAGTGTCTGAGGTTTTGAATAGCCCGATAGAGTAAGCGATAAGTGCCTTTTGGAAGCATTTTTCCGAAGGTATCTAGAAATTCTGCGATTTCTTCAGGAGAACATTCGCTCCAGTCTTTTGAGTTGTCATATTGGGTGAGGGTTTCAATAATGACGCGACGGATATAGGTTTCGTCGTAGTTACCTTCAAGGGCTAGAACGTCAATGTTGTTAAGGTGCATGATACCGTCTCCAACGTCTGAAGGAAAGAGGGTGTCAAGGTCTGTGGCGTAAAGAAAAATCTTGTCCTTTTTTTCCACATAGATAGCATAGTTGACTAAGTCTTCGTGTTCTTGTGGAATAAAGGTGATGGTGTGGGTGTCATCAACTGCCACACGTTGTCTTGAAACAGATTCAAGGGTTCGGTATTGGGTTTCTGAAAGCGATTCGTTGGGGTAGGTTTTTTTAAAGGTGTCAACTACTGCTTGTGGAAGGTATAAAAACGTGCCTTGTTTAGCTAAAGCTTTGATGAGAGGGTATTTGACGTGATCGGTGTGTTTGTGAGTGACAATGGCGATTTTGATGTCTGTAAGGTCGATGGTTTGTTTGACCCGTTTGATGCTGAGACCACAATCAATCATGATGTGTTTGTCTAAAACGGTACAATTGCCTGGATTGGATCCAGATTCAATGATGGTGAAATCAAAGGGCATGGATTATCCTTTCTGTGTGATAATGAAGGTGTCTATGTCTTCGTTAGAAGATTTGTCGTAGTCTTCTAGGGTTTTAAAAAGCATGTGAAATTCTTTCTAATCGACGAATGTCAAAGTGTAAATATAACCGTCGTCGGTTGGTTGGCTGATGTAAATGATATTAAGTTTTTTAAATAATGCTTTACCAAAGGGTGTAAGATGGGCGTTGTCGTCGGTGATGAGATTATTTGCTTCTTGTTCTTTTAAAAGTTCAGCCATTTGAGGTGTTAGAATACCTTTTTGGATACTGCGGTTAAAGGCGACGTCTAAAACGTCAAGGACATAGGCGTTGTCAAAAGTAAGTTTCATAGGGGGGGGTATTCCTTTCTTAAAAAACATGTCGTTCGGGATTTGGTTTTCCGATTTCGATGATAAGTAGTGGTCTGCCATTGATATCTTTACTTTTTTCGGAAACTTGGTAAAGATTTTCAATGTGTTCCTTATGTGTTTTAACAGGTGCCCATTGAACGGTAATGGGTTCGTTATTGTCTAATTGAATCGATTCAATAGCAGGGTATGCAAGACGTTCACTGATGGTTGTTTTTTTGTAGACGTTTGGCTTATCTTGCATGTAGGCTGTTTTTAAGTTTGTGATAGCGTCTTCATAAATGTTGAGTTTGACAAACTTCGCTTTTTGATAAGACATGGTGTCTTGATCAATAACGGCAATGTTTTGTGTAATGTTTTCAATGTTTAAATAATGAATAGCTTTAGCAGGAATGACGATGGTATCCTCGTTTTGGAAGGTGATTGTTAAGTGTTTGAGCATGTGGGTTTGTCCTTTTGATACGTTTTTAGTTTATTAATAACAGCTTGATAGTCGCTAGGACTTAAATCAGTGTCTGCATATTCGTATTTAATATAGATGCTTGGGTCTAATTCAAGGAATTGGGCTGTTTCATAAAAGGATAGACCTAGCGCAAAGCGGAGGTCTAAAAGTTCTTCAGAAAGTTTGAATTGTTCGGTGGAGATGATTTTTTCAATTTCAGGGACAGCGTGTGCTAAATAGTCTTTCATGGGTTTTTCCTTTGTGCTATTTTTTAAATTCAACGGTTTTAAAGAACGTATTGAGGAAGTCTAGGTCATAGAGTTTTGTGATTTCTTCAAGAGATGAACATAAAAGGTCTAGGGCATATTGTTGTCCAATAGCGGTGGCATAGATTTGGCGTTCTTGGTCAGTTTTGAGTGATCTGTAGTAGTTAATTTGGTGTGTTTTACTTGCCAGGTTAGTTTCTATTAGCCAATCTTCCTCCAAGGTACATTTGGTTTCATGAGCAGCCATTTCTTTTAGGAAGTATTTTGTTTCGTCGTCATCAAGTAGGTCAACGAGATGGCGTTTGTCGTTTTTTTGGATGATGATTTGTTTTTTAGTTGGTGTTGTGATGTAAGTTTCAAAAGCGTCAATTTTTTTGTCAAAAATAGTATATAAACGGTCTTTTGTGTAGTCACCATACATTGTTTCAGTGGATAAACTGAATATTTTGATAAAGGGTTTTTCTAGGTGTGTTAATCGTTCATCGATTTCGACAGAAGTGTTGATGATTTTGTTGGTTATGAAGCTTCCGACGTCAAGAAGTAGATAATAGGTGTGGTTTTCGTTTCTATAGGTTTGAATTTTTTCAAACAATTGGTCGACGATGTTGTGACGGTCGGCTTTAATATCTTTGATAATATCTGTCATAGCGTTTTTCTTTCTTATTTTAATTTTTTTTCTATTTTCAAGGTATGTTGATTATGAAATCAATCATATATTAATCTTCGTCTTCATCGTAGAAATAGTCAATCTTAATACCGACGATTTGGTCACCGTCTTTAGCGATAAAACAATCGTAGCTGCCGTCACCAAAACCTGTTCCTGTGATAGCTGAGTGTTTGTCTGTCCAGAGTTTATAGGCAAAGCGAGGTGCGGTTGTGCGGTCATCAAGGGATTGGATATCAAGACTGTTGTCGCGAAGAAGTTTTTGAAGTTTACGGTCAATTTTAAACCAATCGTCCATGAGAAGGTCGGCTAGTGGTAAATTGCCGTTTTCTTTCGCTTTTAATCGGGCACTCAAGGCAGTTTGCGCGTCAGTGTATAATTCTTTAGCTTTATCAATGATTGGTAAAAGGTGTTTTTTGATGGGTTTTCGGATATGTGTAAAGGTTTGGATGCTATCGTACCATTTTTCTTTCTTGTACCCATCAGCTTCAAGTTCTTTAAAATAAGGAAAATCGATAATACCTGCTTGACCTGAATCTACGCCAATGGTGATATCTGTGTGTTCGTAATCGGTTGGTTCAGCGACACTTTCATGCCATACAATAAGGCTGGTGCAACGACGACCCCAACCATTTATTTGAGTGTAGGTGGCTTTAGTGTGATAGGTTCCTGGTTTGATATTAGTCAATTGACCGTTACACCAAGTGTCGCTGTCATAACATGGGTCAGTGACGATGACATGGTCGCTGAGGGTAATATCATCACCTGTTTCAGATGGTGATGGAATATCGTTACGATGGAAGTGGTACCATTGCTCCCAAAACCAGTCTTGGGCGTCTTCAGGGAGCTTGTAGGATGGGATGGATGTGTCGTCAATTGTCACGTCACCTTCAAGAGCTTTTTGATTGTCAATGGTGATGACGTAGTGGAAGAATGGGTCTTTGATGTGGTAGCTGAAGTGGAAACGGTCAGTGTTTTTGAAGTGTTTGTCAAGAAGAACAACGAGTTCTTCAAATGTGTCGTAAGTGTGCATAGGTTTAGTCTTCTTTCTGTAGGGTTTCTAAATCGTTGCCTGTTGTTGGTCGTGGCAACCAACAATAGCCTGGCGTGTAGTTGTATTGGGATTGTTCAGCGATAGTAAAGCTGTCAATGATTGGGTAATCGATGACAATGTCTTTTTTAGTAACGATATCAAAAGATGTTCCTTTACCTTGAGCAAAGTCAAAGAAACCAAAAGGTGTCCCTGCTTTGATGATGCCTTTTTGTTGCGTCGCTAATTGATAGATGGCTTCCCAATGGGATGTATTTGGAACAGCGATAAAGTCACAATTGGCTAATTCATTAGGATCAAGGTAGTTATGTAGTTCTTTATTAACACTTTGAATAAAGGGATCGTTTGTTTTAGTGTGAAGGTCAGAAATCGTGTAGCCTTGAGTGTTTAAGAACCAACCAAAGGTACTATCGTCAAGGTTATCTTTGTCATTATCAAAAATATCATACATGTCACGTGTGGTGTCTTTTTTATCAAAGCTAAAGGTTAAGTCTTCTGGACGTGATTGGGCAAGTAATTGGTCAACGTTTTCATCAATGGTGACGGTTTCACGAAAGACGTCAAAGAGTTGGTCATAAAGATAATCTGAATATTCAAGTCTATTGGTTTCGATGAAAGACATGACTGATCCGTGATGTTGGTTATTGTAGTAGTCGAACCAATTATCGTCGTAAGCGTAAAGAAGAACGGCGTCTTTTAGGGTTGTAGCGATAGTTTTATAATTTTCAATAATTTTTTCCATCGTTTGACTAGAAATCTTATCGTTGTAGTCACAATAGTAGGTGTGTTCTAGTTTACCGTCTTTAGTAACAAACATATAGTCTTCGGTTTTGAGAAAGTCGATGAATTGGTTTTTAAGGATATCTGAAATTTGGGGCATAAGGTTTCTCCTTAAATAATGATATCAAGGCTTTGGTTAGAGGGGATGGCGATGATTTTTGTGAGTTTGTGGTTAAAGTTTAGGGCTTCTTGACAAGTTTTTTCAAGGTCGTCATACAAGGCTACGAGGTGGGTGCCTTCGCTATCCCAATAGGTAAGGAGCCATTGGTAAGTGTCTTTTGGCTCAAAGAGATTGTTTGTGAAAAAGTCATCAAGTGTGATGTTAGATAGATATTGTAGAGTTGATTGGTTTGGCTTGTGGTTATCAACTAGGAAAGATAGGCAGTTTTTTTTAGAATAACTGCTGTATTTTATTCCATAATACTTAACTTGTGTCGTTACCGTGCTTAAATCGTCTGAAATAGTTGTTCCATAAGATGCTTTACTGTTGATAAAGTCATGAATAGGTTTTTTGTTGTCTGGTGTTGGAATGTGGATATAGGTGATCATAGCTTTTCCTTTTTAAGTTTTTGAAAGATGGGACAGATAGGTGAAATGTCGTTACCAGTTTCTACCATAATTTTTAGGGCGTTGTAAAATTGTTGAATCGTTTTTGAAGCATTTGTGAGGTCTTCAGGGTCACTGTCGATGATGTTAAGAATGTCTTCAAGGGTGTCATAGCGGTTGTAGATGTTAACAATGTCTTCTTCTGTTAGGTTAAATTCTCTAAAAAAGCTTGGCGTTAGTAATATGAGTTGAATATATTCGCCATAAGTTTCTTCGTTTTTGACGTGAAGGTGATAGCTAAATGGTGTCTCACCATTTTTGCATTTGGCTTTAGCGACTTTGTGTGCATCGTTGCACCAGAGTGCTAGCGTTTCGTAAAGATCCCAGATATCTTGATCTTTATAGGGGCCTGCAAGATAAGCCTCAATGTTGTTGAAAATATCAACAAGGTCGCTATCTGGATTGTTATAATCAGCGTCCATTAAAAGGTCTTTTAATTGTTCTATGGTTTGACTTTTGTCGATTTCCTGAAGCAATTTCTGAAAAGTTTTAGGGTCTTTGGCCAAATAGGGGATATGTGGTTTAAGGTCTTCTTTGAGTTCAATGGTTTCAAAAATAGGGCGTTTGTTAAGTGCTTTGAGTAGTTGGTCAAGGGGCGTCATGAATTAGTCCTCTCTTTCATTAAACATATCTAGGATGTTGTCTGGTGTGTTTCTGATGATCTGGTCAAGGTTGGTGTCAATAGTGACAAGGTCATAGAAAAGGTCAAGTAGTTCTTCAAGGAAGCTTTCAGACGCGTCAGTGCGTTTGACGCCAAGACTTTCCATGAAAGTAACCGTTGTGTTGTATTGTTTGGCTTCTTCGTAGTCGAACATGTCATTTTCAAGAGCATATTGATGCAGGGCGTCTTTGACGGTTGGGTAGTCACCGTAATTTTTGATAAGTTTTTCCATGAGCCAGGGCTCAATAATGTCACGGTAATCCCAATAATAAGAGTGTGTGAGGCCTTGTTTATTGTCATCATAAATATAACTTTGTTCAGCAAGGTAGTTTTTAAATTCTTCTTTAAGGTCGTCTGTAATGTAGGTCATGAGCGTTTCCTTTCTAAATGAGATAATCCATTAAAGCGATGCTGTCTGCGGCCGTGAGGCTTTGCGATAACCACACTTGGTCGTTGATTTTAAAGGCAAGGGTGGTTAAATTGTCGCTAATAATGGTTACGGTGTCGTAACGGTAAAAGATGTCTAGTGGCAGATTAGCGGTGTCTTTAGGGTCGATAAACCCTTTTTGTTCTTTTAAGAAGGTTTCGAATTTGCGTTTATAGGTCTTGTGATTGTTAGGTGTGATAGTGACTTGCACCATGCTATAGGTTTTGTTAGCGATAAGGGGCTGGGTAAGTAATGCCATAATAATGCGTTTCCTTTCTAATAATGCCTGCGCGTTAGCGCACACCAAACGATGGCGATTGCGCCTATGACGCACGCTCTAGTCGTCCATAACACAAACCATGGGTCACGGGGTTGACGGAACGTCAAGCCCGCAAAAAAGCGCTCATTGGCGTTAGCCAATGGCGACCAGAAAAAACGCCTAAAAATAGGCGTAGCCTATTTTTAGGGTAATCTTTCTATTTTAACATATTTTAAGACTCTTGTCTTTTTGTTTTTGATTCCTTTGATTATCACATTATTGGTATAATAAAAGTAAGTTTTTTTGAAAGGATAGTTGAGTTTATGACTTTTTTAACGAGTTCTCGTAAATGGTTAGCTGGCCTTGCCATGGCTGGCGGACTTTTATGTACCTTTACAGGGACGACACATGCGGATACGATTGCAAAAGCAATTGATTCAAAAACAGCTCAGACAAAGCCAGGCGATGTTTGGGAAGGAACCATTACCTTTGACGGGATTGATGATATCCAAAAAGGAACATGGGAAATGGTTCTTGAAAATCCCTTTGCCGATGGTAAAGATGGGTATCGTTATACGGTCGGTCATGGGATTTGGGACACGCGGGGCGGTAAGTGGGTGCAACCCGTTGGTTTTAAAACTTTAACCGATAATTACCGAGGGTATTTATTGACGGTTATCGTTAAGGATGATAACGGCAAGGTGGTCGATACCAATAGTACAGGGATTGATGTCTCAACAGATTGGACGAAGTTTCCACGTTATGGGGCTTTGACGCAATTTGGCAAAGGGGCTGATGCGAAAAAAGGCCCTGAGACCTTGAATAAGTACCATATCAATGCAACCATGTATTACGATGCTTATTATCGTCCGCAAAATCCGTTTCCAAGTGAGTCTTATACCGATTGGCTTGGTAATCAGTTGAGTTTATCAACAGTTAAGAATACTATTAAGGCTAATCATGGCAAAGGCCAAGCTGCACTGCTTTATAATATGTTGAACGCAACGACAGGAACACCTGATGATAAAGATGCCAAGATGGATGACCCTGCCTTTAAGACAGTGACTCGTAAAGATGGAACAAAGGGTGTCGAATCGCGTTGGGGGATTTACAGTACGCAGGAACGTCGAACAGGTAGTGTTAAGAGTGATGATGGTAAATGGGAAGGTGCTAATACCAAAGATACGCCAGGGGAACAATTGACACATAATATGCTTGGGGGTTGGCCTGCAGGACGAACCGATAGCTCGCATAAGATTCAATATTACTATAACCCATGGTCTATCGGTTGGACCAATTATATTGGGGATAAGATGTGGGGTGCGCTTAACTATCTTCATTTTGATGGTTGGCAAGCGGATTCTATCGGTAATTTTTCTGTGACTTCTTGGGAAGATCGTCAGCATCAAGATAAGCCAGGGGCTAAATTTGATTTTAATGGTGGTTTTGGGGATATGGTTAATCGTTTGAAGGATAACCAAATGCGTTCTTATAAACTTGGCGTTAATGCTGTTGGTGGTAAAGGTCAAAAGAATTTGGATCACTCTAAAGCAGACTTTCAATATGCTGAAATTTGGTCAAATTCTTGGGATTGGGATGACAATGCAGCTGGTCAGAATAAAGTTGGTCAACATAACGCCTATGCGGATTTAGGGCGCGTAGTGGATAATACCATGCAAAATTCAGGCAAATCCTTGATTATGCCTGCTTATATGTACCGTGATTGGTCTGATGGGGCTAAACCAAAGACATTTAATGATAATGCCGTATTACTAAAAGACATTTCTGTGTTGATGAATGGTGGAAATGTTATGGAATTGGTAGATGATGCTAATCAGATTTATAATGAATATTATACAGGCGTGTCGAAAAACAAGGAAATTACCATGTCTCGTCAATTAGGTGATCCTGATTCAGGGAAATTGCGTAAGCTTTATGATTTTATGACAGCTTATGAAAATGTTCTTCGTGGCGATAGTCTTCAAAACAATTATCATCGTATTGAGATTGTTGATAGCAATGGAAAACCATTAGCCGACCGTGACGGGAATCCTGGTTCTGTTTATACGGTGACCAAGTCAGGTCATGACGGTTATCATGACATTGAAACCATTAATATGCTTAATTTGACAGATGTAAGTAACGTCAATTGGCAAATTCGTAATAAGGCTGATGAAGCGTCTAAAGTGGTTAAGACCAAGAAGAATTTGAAGGTGAAATATTATGTGGATCCTTATCGTCGTATTGATAAGCTTTGGATGGCGTCGCCTGACCGTGAGGGTGGCCGTAGTCAAACGCTTGATTTTAAACGTTCTTGGGATGACCATGGGGATTATATTGAATTTACCGTACCGTCATTAGACTATTGGAATCTCATTTATATGAAAGGTTAAGAGAAAAAGAACTATCGGTTTGATAGTTCTTTTTTTTAGGTCAATTGACGTTGTTTATGATTGACAGGCGTTGTGAGGGTTTTTTCAAGTGACCAACCGTTTTTGATGCGATAATCGTAAACAGGACGAGCGATACCATAAACGTCTAACATGGCTTGAAGACCGACATAACGATTACCTTTATGGTCTTCAAAGATTTTCTTGTGTTTGGTTTGATCAACGGGTTTTGTTAAGATGTCTTTGATGGCCCATTTTTGACGTTTACGGTAGTGGTAAACGTTTTTAGGAAGATCGTAGACAGCGAGTAGGTCACTAAGACAACTATAGGTGTTTCCATGGTGGTCTTTGTAGGTCTTTTGTCTACGGTCTGTTTTTGGGGCTTGGACAAGGTCTTGGATCGTTTTACCTGCTTTTAGGGTTTCTGATAATTGCGTTGGGGTGACGTTGTAGTGTTTGGCAAAGTCTTCTAAGGTTTTAAACTGGTGACCAATACCGTCATTGTAAGGGTATTTTTCTTTAGGTTCTAGAATATCTTCAATAGGGGTGCCTTTTTTGAGTTTTCGGCTAAAAACAGTTGGGTGAATGCCGTAAGCGTCACAAATTTTTTTGTGTGACGGATAGGTGACACCGTTATGGTCGGTGATGGGTTGACCATTGGGTTCACGATAGTTGGAGGGCATGGTGAGTGCTTTTTCTTTAGACCAGCCTTTTTCAATGCGACGTTTATAGAGGTACATGTCAATGTTATAGTGTTGACACATGGCATGGCAAGACGGATAGCTATTTCCTAGGTGGTCCGTGGCTGGGTTTTTACTGTATTTGATAGGACGTTCATAGAGTGGTGTTTCAAGAGCGTCTTTAAGTGACCAGTTTCGTTCCATGCGGTATTTGTAGGTGTGTCGTGGGATATTGTAATGGTGACACATTTCTTTAATGGTTTTAAAGACGTTGTTTTTATGATCTTTGACGGTCATTTTTTTCTCCTTTTCTTTTGGACTGGTGTTGTCAGAGCTTTTTCTTTAGACCAACTATTTTTAATGCGTTGTTGGTAGGTCATGTAAGGAATGTGGTAAGTTTCGGCCATTTTTTTGACACTTGGATAAAGGTTTCCTTTATGGTCAGTAGTGGTTTTTTTGATTTTAGGTGTTGTGAGTGCTTTTTCAATGGGCCATTTGAGATGTAAGCGCGTGGTTAGAATATTTGCAGGAATATGATAAGCATCTGCCATCGCTTTAATGGTTGGATAGGTGTTTCCTTTATGATCGGTAAAGCTTGTTTGTCTTTTTCTAACAGGGGTTGTGAGTGTTTTTTCTAGGCTCCAATTTAATTTTTTGATGCGTTGGCGATAGGCGCTGTAAGTGATATCGTAGTGTTTGAGCATTTCGTCAAGGCCATTAAAGACATTTCCTTTGTGGTCTTCAATGAGAGGATTGACGCGTTTTTCTGTTAGAAGACGCTTTAGTTTTTCAGGGTCGTTTTGATAGTGACTGACGGAAGCGCTTGATACATTGTAGTGTTCAGCCATTTCTTTGATGGTGGTAAAGGTGTTTCCAAACGGATCCGTAATGTTTTTGTAGAGTGGCTTTGTTAGGGCTTCTTCAAGGGTCATGCCTTTTTTTAAACGATGACTAAAGGTTGTGATGTCAATTCCATAATGTTCAGCCATATCTTGTCTGCTAGCAAATGGGTTTCCCTGATGGTCAGTGATGACTTTTGTTTGATAAAGTTTATAGGTTAAGGCTTCTTCTTTTGAAAAGCCTTTTTTCAAACGGTTTCGATAAGTGCCTAATCTAAGATTGTACTGCTCGCACATAGCCGTAAGTGTCGGATAGGTGTTTCCTAGATGGTCTGTGATGTTTTGATGCGGACGCGCTGATTTTGGTTGGGTGAGGGCGTCTTCGTTTGACCAGTTTGGGTTTTTAAGTCTGGCACGGTATTGGGGAAGGGTTAAACCATGTTCTTGACATAGGGCTTTTAGGTCTTTGTGATTACCATTTGTTTTATAGGTATCTACTGGTGTTGTCAGACATTTTTCTAGAGACCAGTGTAGGGTTTTTTGACGGTAATAAAAGAGGGATGGCGCGAGATTATAGGCTTGACACATAGCAAGGATAGAGGGGTAGGTGTTTCCCTTATGGTCTTCACAAGGCTTTTTTTTCTTGGTGTCTCTAACGGGTGTTGTTAGGGCGTCTTCAAGTGACCATTTTTTGATGTTGTATCGACCGTGAAAGGCGCTTGATGAGATATTGTAATGGTGACACATTTCAAGGGTTGTGTTGAAGGTGTTTCCTAGATGGTCTTTAACAGGCATGGATTAGTCTTCCTTTCTTTGTTTTTGAGCGTCCATATAACCGTTTTTATAACCTTGACGATAAGACTTAGATTGATAATGTAAAGATTTGTTTTCTTTATAAGGATCTGTTGTGGTCTCCCCTTTTGCCCAACCATCACGGTAACCTTTGGCATATTCAGTGTTTACCTTATTATGAGAGGCGTGGTATTGGTTGTTGTGATGGCTGATGAAATATATCCAAATCCAAGGATTGTTAAAGATGGATTGACGACGGTAAGCCTTTTGGTAAGACGATTGTAAGTTATTTGACTTGAAGACATCAACGGCTTCTTGGTCGTTGTAAGGATGTTTGATGGAATAGTCTTTTTTGGTAGATTTGGATGGTTTAGTTGATTCAGATGGTTTAGTTGATTTGGATGGATTGGTTGATTTGGATGATTTAGTGGATGGTTTGGTTGATGGGGATTTAGTTGATGGTGATTTAGATGGTGATTTCGTCGACGGTGATTTAGATGGTGACTTAGATGGTGACTTAGATGGTGACTTATGGTCTGAGATATGGCTATCATGGGAAATGTGTGGGGAATGGTGAGATCCGTGTGACGAATGGTGTGAGCCATGTGATGAATGATGGCCATGACTTCGTGCGTAAGCAGGACTTGTGAGGCTAAGTCCTAGAACAAGTGTTGCTAAGAGGATTGTTGATTTTTTCATGATTTTCTCCTTCATTTTGTGACATAATTAGCAAGATAGTTTAAGATGCCGATTTTTTGAATAAGGGCTGCTTTTTCTTTGGCTTCTGATAGGGTTTGACAGTCTTCAATAGGAAAATAATTTTCTTTTTGGTCAAATTCGTCTTTTGTCATGATCGTGATGTTTTTTTGTGAGGGGTCAGCTGTGATAATGTATGGATTCATAAGGGTTCCTTTCTTATTTAATATATTTTCTTACTCGATATATGCGCCTGCGGGAATGTCAATAGGTTGGTTGCGTTTAGCAATATTAAGTTCTGCGTCTGGATATTGGTTTAAAATGGCAAGGGCGTCATCATAGTTATCCGTAATGCCGACAATGTATTGCTCCACGGTGTAGGAGTCGTCTGCGTAATCGTTTTGAATGACGAAAATAGGATCTTCAATAATTTCTTCGTCAATGAGTTCAGGGAGATCGATGATGTCTTCAATGTCGTTATAATCGCAATTGTTTAAACAGATGTAACGGTAGTCGTCGCCATAGAGATAAATGTCTTTATCTTTTATAACGATTTCGATGTCTTTAAGATGTCGGTTAAGATAGGTATTATAGCGTTCAGGGTGTTTAGTCATCCATTTTAGGAAACGTTCTGGACTATAGTGCATGTTTTCAGTGTTTAGTTGGAAGTGCATAGTCTTTAGTGTCCTTTCTTTTTAAAGTCAGCGAGGCTATGAAGAACCGTTAATTGATAGGTACGGCTACGGTTGTTTGGGTCTTGATAGGCGTCCATGAGGTTGTTAGGTGTTGCGGTATAGCCTGGTGCGTCAAGGACGGTGAGTTTAACATCAGGGTATGCCAGTGATTTTTGAATAGCTTTTGGAAGTGTCTCTGTTTTAAGGCTTTTAACAAGTTCTTTTGTGTTGATAACACGCTGATTGATAGACCCAAACATTTGATTTTTTGTTTTGAGCTTGTGAATAAAGCGTCCGTCAACAATAAAATCAAGGTCAGTTAGGGTATCTTTTTGTTTGTCATAGATGTCTTTACGCCACCAATCTTCAATGTCAAATCCTGTCCAAGAACAAATGACGACATCTGGGATTTTTGCTTTGATGCGTTTAATGATGTCTCTTGTGTCGTCAATGTTTTCATTAACGAGAGGGTCGCCCCCTAAAAGACTGAGGTTAGGTTTCATGTGGCGGTCTTTAAGTTTGTTAAGCGCTTTGATAATGGTATCTGCTGCCTTTTGATTATCCCAATAAAGGTCTTCTTGTCGTTCCCAGGTGCTTTCATTCCAACAGTTTTTACAATGAAAAGGACAGAAGTTGAAGAAGACAGAAACGACAGGGCCTTGTCCAAAGTCGTTGTCAATGTCAAAGTTATTAATTTGGTGAATATATGCCATAGGTTTTCCTTTCTTTTCTCTATTGTATTACAATTTATTTTGATTTGCAATTTTTTGATGCATTGATGATGGTTTTAATGGTTCGTGGTTTGAGGTTATAGGTGATGGCTAAGTCATCAATGGTTTGACCTTTGTTAAATGCTTCCAAGAGTTCTTGGTTGCGTTTTTGGGTTTCGGCTTTACGTTTATCGGCTGCAAAGTTGCGGTCTTCTAAGGCTTTTCGAATCCATGTGGAAGCTTGACCTTTGGTTTTTGGGTCTGGTTTTGGAAGTTCATAGACGTCACAAATTTTAGCGATATAGTCTAGTTGATTTGGGGTAGCGTCTTCAGCACTACGACTTTTTTCAATGATTTCTTTTTCGGCTTTTTCGGTACGTTTGATGATTTGTCCATTGATGTGCAGTTCGCAGGTTTGGTTAAGGAGCATGTCTAAAACTTTGAGAACAAATTGTGGCGAGATAAGGTCTTTGGTGTCTTGCCCAAAGGTCATAAAGTCACTGTCAATGGGTTCTATAGGGAGGTTATATTGTGAAGGATCATAGATGGGTTTGTGGAAACTTTTGTCGCCAACAACGTAATACAAGAAGTAGAGGTATCTTTTGGATTTGGTTTCGTAGTCATAGAACCAGACTTCTCGGTCTTCGTCACGGTCATAGTAACAATTTTCCCAGACAATGTTTCGATTGCTCATTTTATGGTAGTCTTTTTCATAGTCATAGACACGGCGTGTCTCATAACCAACGTCTTGTTTGTGGATGCAAACAGGTGTTAAAAGGCTTAGGAATTGATCCTTGTAGCCGTAGTAGCGATTCATATCCTCTTCTTGATAGTAGCCACTATAATAGCGGTTATGGCGATAGTGTTGTGCTTTGTCACGAAAGTTTTTAGCACGTTTATTAACGGAATAAAGACAGTCGCAAAACATGTCTTCAGTGATGATGTGGTTTTTAAGATTTTTGGTGTATTCTTTTGGGGTTTTCATGAGGGTGTTCCTTTATATAATAAAAAAAGCTATTGATTAGCTTTTAGAGATTTATTTTCTGCAAGTGTTCTTGCAAATGATAGACGTAGGTTGGGTCATAGATCAGATGGATGGTGTAAGGGGCTTGTTGTTCAATGGTTAAACTGTAACAAGGTTCTTTGAAGCTGTTGACAAGGTAGTTACCAATAAGCTTTGCCTTATCTAAATCATTAAGGTCAATCGCAAGATAGGCCATGAGGTGTTTATAAGTTGTTGCTAGAGGTTTTAGAATAAGTGTTTGATTTGAAATGTCTTGGTATAAGGTTTCAAGGTCTGTTTGATTTTGAATGAGATGACTATAGAGTTCCATAGAGGTGTTTTTTCCTTTCTATAGTTAAACATATAGCCCGACTTGCACGGGCTGGCTTTCAAAGCGTATATGTTACTCAGGGTGAGCTTCTGCATATGAAGCTTGCCCGAGTTGTCCACGTGTTTCGCCGTGACGAACGCGTTCTTTGATTTCTGACCACTTACCGTCGTTAACGGCTTGTACGCCAGAACGTTTCGAATATGTGAGATATCCACATCATGTGGCTTTATGTTTCCATAAAGATTAGACTGTCCCATCACCATGTTAAAGGTGGAACTATTACAGTCGTTGGACGTCCCGTGGTTACGGTTTCGCTGCTGATTGTCCATTGTTTGTGAGGGTTAGCACTCTGTTCGAGCTTTTGTTTCAGCATACCTCATCTCAATCATTGTTTCTGAATTTCTTCAACCATTGAGGTTGATTGAGCTTTAGGAGTTTCCAGCAATTTAAGTTCTTTTGACACTAGGTTTCCCTAATGAAAGCGCATGTGGTCTACGCGTTCGACAACTAAGATGTCTTCGCTTCCGCAATTGTCGCAGGTCATGAGGAAGTCCCCATGTTCGCCACATTTTTCGCAGACAGAGCTAATGACATTGACACCAAAGTACATGCCTTGGCGCATCGCATAGTTGACGATAGCTTCAAGTGAAGCTGGTGATACGCCGTAGTTAAACTCGGCGTATGAAATGTGCCCACCTTTAGCGATATTATGGAATTCTTTTTCGTAATCGATTTTATCAATCGCACTTGAGTGAATCCATACAGGTTGGTGGAAACTGTTTGTTAGGTAATCACGGTCTGTGACACCTGGGATGACACCAAATTGTTTAGTGAGGAGTTTTTCCCATGTGAATACAAGAGACTCCGCCAGTTCTTGCATACCCTCGGTTTCCCGATATTTATGAGGGGGTTAGACTATATCATCATCCTTCGTAAGAAGGCGCCGACCGTTTCGGGCTTCACGAACCCTACTCTAGTTATAGATAGTCGTTTGACTTTACTTAATCATAAGTCTTAGCACTGGATTGTCTGAACGAGTTTCCCAGTTAGCCGATATGTTAGCCGTCATTTCCTACGGTTCCAAAAGGCATATCGACACCCTTTCTAGGTTAGATCGGTTTTGTCATAGCTGTTACCAGCTAAGCGCCCACGGAGATTTTTTAGGCGTTGAATACACATTTTCGCTACCTTATATTTCTATAAGGATTAGACCGTACCATCACCATGTTAAAGGTGGAACTATTACGGTCGTTGAACGTCCCGTTGTTACGGTTTCGCTGCTGATCGTCCATTGTTTGTAAGGGTTAGCACCACACGTGTGGCTTTTTTTCAGCATACCTCATCTCAATCATTGTTTCTGAATTTCTTCAACCCTTGAGGTTGATTGAGCTTTAGGAGTTTCCAGCAATTTAAGTTCTTTTGACGCTAGGTTTCTCTAGTGAAAGCCCTGTATTGTTAAGGCGTACGGATGTTTATCTGTTTGACTACGCTCGATGCGAATACGATTCACATGTTCGAGGAAGTCTGCTTGCATGTGTTTGCGGTCGTTATCTGAAAGGTTTTCCCAATCAGGTCCGACCATAGCGTTGACCATTTCGTAAAGACCTGTGTAGCCGATAGAAGCTGTTGCACCGTCCAAGAGGCGTGAATCTTTGACTTGTTGGTCAGGGCGAATACGTTGCCACGCGCCACCTTCACACCAAAAGAGTGGGTTTGAAGACCCGTAAAGGTTTCCGACACGTTCGTATCGCCAGTTTTGAATATCGAAGACCATGTTGCTGTATTTGTCAACAAGGGCGTCGAATGTTGCTTTGTCAAAGTTGCCTTCAGCGTCACGAGCTTCAAGAGCAAACTTGACAGGGTTGATGGACACGGCACCGATATTGAATCGACCATCGGTAACATCTTTACCGGTTTCAGGGTCGATAAATGGTGAGAGGTGCGCACGACACGTGTGATTCCACTGTCACCAGTGGCACTGACTAGATCATCAAGTTGTTTAACTTGTCTTCCGCTTCGGTGTGGATTCAATTCACACCTACATTAAGGAGATTTCTCCGCCGCTACATTCATCACGGCTAGTCGATACAGGTGCTATTATGTTTATAATAGTTTCCCACGGTCTCATCTTTGAGATTCTCACCAACGACGCTTCCAGAGTCGTCTCATCAAAGACCTAACCGTTAGCTAGATTTTTCTAACCCTCAGTGAATTACGCTGAGTTCAAAAGATTTTACATGGGCTGTCGATTTACATCTACCCATTGGAGCAATGGTTTGTCCGCTGCGTTCGTAAACGTCACGGCGGTAATGTTCACCTTTACCTTCATACTGCATTGAAAGATAGTCAGGATAAAGCTTTTTAGATGAACATTCCAGACTTAGGTTGTATAAGTCATAGTTTGGTGACTCTGGATCACCATTGATTTCGCTTCGATACATGAAAACAAGTTTAGGGAAGACATCACGGTTGTCTGGTGACATGCGGTCTTCTAGAATGGCGCGTGTGATTTCACGTCCCCATTTGCTTGTATCCATACCAAAGCTGATGGTAGTAAACATGTTGGTCCTTTATTTTCATAAAGGCATAGACTATATCTTAGGTACATTGACCTGAGCGCTTCCATTTAAGGGATTTTCACCCACTGCGTATCAATAGCAGCCGTACTTCTGTTGTGGACTTTCACCACCCACTACGGGAATAGTCGTTACACGTTCTCTTGTTAGAGCTTCGCACGGGATTACCTCTGACCATTTTTGGTTTTAGGCTCTCTTATCAGCATATTCGTCCTCGGTTGAGGTTACATTTTTATCTTATTTTTGCTTTGCCCGTTAGCCTTCTTTCGAAGACACCCTTGATAGGTTCACTTTCGTTGGCCCCTTACTTAAGGCGTTTGGCCCAAGGCATTTTGCGTTTGTGCCAGTTCGTAGGTGTAGCTTTGTACACCTTGTTTGATTTCTTTGAGTGTTTTATCAGTTGCGTAGCGTTCGGCGTCAGCGATACCGTATTCTTTGGCATCGTTTAAGTAATGCTGATAGGATTTTTCAGCATATGGTGCCAAGGTGCTGTCAATGTGGTTGACAGTGAAACCCAATGATGTTCCTAATAGAGCGTCAATCTATTAGCGTGAGCGAATCACGGCTTATCTTTTCAGACAAGTTCAGATTAAATCTTCATCCTATGTGTCATAGGAGCTACATTTTTCTTCCGTCAATGACTTACGGATTTACTCTCCCTCAAGGAGATAATCGTTGGGGGTGTGCCATGGATGTCTCTTTAGGTCACGTCCCTGCTAAATGCCCATTGTTTGCGAGGGTTAGCACCACACGTGTGGCTTTTATTTCAGCTTACCTCATACTCAATACTTTTTTCCGTCTTTCGACAACCGTTCAGCTTAGTGTTTCCACTTACTGTTTAGGTGATTGAGTCTTTAGGGTGTTGCAAGCATTAAATGTAGGAGCACGCACTCATTACTGAATACGCGGGTCGTTTCTTACCAAATTGGTTCCCTGACGCAGCGATAGTTACGCTTGATAAAATATCAAAGGCTGATGACACGTGTTTTGGTTCATGTGTCGTTTTGTTGTTGATTCGGAAAGCATAAAATCCATCTTCATGTTCTTTATCTTTCATCAAGTTTTCCAAGTCAAAAAGGTCACAATTGAATGTGTCTTTGTAGAGATCCCCCAAATCCGCTTGGGGGTGAGCTGACTATATCATCATCCTAGTCGTTACTTAGGATGCCGCATTTTGGCTATTACACGATTTTATAATTGTCCTAATCTCAGACAATGACGAACCTGTTTCTTTCACCAGGGGCTACTCTACTTGGTTAGTCTCTATGAACCAGTTATTCATAGATATCCTTTGGATAGTCGATTAACGTTTATGATTGTTCATAAGTCGCACAGGATTCTTTCGTTCCCTGTTAGCCGTTCCTTTCATTATCATTTCCTATAATTACTGTGTCGTAGGAACGACACCCCTTTAGCCTTTCGGCACGGGTTAACGCGGTTTTTCCATAGTTTGTTACCAAACTAGGCCACAATTTCTTCATGGATGTAAATGTATCCTTCTTCGTGAGCTTTTAGCCACTCAGGATTTAGAACATGACGCATGAGTTTTTTCATGGTCATTTCATTAATGAGGGCTGACTTGGTTGAAATCACTTGCGAATCTTTGTTGGCATTCTCATTATAAGAGCCAAAACGTAGTCCTTCTGCTTCATTTTGAAGTTCAGCGAAGGCGTTAGCGTGTTCGCGTTGGGTTTGCCAGTAACGTTTGTAAGACGTGTAGACGTCTTTGTCAGCCTTTTTAAGCGCACCCATAACAATGCGATGGAGGTCACTTGTGGCAACGGTGTCTCGGTATTTTGGTGTGTCTAACCAGTGAGCGACGTCTGAAATAATTTGATTTTCTTGGTCTTTGGTTAGGTGTTTACCGATAGCCGTCGCTGCTTTTTGACAGGCTTCTAGAATACGCTTGGTGTCAAAAGCAGATACGATGCCTAGTTTAGAAACAACTTTTAATTTTGTGAGATCACTAGATTTCAAGGCTTGTTTCTTTCGATGGAAATCTTCGTAAGATTTGGCAACGTCAGGATTGACGCTACGGGTTGCTTCAATGGCGAGCCAATGAAGGTCTTGTGGAAGAAGAATCGTTTGGGCATTGACGTATTGATAGACCTTCTTTTCGATCTGTTTGAGGTCGTCTTGTGATAAGGTGATGTGAATGTCACGAGCAGCACTACGAACAGCAGTGAGTAATTTTGTCATTGAAAATGGTTCAATGTGACCATCTTTTTTGACAACGTCGATATTTGTTAGCATGTGGCTAACTCCTTTTCTATCGCGGAATACGGGTTGTTCACACGAGTGTATTTTGAGGGGCTAGCGACAGTAAAAAAGCCAAACATGCAGTCCCAAGTTTCTTTTGTGTGTAACGTGATGTGCTATGTTGGCGGTATATTTGACTCTTTAAGCGTCGCTATAATAATGGACGTCTCTCGACGTTCATATAGTTATTATAGCATATTGTGATTGACTTGACTAGTCTTTGGTTTGTTTCATAAGCGTTTCTTTGATGGTTGCTAGATGTTCTTTAGAAACATGCGTACCGTAGTCGTTCTCTTGAAGGAAGAGTTCCAATTTGATGTCTAGAGGCATTTCAGCGCGTCCATTTGGTCCATAATAGACGATATGTTTAAAGACCATGGGAACGTCATATAGAATTTGAATATTGGCATCACTCAGTTGGTCATAATACAAACCATAGATAGGGAAGTCGCCATGGACATAGTCAATAATAGCGTTAAGACGTTGTTTTCCGTCTAAAACTTCCAAATCAGGTTGTCCTTCTTTAAAGGGTTTTTTAATGAAGGTTGGTTCAATTTTGGCTTGACCTGCAACAAGGGCTTCAAGAAAAGCTTGCTTTTGTTCTCTTGTCCAGACAAGGTCACGTTGATAGACGGGGTCAAAATCATAGCTACCGTCTGTGTATTCGTGTAAGAAACTGCCTAGACAGGATGTTACATGATTGATTGTTAGATTTTCAACATAGGCTTTTTCTTTTTTCTCAAAGAGTGGTTGATTGGTTGGACGTTTGTCTTTTCTGATTTGTTGAATAAGTGTTGGGGCGTCGATAGGTGGACGATAGTCTGTAAAGATGACAAGGGTTTCTTTTGGTGTAATGATGAATTCTGAGATGACTTTTTGGTTTTTACAATCGTCAAGAAAAACATTATCGCCGATGGTGAAGTTGTTGATTGTTTTTTGATAACCTAAGATGTTAAAACAAGTGTCATAGAGAAAATCTCTGAAGCGATAATAGTTGGCGCGTGTGTTTTCAGATTTGGTTTTGTTGCTTTTAATCCACTTGGTTACGTTATGAATGGTGTGTGGACGTAGAGGTTTAAAAACGTTCAAGATTTTATCAAATTGTTTTTGTTGGGCTTTGTTAAGAGTTTGTTTGTAGTTTTCGATATGTGTGGTTAGTTCCATGGTGTGTTTCCTTTTAATGAAGATTGTAGAAAATGGACATGAGTAGTAGATGCCATAATGCAATGAAAGCAGCAATGAAAATCATGCCACTAATAAAAAGTGGTCCGGAGACTTTATTTTCTATTTTGTTTGTTTGTCCAATGAGTGTTCCTAACCCTAGTGTTTCGCAAAAAGCGAGTGTTAGTAAGTAGATTGTTAGGTGGTTTAAAATATATGTTAAGAATGACATGGTTAATTTCCTTTAAATGAGGTGCTGATTACCAATATCGGATAGAATGTGGTATACTATAGGTAGCTTAATAGAAGAAAGGATTTCATTATTTTATGCAAGTTACTGCACAAACGATCAATGAACAATTCGCATCGCTTCAGGCGACACTTAAAGCCTCTAATCAAAGTCTTGAAGAATCAGGAAAAACACTTGAAGAAGTGACTGCACAAAATGCGGTGGCGCGTCAACGAGCGGCTTCTTATGTGACGCCTGTGCAAGCATCTACTCAGCAAGTTCCTGTTCAACAAACACCTGTTCAACAAGCTCCTGTTCAACAAGTGCCTGTGCAACAAGCCCCCGTTCAAGAGCCTGTCCAACAAGCTCCTGTGCAACAAGCTCCTGTTCAACAAGCGCCTGCGCAACCTGTTCAACAACCTGTTCAACAAGCTCCTGTGCAACAAGCTCCTGTTCAGCAACCTGTTCAGCAACCTGTTCAGCAAGAACCTGTGCAAGAGCCTCTTAGTGATGAAGAAAAAGAGGTTGAAGATTATGACAAGGCGTTTGCCAATGCTCTCAAAGGAATTGATGGTATTGATTTAGCAACGTTGATGAACGCCGATGGCGGTCAAGGCTTGTCGCTTTAAATTTGTTTGAGAAAAGGTTTTTTACCTTTTCTTTTTTTGTTATAATGGATTTTGAAAGGATGTGATCTTTATTAAAAAGTATTTATTGTTGAGTGGTTGTCTTTTGGCTTTTGCTCCTGTTTTTGCACATGCCGATGAGGTATCGATGATTGTCCCTGGGTATTCGTATCCAAGTAAGGGGTCTACCTATTGGGATACCTTACAAAAATCATCAGACGTGGTTGCTTATGCGATTTTGAATCATAATAACGGGGAGTTTACAAGTCCTGATGTTAATTATGCTCGATTGTTTAAAGAAAACACACAAAAGGGCTTGAAAAACATTGCCTATGTGCATTTGTCATATGGTGAGCGTTCTGTTGATGCAATTTTAAATGATGTGGATCATTATTTGGCATTTTATGGGCGTGAGAATATCAAAGGGATTTTCTTAGATGAGACGGAAACGTGGACACAAAAAGGACGTGACCAATTGCATAGTGTTTATCAAAAGATTAAAGCTAAAGATAAAGACCTTGTGATTGTTGCTAATCGTGGCACAACGGTTGTGGATAGTTCTTATCAGGATGCTGATATTTTTTGTACCTATGAAGGATCTGCTAAAGATTATTTGACAAATTATCGTAAAGATGTGTCCACATGGGAATCAGATGCTTCAAAAGCTAAGAAGGCTATGCACATTATTTATGAGGCTAATCCTAATGATTATGGAAAATTGTTAACTAAGGCGAAAGAATGTCATGTGCCGTATGTGTTTATAACGTCTGATGGGTCCTTGTCTTATCATAAAACGACGGATTATTTTGACGAGTTGCCTACGCAGTTTGATCAATTAGCTACGTTTTATCGAGGTAAGTCTGCAGAGAAGGTTACAGAAAAACCTGTAGAGAAACCTGTAGAGAAGCCTGTAGAGAAGGTTGCAGAGAAACCTGTAGAAAAAGCTACAGAGAAGCCTATTGTGGAAAAATCTGATTTTACAGCTAAGTTTGATCAAGCTAAAGAAACAGCTTATCAAGAACGTGTTAAAGAGAAAGCACGTCTCAAGGACGAACGTGTTAAGGAAAAAGCACGTCTTAAAGAAAAACAAGCTAAGGAAAAAGCACGTCTTAAGGAAGAGCGGGCTAAAGAAAAAGCACGTCTTAAGGAAGAACGTGCTAAAGAGAAGGCTCGTCTGAAGGAAGAGCGTGCTAAAGAGAAGGCTCGTCTTAAGGAAGAACGTGCCAAAGTTCGATAAACGTAAAAAAGGCTAGGTTAGCCTTTTTTTAGTTATCAAAGAAGGATTCGAGGTCTTGGGTTGGTGTTTTTTGTTTTTCGGTGACATTAAAGGTGAGGTCAAGATTGTATTTGACGTCTTTAATTTTTTTTGTTTGTGTGCAAGAAGCCTTGAGAGTGGTTGGTATAAGTTGTTTTAAAGATTTTGACGGTTGTTAAGGTAAGCGTTGCATTTTTGAGTGTAAGTTTTTTAGGGTTGTTGAGATGAATGTTTTTCTCAAAAATGATCATGTCTTGAGAAATGTCAGTATTTTGGGAAAATTGATTGACACGATATTTGATAAGATTGTCTGTTTTTGTCATGACTTGAAGTTTTGCAGCCATGGTCGTGTCTTTTGAAAAACTATCTTTGATTAGTTGATGGTCATTGATTGAGAGATGGTCTTGTGGTTTTAGGGTTATTGTTTCTGTAAGATAGAGCTTATTATAAGGATAGAGTTTGATTTTTAATTGGTCTTTGAGGTCTTGCTCTTTTGGTGAGACAACAATTTTTTGAGCACTTGTTGTTGTAGGGTTGATGCTTGCCAGAATTGTAAGGTCGTTGATGAAAAAGGTACCTGTTACTAAAAGACCAAGAACAGCTGTGAGTTTATAACCTAGACTGATGTTCGTCCAAGTTTTAAAAATGAGAAAGACAATGATTAGAAATGCACTGAGTTCTAGGAAAGTTGTGCCAAGTAATAGAAACATAGAGATGTCCTTTCTAAAAAAGCCTAAGACTTGTCTTAGGCTTTTTTGTTATGAATGTAGTGGATGTTTCCTTGAGGTGTAAACCATCCGCGATAGTTTCCAATACCACGAGGGTCGGCTTGGTAGCCACTGCCATCGTAATTGGCTTCAAGGATTTGAATTTGGCCATTATCGGGATTAACGTCTTTGACATAGGCAATGTGACCGAATTCACCTTCTGTAAAGCAGATGAGGCTTCCGATTTCAGGAGTGGTGTCTACCACAAAGCCTTCACTGGCTGCTGAAGCTGCCCACATACCGCCATTTCCCCAATGGTCGCCTGCCCAAGGGGCTAGAACTTTAGCGCCCCATGTACATTGTAATTGTGGGTAACTGTTGGTTTCTTGGTTGGTGTATTGTGGGTTTTTGAGACCTTCGATGCGTGCTTTTTCAACGTCTTCGGCTTGTTTTTTAGCCGCTTCAGCTTCTTTTGTTTTTTTGGCTTCGAGGGTCGCTTTTTCAGATTGGGTACTGAGTTTTTGAGCCAGTAAGGCGTGTTTCTCATCATCTGTTTTAGCGAGGGTGATTTGCGCATCAATTTTACCAAGTTGGGCACTGACTTGTACGAGACGTGTGTCTGTTTGTTCATCAGCGTGTACTCGTGAGATGGCAAAGACGCAGGGGGCAAGAGCTAAGAGGGCAAGTGTTTTTTTTGAAGTCATAAAATTCCTTTCGAAGTGATTAATACCATTTGTTTGCTAGCCAGAAGTTGTAGGCAGCTTCGATGCTACCGTAACGTGTACCTTCTGTCATATAGGCATACATCCATTTGAGTTGCGTTTTTGGATTGGTCATGTAGTCGGCACCATAAGGAGCCATTTTGCTAGCAGGTAGGGCTTGGCCAAGACCATAGGCACCTGATTCTGGGTTTTGATCGGTTGGATTCCATCCTGATTCATGGTCAATAATGAAACTCCACATGTTCTTTTGTTCTTGAGTTAAATGGTATTCGTCACACAATTGGTCAAAGGCTTCTTGAACACTTGGAATAGAGGCTGTTGAGGCTGCTTTTGGTGCATTGTTTGTTTTGGGTTGTTCTTCTTTGGCTTTTTGTTCAGCTTCTTGTTTGGCTTTTTGTTCCGCTTCTTTAGCTTTTTGTTCGGCTTGTGCTTTTTCTTGGCTTGTAATGATTTCTTTTGACAAGGTATCTAGTTTGGCACGTACATTTAAGCGTTGAGCTTTGAGATCAAGTTGCGTGTCAAGGTTCTTTTTAGTACCTGTCATAATAGTTTTGACGTGTTGTTTGGCACTTTCTTGTTTGATTTTATGGGTTAGTTGTTGTAATTGAACTTCGTTAGATTGTTTTTGGTTTTCAAGACTTTCAGCGTGAGCATGATGTCCTAAAAGGGCTGTTGAGATAAAGAGTCCTGCGAGGATAACTTTTTTCACGGGGTGATGTCCTTTCTTTAAATTGTTTTTGATAGTGTTATTATATCAAAAATCACCCGTAGTCTCTATTCAAAACTACGGGCGTTATTGTATCTTCATATTTGTCACATGACTGTTACATTAGTTACTTGCTGCGTCACTTGTTGTTGATCCACCGTATGAATAGCTTTCTGTTTGAGAAGAACTGCTTGATGGATAACTTGGACTAAGAGAGCTTGAGCTTTCTGTTCGAGTTGAACTACTTGAGCTACTTGTTCGTGAACTTGACGATGATGAACTTGATGATGAGCTTGAGCTTTCAGGAAGTTTCATGTAACTTGCAGCAATAGTGACACTAAGGGGTGTTCCGTATTTGATGTATTGGTCATCATGAACGGTTGTTCCGTCACTAAGGGTGAGTTTTGTGACTTTTGAATTAGGTTGTAAGACGTAGCCTTGACGGTTGTCAGCGTTTGTAACAGACAAGCCTAAGCTTCTTGCATCTTCTAAGGTTTTAATGCTTGAGGCTGGATAAAATTGTGACTTGGTTAAGCTTTCAAAGGCTGCCTTGTATTTGAGCCAGGCTTGTTTGTCTTGGTAACGACGGTTAGAATCGAGCAGTTTTTGATATTTGTCTGATTCTAGAAGTTCTTTAAACTTCTTAACAGGTTTAAAGCGGGTCAAATCGTTTTTATCCATGGCTTTGAGCATGAGCTTGGTATCTGATGCGTCAACAGCTGTCTTAATGGTCAAGGTGTTATTGGTGAAGGTTCCTAAGACTTGAATGGTTTCGTCAAGGAATTTATTTAGGGCAGTGTAGTCGTCACCAATGCTTGATAATTGTTTTTTGTAATTGTTATCAATGCTTGAGCTGTATTTGCTCGATTGACCAATGAGATTGTTCAAGGTCTGACTGTTTGGGTTACTGTAAGCTGATTCGATAAAGGTTTCGGTATCGGTCAACCAATGAAGGTAGGCGAATTTGTCTTTAAGATTTGTTGAGGTGAGACCTTTGGTGAGACTTTTTTCGTCTTTGAGGTAGTCTTTAATGGTTGTTTTATCACTTGTGGATAGTCCTTCTTTTTTCTGAAGGGCTGTGATAAAATCACTTAATTCCACAATTTCTTTGGCACGTTTGATGTCGTTTCTGGAAATGTGATTGGATACCAATTCAGGTGGGAGTTTGTCATAACTTTTAGTTAAGACAGTGGATTCCCAATGTTTTGTTTTTTGGTATTTGTAAACAACGGTTGATGAGACACCTCCTACGACAAGTGCTCCGATGGTAATCAAAAGGAGACTGCTTTTGGTAAAGCGTTTGTCGTTTCGGCGTTGTTTTTCAAGTTTTTTTTGAATGCGTTGGCCTGTAATAGACATAAGGGTTTCCTTTCTTTAGTTTGGCAACTTATCGTAAAGATTCTTGTCAAGGATGGATTTGTTAAGGTCAAAATTATCCTTGTAGAGTTTGTAGATGTCATTATGTTTCAGACTATCTTTCCAATTTTTAGGAACGGATTCGCTGTTTTTAGCACCTGTGAGGCCATTGAGGACATTATAGTTTCCTGAAATGTCTGGGACAAGGGCTACGGTATCGGTTTGGTCAATGTCTTTACTGTCAGTGATCATGTAGGTTGCGTTTAAGCCACTACCACCTGTTGAGCGAACATTGGCAGGCATGGTCCAATTGCTTGGGGCTGTCTTATTAAGGTATTTCATAATGTCGCGACCAAGCATTAGGTGGCCTTTGAAGTCATCAGCCACTTGTGGGGAGCTGTTTGGTTGGTCATAACCCGTCCAAATAGAGAGGTTGTAACCGCCATTGGTGATGGCATTAAACCAAGCGTCTGAACCTCCAAGACCATATTTTGGATAGGCACCTGAAGATGGGTCAAGGGCGACAGAACCTGTTTTGGCCCCGTAACCTTCCCAACCTGCGATTTCTGCAGATGGCGCTGTGGCACCTGCTTGTGGAACGCCTCGAAGCATTTGGGTTAAGACGTAAGCCGTTGAGGCATTCATGGCTTGATGGGTTTTAGCAGGAATAGTTTTAACCGTTCCATCAATGAAGGTGATACTGTCAATAAAGCGTGGTTCGGTGTAAACGCCACCATTATTAATGGCACCAAAAGCGGCGGCTGTTTGAAGGGTTGAGACGTCAAGACCAATGGCATCAACGGATGAATAAGTGTCTTTGACGTCAAGACCCACACCTGAAAGGAAGGTTTTCATACGGTTAGAACCAAGAATACCGTCTGCGATACGAGCAACAGGGGTATTAAGAGACATTCTAAGGGCGTAAGTCGCTGTAACGTTACCGTAAGTGTAGCCACCATAGTTGTTCATGACAACACTTGTACCAGGGTAAGTATAAGGTGCTGATGAGAAGGAGCTACCTGAGCCATATTGGTTCCCAAAGTATTGGAAAAGGGGGCCATAAGCGGTAAAGGGTTTTAGAGATGACCCTGACGAACGCCCTGTTTGTGTGGCGTGGTTGAGTTCATCTTGGGTGTTACGTCCTCCGACCATACCAACAACGATACCGTTATTATCAGTAACTGTTAAACCGATTTGTTCATCACCGTCAAGGTAATAGGCAGGGTTTTGGCTGAGTTCTGTAATGTGGTCAAAGGTTTCTCGGTTGAGGAAGGTTTTGACTTTCAAGGTTGCTTTTTTAGTATCGTAGCCTTGGTCAGAAAGGTCAGCCAAAACGGCGTCCGTATAAACTTTGTATTTCAAGTTTTGTTGACGTTGGTCTTCTGATTCACGAAAACGTGGTTGAAGATTGTCTGTTAATTTATAGGCTTTGGCGTCTTTGTATTCTTTGTCAGAGATGAGGCCTTTTTCTTTGAAAACGCCAAGGACTGTGTTTTTACGTTTTTCAGCCTTTTCAGGGTTGGCATAAAGGTTGTAATCCGATGGGGCTTGTCCAAGACCAACGAGGTAGGCTTGTTCAGCGATATTTTGGGTGGTGCGTTCCTTGTATTGGTCAGGTGTTTTTCCAAAATAGGTCATCATGATCGCAGCAAGACCTTTGTCACCTTCAGCGTATTCAATGTTGTTGAAGTAAAGGGCCATGATTTCTTTTTTGTTGTAATTGTTTTCCAATTGTTTGGCTAAAAAGAGCTCTTGGAATTTACGTGTCGTGACATCGACGCCAATACCGCCATTGAAATAGACGTTTTTAATCAATTGTTGGTTGAGACCTGAGAGTCCACGGGCTTCATGATAAGGAAGGAAGGGTAGTTTACTTTGTACTTTTTCGTATAAAGCCCCTGCAAACATACGAATAACGTTCCACCATTTGAAGCCTTTAGCTGTCCAGAAAGAATTATCTTCGACAGCCACAACGCCTTTGTTGATTAAGGTTGGAATGTTGTTATAATCAATGGCTTTGATGCGTTGGGAGGAATCTTTCCAAATGACATTGCCGTCTTTGTCTTGGATTTCTGACGTGTCATAGACTTTTAATTGTTGGGCGTTGACTTTTGGAAGATGATTGAGTTTTGAGTTAACATAGAGCGCACTACCACCCATTCCTAGAAAAGTGACGGAAAGAAGCGTTAGTCCTGTCCATTTGACCCAACGTTTTTGTTTTTGACGTTTTTGGTCTTGCAGGAGGCGCTTTGTTTTGCGATTAGGAGTTGTCATGAGTTTGAAAAATCCTTTTTAATGTGCATGGGATATGAATATCCAGAGTTAGTAGCCAGAATAGCCAAGGGTTCCCCATACTTTCAAAAGTTGATGGATGGAACCATTGAATCGTTTATTGAGTTGATTGGTAATGAGGGCTTGATGGGATTCGTGGGTATCAAAGCCTGCATAGCCATCGGCTAATTGTCCAAAACCTGGGCCTTCGAGTTTGTAGAGAACCCAAAAGGCTTGTGGGGTTGTCAAGGTGTCAATGAGACTATCGACACCTGTTTGTTTATGGTAATCGCCACCGTTCATTTTTCCAGGGATGCTATTGAGGAGGTTATAGACTTGATTAGCGTTACCTCCGCCATCCATAGTTAGAAGACCGTCAGAGCCAAAGCGTGGATCCTCGTGGGTGACAGGTGCTGTGTTTTGAACAGGTGCTGCCTGAGGGGTTTCTTGAGCTTTTGGTGGTTCTTCTTTTGGCCTTTCTTTCGCTTTATTTTCTTGGTCAATACGGGCTTGTTCTTCCGCTTGTTTACGCTCGTTATCGGCCAATCGTTTTTGATTGGTTTGGTCTTCTGATTGTCTATTGATTTCTTCAGCCTTGCGTGCATGGGTTTCTGTGCGTTTGATGCGTTCAGCCTTAGAAATAATTGATTTGGTCAATCCTTGGTCGTTGGCATGAGCTGTTTCAACGGCTGTGAGGCTTACAAGACTGGTTGCAAGGACAATGGCTTTTTTGGTTGTTGTTGCCATGAGGTTTTCCTTTCTGACTGATTTGTTTCAGTATATCAAAAGGATTAGAAAAAGTCTAATAAAAAATAAGCTATCAAAGATGCTAACTTATTTGTTGTTTTCGACAAATTGAACCAAACTTTCATAGGTTGCTTTGTGACTTGGTTCGACAGGCGTCACTTTACCATTTTTCTTAACACCGGTTGTATAGGCTTTGGTTGTTGTAATGAGTCGTTTGTTTTTTTCTGTACGCACAATGAACATGCCTTTATATTTGAGGTGTTTTTTGATGTCTTTAGCAAGTTTTGTGTTTTCGTCAATGTTAACGGTTTTGACTTGTGTCTTGTGGGTGTTGTTATAAAGATTAACGGCCGTCTTTCGTGCAGGTTCTGCTTTTTGACAGAATTTGCATTTTGGCGAATAGGTGACGTAAACTATGCCTGGTTCCATTTTGGTTACCTTTGAGCTAACGGTTGAGTTGTTAGGTAAGACACTTGTACCCAGACAAATAGCAACAAGCGCTAGCATAAAGGGGATATATCTACGACGAAGACGTTCTTCGTAATCGAGGCTATTACGACCATGTTTGAGGTCGTAGTTTTGAAGAACAAGGGTAATTCCAAGAATAATGAAAACAATACCAAGGCTGTTTGTTATGGCATAAATGTAAGGGAGCCATTTGTCGATGTCATAATTGCCTGTGCCTGGAATCCCTGAGAGAAGACTAAAGATAAGTCCACTTCCAAGGATGAGCCAAGGTTTGATGGTGCTTTTAGCAAGATTTGCGATGCGTTTGATGAACATGAGGTTTTCCTTTCTGAATGACTTTCTTTTAGTTTAGCACATTTTCAGAAGAAAGACTATCAAAATCCGTAGCATGACTGAAGGTCATTTTTTTATCTGCTAAATCGCTAATAGTTTTTAAGGTTTCGTTTGGAATGGCTTTTGTGTCAATAGCATGTTTTAAGATATAAGGATCTTGGTTGACAAAGAGTTCGCTTTTATTGGTTTCGTTGTACATTTTTGCCATTTCGGTAAGGAATTGGCCCATGTATAAGGTTTTAAAGGGTTCTTGGTCATCGTCCTTAAAGAACCATTGGTCAAGTAAACGGGTGAAGATTTCAATATAATCAGCTGTTTCAAGTCCTGGGTCAAAGCCTAAGAGACAGCGTTCGATTTCAGAGATGGCAAAGGTGACACTATCAGCACTTGATTTGGTCTGAGGGGTGATGACTTTAACAGGAAAATTAACCATATTTCCTGTTTGGTTTTTGAACAATTTGTAAAGACCGTCTGAGTAGGGATTCTCTGGGGTTGTGACGAGGAGCCCTAATTCGTTTTCGGTATCAAAGGTCTGCGTGTGACGAAAACCGTAGGCTTTGGCAACAGCGACTAATTCTTTTTCTTCTTTTGTTAATTGTTCATAAGGCTTTTTGGTATAGGTCATTCGTCCCCTCCGAAAAGTTCATCAAGCATTTTTTTGTAGATGCTTAGGCTAAAGCGTGGCGTTTTTGGGTCGTTGGTTTTAATGGCTACGTATTTAGGATGCGCGTGAATGGTGTCATAATTGATTGGCCAAAAATGGTCTCGAATAAAAATTTTATACCAATTGTGACTACGCATACAAGAGACACGGTAAACGGTTCCGTCATTTGTAAACTTGATAGCAGCCCCACGACGTTGGTCAAGCCCTTGTTCAATGGTTGAGGCGTATCCTTTTTCAAGCATGTAATCCGTAAGTTTGCGATTCCATTGCGCTAGCTGTTCGGTATTATTTTGACTAAGTTGTTTTTTAATAGACAAACTCATTTTTTGTCACCTGCTTCTTTAAAACGATTATCAATCAATTCTTGTAATTTGATAAGTTCATTTTCGCTAATGGTTCCTTGTTCAAGGGTTTGTTTGAGAAGGAAGGGTTCGCTGTTGATGAATTCTTTTTCAGGGGCATTTCCCATGTAGAATTGGTTCATGGTTTGGAGGAAGCGAGGCATGTAGAGTTGTTTGAAGTAGTCAAAACGTGGGTCAAAGGTTAAATCGCCTTCTTTTTTTTGCAGGCTTGAGCCAAAGAAGGTTTCTGCAAGACCATTGACAATGGATTGGTCAATGACACGAAGCATGATTTCCATGATGTCAAAGGGTTGCAAGTAAGGGTCTAGTTTTTCAACGGTTTTAACTAGTTTTTCAACAGAGGCATCGATGATGGGTTGACGAGACAAGGTGTTTGGAGACAAGACTTCTTGAAGAAATTCTGAGGCTTCTTCGGTTTCAGGATGGGTTTTATCTTCAGCTTGAAGAGGAACAACCATTTGGTTTTTGATTTTGACGTTACCGAGTTCTTGGCGAATAAGAAGATAAACACCGTTATTAAAATGGCGGTCACCGTCTTTTTGAGCGATAACTAGTCCTCTAAGGCTACCGTTTTCGTTGTAAACAAAGGTGAAGTCATGTTTGTATCCAATCATTTGGGTCATTTGAATGAGGGACAATTGAATGTCTGTCATTTCTGTCAATTGACGCTCAATTTTGTAGGTTGCCTTGATGTTTTCGAGATAGGCTTTTGCAGTATCATTTAAAAGCATAAAAAATCCTTTCTGGGAAATAATGGTTTATTTTCATTATAGTATAGATGGTTTATTTAAGCAACCAAAAAAACGGTAAGACGCGTTAGCGTCTTCCGCCTAACAAAAGCTCGTTTTCCAAAGGAAAACGAGCCAGCGTCTTATGCGAGTTGTTCTTCTTCTTGTTGACGTTCTCGTTCTTCGAAGCGACGTCGACGTTCTTCTCTCTCCCTACGAGCGTTTTCTTTGTCAATTTGTTCTTGCTCAATAGCACGGTCTTTCATTTCCTTAGTGACCTTGATACTTTCTAGGATAACAGGTTCTTGAAGGAATTTGAAATGGGTGTTTTTAGCAGCTGTCGCACGCGCCTTTGTTGAGTAAATAAAGGCTTGGTTGCGATCTTTTGACATGTAATCTTCAGGATTGTTTAGATGTCGATTACGTGTAATGTAGGAAGGTTGCGGTTCGTTTGTACGTAGAATAAATACAAGTGGCATAATAAGTTTCTTTCTTTCTATTAGGGATTAGCGCATGAGGTGTTCGGCACGCGCTTTGGCTTTATCAAGTTCTGCTTGTCCGCCTGCCATGATATCGTCTTGGGTAAGGCTTTCAGGACTTGATGGATTGTCAATGCGACGGTTATTGTAATGTTCCAGTGTCGCTTGCATCACATTTCGAACGAGTCCCCCGTTACCACCATTGGTCCGTCGACCATTAACATCAGGGATACTAAGGTTGAAATTCGCAATGGCTTTAAAGAGACGAGGGAGCATGGGTTTGAGTTCTTTAGGAACCGTTTTTTGATAGGATCCTAGCATGAGTTCAAAGATATCAGCCATTTCTTCAGGCGTATAATCTTCAAATTGAATCCATTGGAAACGACGGGAGATACCGATGTTACTAGCCATAAGGTCTTGCATTTCTTTATCATACCCTGCCAAAATAACAACCGTGTCTGAACGGTTGTTTTCAGCAAAGGCAATTAATTGCGCAAGCGCTGTGGCTTGGAAGTCAGACGCTCCGTCATTGTTACTTGGTTGTAGACTATAGGCTTCGTCAATAAAGATGACACCACCTTTCCCTTTTTGAAGGGCGGTACGTGTTAATTCTGCGGTTTGGCCTTTATAACCTGCAACGAGGTCAGCGTCACCGTAGGACTTGAATTTGTTTTCAGGGACAGCACCGATTTCATACAAGGCTTGGGCAAGAATATTGGCAACGACGGTTTTACCAACCCCAGGATTTCCTGCGAAAATCATGTGGTATGAAAAGTCGTTGTTGCTGTCTGTTGCGCCTTGGTTTTGATTGATCTTGATGGTGTTTAGAATGGTTTTGATACGTTCTTTAACGCTATTCATTCCAATCAGTTCATTTAGGCGTTCCATGGCTGTTTTGTACTGATGGTTAGAATTGATTTCGGTGTTGACACGCGAGACGCTTGTTTTTTGAATGTCATAGAAATTGTCATCTGTGACATTTTTAAAGGAAACACTTCCTGTTCGCAGTTCGTGAGTGAGTCCTTGATTAGTCGGATGACTGTTTTGAATAATGACTTGACCGTCTTCAACAACAAACCCAACAGGACGTTTAACGTCAGGAAGATCTTCAATCGTATAGTTATCAATAGAACCGTTACCATTGAGGTATAACTGGTAAGCGAAAGTTGTTTGGTTGTTTAAGAGACCAATACGTTCTTCTTTTTTCCAATTAAGTTTTGGTGTTTCGGTATCGATACTAAGAAGGGGGTTGGTTAGGGTGAAGTCTCCAATGATGTTATTGTAACGGTCAAACATACAAGAGTCGCTATCAAAGGTATTAAAGAAACGGGCATGACTAAAGCGGGTATTTCTTGCAGTTACGCTCCCAAAGAAACGAGACGCGTCTTTTCCTTTGTCTAAACAAACATTGTCACCATAATACGATTTGATATGGCTATCGGTTAAGATAACATGAACGTTTTCATCACTGTGAACATTCATGAGTGAGACGTTGTTACAAAGGGCTTCCGCGTGTCCTTTTTCAGATTTGAACCAGACAAGAGGCATGAAATCTCTGACAGGGCCTTTGACCGTTAAAGTAATGTTTGTCAAATTAGCGTTTTCTGTAAAGACTAAGGCATTGGCTTTTGATTCACTGACAACATTAAGATCATTAATGGTGGCATTGGTATCAAAACGCATACCGATATGACCGTTGTCAACAGTCAAGGTATTTCCATTACCGTTAATAATGACATCATGTGTGACAATGACGCTTTCATTGATGTTTTTATGGAGTTCAATGATGTCATCGTGATTGACTTTTGCTAGAGCATCTGCAAGGGTTTTGCATCGTCTAATGGGATTGATTCCTCCAACATGATAGGTTTTCATATGCGATCGTCCTTTTTAATTTGGATAAATATAAGTGACGGTTCCTTGAATACCGATTGGATTGAACCAGCCACGGTAGTTAGCAATGCTTTGGTTTCCTGCGTAGTTTGCTTCAACAACTTGAATCATACCGTCTTCACGGACATCTGTCACATAGGCAACGTGGCAACCTGACCATGAAATGATGGCACCGACTTTTGGTGTGGTTCCTGTTTTAAAGCCTGCGGCTGCTGCTGAAGCTGGCCATTGGTCGGCATTTCCCCAGAAGCTACCTGCCCAAGGGGCAACGACTTTGACACCCCATGTACATTGTCCAACAGGGTATGAGCTTGCGCCTGCATAGTCATAAGTGAGTCCAGGGATAGTTCCTGCTTGTGGACGTTCTGATGATGCTGTGTTCTCTGAAGATGTGGCCGTTTTTTCAGTTGTTTTTGGTTTTTCAGCGTCTTCTTTGACTTTTTGAGCTTCTGCTTTAGCCTGGGCTTCTGCTTTGGCTTTGGCCTCAGCTTCAAGTGCTGCACGCTGGTCACGGTTAGCAATTTGAGCCTTAAGTGTTTCTTTTTGTGACATGACTTGAAGACGTTCCGCTTTTAAGCTTGCGGTTTCGATGACACTATTGTCGTCTTTTTGTACCAAGGATTGTAGGGTTGTTTGAAGATGATTTTTAGCCGTTTTTTCTTTGATTTTAGCGGTTAATTGGTCTTCTTTGGTTGTTGCTGATGCGAGACTATCTTCTAGTTGATCAGCACTTACACTTGGTGTTAAGATAGCGCTTAGAGTCAAGGCTCCTGCGGTACTTAAAAGTGTTTTTGAATGTTTCACGTAAGAATTACCTCTCTTTGCTGTTTGTTAATGGTTTCATTATAACAAAAAGAAAGGGTTTTTTCAAATTTAGGAATTACCATAGATATTGATCTGGTCATTAATCCAGTCAACTTGATCTTGTGTGAAATGAACAATGGCTGAGGTTTTTTTGTATTCTGGGACAAAGGGCTCCATGTAGACGAACATGGATAAGACACCTACGACGTTGTTGTTCTCGTCTTTAGCCCCACTTCCTGACATGCCTTTAAAGGTTTGGCTGTTCACAACCATGACGTTTTGATTGTTGAGAAGGGTCCATTCAGGTTTTCCTACGGATTTATACGCGGTGCCTTTTTTACTTTTTGGAAAGTTTTCAAAAGGGTAACCTGTATAGGAAATGAGTTTTGGGTCAGGGTTATAGGCGATTGGACTGATTTTGGCGTCTAGTTGAGTGGCGTCAAAGGTTTCAGGAAGGATAATAAGGGCTAAATCGTCTTTAGCAACGGATGAAAAGCCGTAAGCTTTATTTGGAACGCCGCCATAATAGTGAACATGAATGTCAACGAGATTTGCGTTTGCGGCATATTTATGTGTTTTTGAATTTTCTAAGGTGTCACTATCAATGGGTTGGTTCCAATTGGTTCTGATGGTCCATTCTAGGGTTTTATCTGATTTGGCGTTGACGTCTTTAACAACGTGAGCAGCTGTTAAAATCATATTTTTAGCGATAAAAGTTCCTGTACCATAGATGGTTTTTTCTTTGCCATCAATGGTTGCGTTACGACTAAGCAAAACGCTTGATGGGTCAGGTGGGGTTTTTTCAACACTATTGACTTGCCCTGAGGGTAGCCAGTAGATTTTTCCAAAGTGGGAAAAGATAAACATTAGACTGACAATGATTGTGGTTGTGGTAAGGCTTGTCCAAAAGATAAGGCTTTTGATGAAGTGATAGATTTCTTTTTTGATAAAATTTGTCTCCTTTCTAGGCGATTAAAAAATGCAGGTTAGGAACCTACATTTAAACCTGTGTGTCGGTCTTCTTCTTCACGTAAACACGCATCTCTAAAGGCCGCATAAGAGCCGATGAGATGGAGTTTTGTTTTGGCGCGAGTGACCGCGGTGTAAAGAAGATTACGGGTGACAAATCGTGTGTTTCTTAGAAGGGGAATGAGAACTTCGTCATATTCAGAGCCTTGGGATTTGTGAATGGTAATGGCATAGCCTAAGGTGAAGTTTTGAAATTCATCTGACTTAACGGTAATGTTGTGATCTAGTTGGTCAGATGAGAGTTCGATTTCTGTGAGGTTATCGTCTTCATAAGTAAGGTCACAAACGGTTAAGACGCTACCATTTCTGAGATCTTGATGAAAACTATTGCTTTTACAAATAACAGGGTCGCCAATGGCAAATTGGTCAGCGTCTGGGTGCAGACGTTGTTGAATGTAATGATTCAAGTAAGGGGCTGTATCGACTGTGTGGCCAAGACCTTTATTGACATAAGGCGTTAAGACATTTGGCATGACATCTTTATTATCAGCAAGATAATTCAAAATGGTTAAGACATAATTATCATCAGCAGGGACAAAATTAATGTCATCAATGGTTGCAAAGGCGTCTTGAGAAGGAAAGAGTCCTTCTTGAATGGTTTCTGCCAGAATAGGAATATTTGAGTCATCTTTTTGACGCATGACACGAGATAGGGTGATAACATTTTGAGAGTGATTGAGTAAGTCTTTAAAGACTTGTCCATTAGCAATTGATGGTAACTGATTGACGTCTCCGACCATGATAAGTTTGACATTATGGAAATTACAGAAACGCGCAATGAGACCACCTGTCAAAATATCTAACATGGAGGCTTCGTCAACAATAAGCATTTTTGGTTTTTGACTAGCCGTTGTCATGATGAGGTTATCAAGGAAGCCTTCATTGTTTCGGAAGTAGTCTAGAGGGTGTCCTGCAGGGAGGCCAAAATAAGAGTGAATGGTCTTTGTAGGAAGATTGGTCGCTTCAGATAAACGGTTGGCGGCTTTTCCCGTTGGGGCTAAGAGAATGATATCACTGTCTCTATAGCCATGATAGGCTTTGTTGGCTTTAATAATAGCATTGGTAACAAAGCTCTTTCCTGTTCCAGGGCCACCTGTCAGATACATGGTGTCTGTGAGAAGCGATAATTTAATAGCGTCTTCTTGTTCTTTGGTGTAGTCAATACCGTCTGATAGAATGTTATCAAGAGACACCGTTGTTGTGATTTCTTTTTCTTTTTCTTTAAGTTCCAGAAGGCTTTTTTCGAGATGATGGAAGAAGGTTGGTTGTAAACCAAAGTCTTTTTTAAGCACATAAGAGGTACTTAAAATAGCGTCTTCAAAACTATCCATGTCTTGAACATCTAGTTGACTGAGTTGTAATAAGGCAGGAGTAATGGCATTTGGAACATAGGTATCGTTACTGTTTCGCAAATAGGTGACAACGGTTCGTAGACAAATGGCTTCATCACGTTTGGTGTAGTCAACATTGGTGCATTTTTTGGCAATGGTGTCACAAAAGTCAAGATCTGCTTTTTCATCAATGTAGAGAATCCATGGATTATCTTTGAGATCGTCTTTGAGATTGGCCCCGTAATGTTTGAGCAAACGAATAGCTGTTTTTTTACCAGGAATAAGATCTTGAAGTTCTTCTGCCCAGATGTTTAGTTGGATGTAGTTGTTATTGTTTCTGGCTAAGGTTAATTGGCGTGACAGGGCTTCATCAAATGGCAAAGGGTCTTCAAAGAATAAGGTGTGTAAGACACGTAAAGGGTCTTTGTCTTTGATGTAATCGCTGAGCATGGTCTCTTGATCTTTAGAGAGATAATCGACAAATAAATGGGCAATGTCTTGATTGTCTTTGAGGGTTAAAAAGGAATTAAGACTATAGGCATAGGCACCACTGTCAAAGATTTTCTTTTCCAGATAGCCAACAAAAACATAATAATCACCAGACGTTAGTTTTTGTTCAGTGGTATGGGTGACAAAGAAATCATGACGTTTGAAATAGTTATCGACTTCTGAAAAGAAGTTGGGGTAATAGATGGCTTGACTGATTTTTTCACGTTTCCAGTTGCTGTCGTAGGCGTTTTTATTGTAATCAAAACGTCCACTGACGACAAGGGGATAGCGTTCAAGCATTTCTGCCACAGATGTATGACCTCCTTTCTATTTATAATTTTAGGGTTTCTAAATGGGTCATTTGTAGTTGTAGGGATGTGTTTCCTTGCCAACGGTTAAGCACAAGGTCACCTGTAACAAGAAGGGGTTCTTTGGCTTGACGAATGGTTGTCGCTAAGTCTTCATTAAAGGTAATGGCGTTAAGTGGGCCTTTTTTGATTTTAACGGTTTTCCAAAAGTCTAAGCGTTCATCGGTTGGTTGAATAAGAATAGACGCTTTGAGGACAGGATTAAAATCTTTTCCAAAAGGTTTGAAGGTTTCAATTTCAGAAAGAAAACTTAAGATACTGTCATAGCTTTGTTGGGTTAGTTTTTCCCAAAGATAATAGTTGTCTTGTTTTCCTTTTTCTAAAATGATATGAAAACCCTTTTCTTTTTGTTCGAGAGGGAATTCTTTTAAGAGTTCATGGTAACTTTTATTCCAGGCTTCAATAAACCAAGGAAATTGTTCGGTCTTGATACTAAAGCCTGCAGCACCTGTGTGTCCGCCACCTTCTAAGCCGTAATTTGGGTAATGGGCTTGAATGTGTTCAATCATTTTATCAAGACCCATGGTGCGTGAACGGGCGGATGCTGAAATGCGAGGGGTGTCAGGTAGACCGTCTTTATAGAGACCGATAGGTTTTGAGGAATCTTGTGTGGTAAAGACGACACTTGGTTCTTCCGAATGGTCAAGAAGACGCGGGGCAACGAGTCCAGCAACACCATGTTTGGCATTGATGAGGATGACGTTGTTTGTCATGTTATCAATGTCTGCTAATACGGTGTCTCGCCATTGTGATTTTAAAGTATTCATGGCGATGATTTTTTGACAGGCTTCTTGACGTTTCTTTTCATCATCTGCTAGGAAAAGGACAAAGGCTTCATAGGGCGAATCATGAATTCGACGTGGCGCATTAAGGGCAGGTGAAATGTGAAAGGAAATCAGTTTCTCATCAGAAGGTAAGGGTTCTGGATATTTCTTTTTGGCTCGATTTTTGCGATTGAGGTCTTCTTGAAGAGCAACTAGTAAAAGATGAAGCCCCTCAAAGACACGGTTATAAATAGGATACGGTGTATTGATGTAGCATCCTTTTTTGAGTTTGTTGAGTTCTTCTACAGCATATTTGACAGTTGTGTGATTTTCATCACGAATAGGCATGACGTCTGAGACGTCAGCAATGCCTGCAAAGACGTGAAGGCGATCAAGTAAAGGTAGTTTGTCCTTGTCATAACGCATAGCATAAGCTTGCATCATTTTGAGGGCAACGTGGGCACCAGCGTTTCCTTTGAAGGGATAGGTGTCACCTTCGCGGTTAGGGTTGATAACAGCTTCAGCGGTCACTTGGTTTTCTTTTTTACCTGTGTGGTGGTCAGTAACTAAGACTTTGATACCTTTTTTTCTAGCATAAGCAACACCTGAAGCGAAAGTTCCATTATCGGCTGTGACAATGGCTTTGATTTTACCAAATTGTTTTTCCATATCGTCAACGGCTTTTGGTGATAATCCGTAACCGTCTTCCATAGAGGGGATATAGACGGCAAAAGGAAGTCCAAAAAGGTCAAATGCAGCAGCTAAGACGTTGGCTGAATTAATTCCGTCAGCGTCAAAGTCGGTGTCAATAATGATAAGACCTTCTGAGTCATCAAGGACGAGTTTGTGAAATTCTTCAACAAAGACATCCGCGTCTGTGTATAAAAACGGGTCTAGGTTATCAGCTAAGGTTGCTTTTGATAAGGCAATTAGTTCCTTTTGGGTGTAGCTGACTTCTGATTCGAGACGGTCGTATAAACGTTCTTTAAGGGTTGGCATAAGTCTCACTTTCTATTAAGATTTGGTGTGTTTCATGAACAAACATTTTTTATTTGCTTATGAAACACACCAAAAAAATGGTGTGCTTTGTTGTCAGTCCATATTGGCTAATTGGGCTTCAATGGCTTCTAGTTGGTCGTCAATGGATTGATCAGACATAGGCGTAAAGGTTGAGGTTTCTTCAACTTTTTTAATTTCAGCCAGACTATCCACACGCGCAGCGGTTGTGGCAATAATGGTGCTGTTTTCTTCGAATCGTTGATTGATCGTTTCAAGATTTTGGTTGATAACCTCTTGAGATTCGTGAATTTGTTGCATGTTGGTTGCAACAGAGCCTGTCTTTTCAGCCAAATTCTTAATTGGTGTAACGTAGTTGTCTGTCATTTCTTTATTGATGGCGTCTGTGACTACTTTTTCAACATCAATAAGGTGTTTGTTAAAGCGTTCTGTGACGTCATTATCTTCTTCAAGAAGGGTTGTTGACAATTCTGTGACGACTTCTGTTAAGAAGTTGACCTTGTTGTCTACCGTAACGACGTTTTCTGAAGTTGTTGTGACCATTTCACGTGTGTTTTGAACAAGGCGTTTGATGGCGGCTTGTTCTTCTTTGATATGTGTTAGGTCATCTGTGAGGGCTGAGAGAGCTGTTACCATTTCGGATTGAAAAGCTTGCATGCTTTCGGTTTGACGATTGACGGTTTCTTGTTGCTCTTTGGTGCGGTCACGCATGTCTTTAATAGAGACAACAATGGTTTGAAGCATTGAGGCCAATGATTGTTCTGAGACCATAAGGGATCCTTTCTTTAATTAAAAATTCGACCAAAGAAACCTTTTTTCTTTGGTTTACTATCACTTTCTAGTGTATCAGATTTTTGGTCATTTGTCTCTAATTGTGCAAGGGTTGATGCTACAATCGCTTCAGGTTCTTGAGCTTCTTCAAGGATGACAGCTTCTACTAGTTCTTCCTTAACAGGTTCTTCCTTAACAGGTTCTTTTGGACGGTCATCACCTGCTTCTAGAGCATCAAGGGCAGCCAGTTCAGCGTCAATACGGTCTTCAGACAATTGGGCGCTTGGTTGACGAGCAACGGTCAAGAAGATGCTATTGATGCTATTACTTGTATTTGTGACATTGATCTTGAAGTTGTTGGTTTGTTTGATCAATTGACGTCCTTTTGTGAACCAATCTTCATGATGGTTGTCAAAAAGGTCAATGGCTTTTTGTTTGGCATCTAAGTAATCTTTATGTTCACGAAGGTAATTGTCAAGATTGCTTGAGATGTTGATGTAGTTCATGAGAATAGCTTTTAGTTTGGTGAGACGGGTGTCTTCATCAAGACGTTTTTGAATAGTGGCCATACGTTCTTTGAGGGCGTCGGCATTGACCATATAGGTGTTTGCACGTGTCTTGAGGGTTTCCAAGATATGAGCGTATCGGTCTTGTGTTTCTTGGTCAAAGTCTTTAAGGGTTTCCATAAGGACTTGATAAAGATTTTGGGTTTCACTTAGGCGTTTTTCTTGGGTTTCAAGAAATTGCGCCACTTGTTTCAAAGCGTCATGAATGTTTTCATTTTCTTTTTTGGCGATGTCATAGAGTTTTTGATAACTTTTTGTTTTTTCAATGATGTCTTCTTTTAGGACATCAAGAAATTCTTTTTGACTATCGATGTCTGCTTGCGTTTTGCTTTGTCGGCTTGAGAGTTTAAGGGCATAAAGACTCAAGCGCTTGGCTTCTAAATAGGTTGTGTTTGTCATGGATGTCCTCACTTTTCCTTAGGCTTGTTCTGAGGTTGGTTTTTTGTCAGTTGGTTCTTCTGTCATTGACAAACGAAGCGTGATGGCTTCAAGAGAGGCTTGAAGGGTGTCAAAGTTTTGGTTATAACCTTTGATGTCTTCGACAGCAGCAACCAAACGGTCTGTGTCTGCTTTCATGTCGTTCTTGTTAATATCCAATTGTTCCTTGAAGCTTTGGGTGTCTTTACGTTGTTGCTCAACGAGGTTTGACATGCCTTCTTTCAATTCTTTTGATTGGTCAAGAAGACTATCAAGGAGTTCGCGTGGGTCTTGTTCGTCCACTTTTGTTTGAATGGTTGTCAAGAGTTCTGAAATTTTGATGACTTCATTGGTGTAGGCTTCATTTGATGTTGTGATGGTTTTTTCCCAAATGTCAGCTTGTTGGGCGAAGTTTTCCATAAGGTTAAGGTTGCTTGCGCTGACATCTTCTGCGCTTTTTCGAACCGTTGCAACGTCTTTTTCAATGGCTTCGCTTGATTTGTTAACCGTTGTCAAAATGGTTTTGTTTTCTTTTTGAAGTTGGTGGTCTTCGTTAACGGTTTTTTCAATGGCTTTGAGGGTTTCGTCATTGTTTGTCGCTTTAGCGTGAATATCAATCATGACGTTTGATGATTCAGAGACGGCTTGACTGACAACTTCTGAGTGGCCAAGAATGGTTTTAAGGGTTTCGTTCGCAAAGCGAAGGGATTCGTTTGTGTCAGCAGATTGTTGGATGTTGTTTACAGTAGTGTTGTTTTTAGCGTTTGTCATAATAAATAAATTCCTTTTCTGTTAGTAATAGTGGGTATATGCGGTTGTTTTAGTTTTGACGGATTGGTGTCAACAAGTGAATGAGACTGTCATCTTCTTGAGGCGTGATACGCATTGGGCGAACAGGTCCCATGAAATCAATGTTGACTAAATCTGTTTTAAGGGTTGTTAAGAGTTTAGCCATGAAGCTTGGATTAAAGGCGATGTCAAAGGTTTGTACTTCCTCGTCGTCCAGGGTTTCTGTGAAGGTTGTCAAAGTTTCTGACAAGTTAGCTACACCGTCAGGCAATTTAGCTGTGAGGGTTGCAATGCCATCAGTGTGAAGAGAGGCATGTCCTTTTTCACCATTTGACAAAATGATTTGGGCACGTTTGACGGTGTCATGGAGTTCTTTTGTGTCCATGACCGTTTGTCGTCCATAGTGACCGCCAAGAAGACGGTCAACGTCAGGATAGTTTCCTTCAATAAGACGGGTTGTCAGTGTTACGTTTTCGCTAGTGAAAATGGCACTGCTTTCGTCATAAGCAAAAAGAAGCTCGTCAGTTGTCAATTGTTGTAATTGTTTGACAGCAAGTGTTGGTAAGACTAAGTCAAGTTTTTCGGGTGCGTTTTCTGGTTTAGGCAATCGTTTTTGAGACAAGGTGTGACTGTCTGTTGCTTCAATGATGAAGTGTGTGTCTGTGAGCCTTAGGTGAATACCTGTCAAAATGGGACGAGATTCTTGATTGGATACCGATACAACGGTTTCATTAAGGGCTTGGACAAATGTTTTTGTGTCTAAAGAAAGGGCTTGTTGATTGTCAATTTCTTTAATACGTGGGTATTGTTCGGCATCAAGTCCTTTCAAATCCATTTCCGTTGACGGTGTTTTAAGGGTGATTGTCTTTTTAGTGTCATCGACAATAAGAGTGATGTCGTCACTATTAAGACTGTTTGCAACCGTTAAGAAGAACTTAGCGTCAATAAGAAGGGTGGTCGGTTGACCATCAATGGTCAAGATATCTTCTTCGACGGGCATGGCTTTTTCTAAGGTTGTGGTGGCATTAGAGCTTTTTAGGACAAGTTTGTCGGTTTGAACATCAACATAAACGTATTTGAGAACAGGGATAGCGTTTTGTGAGGTGATGTTTTGAACAACGGATTTAAGTGTTTTTAGAAAAGGGTTTTTTTTAAGTGTTAAGGTTGTTGGCATAAGGTTTCCTTTATGTTTTTGGTGCATTTGGGTCAAGGGCTGTCATGAGTTCTTGTTGATCGTCTTCTTGTTTGTTAAGGTTGTTGATGACTTTAATGTCTTCAGTGCCTTCAGCAAGGAGATGAATAACGGTGACAGGATGTTTTTGACCACTACGGTGGAGACGTTTATTGGCTTGACGATAGCGTTCATTGGAATTCGGTGGTGTCATCCAGACGATGGTGTGTCCTCCTTTTTGAATGTTAAGTCCATGCGCAGCCGAGGCTGGGTGGACAAGGAGAACAGGAATGTCACCCTTATTCCATTTAGTGATAATGTCACTAAAGTTTTTAGCTTTAGGATCAAGGTAAACGTAATCAATGTATTTTTTAAGGCGTTCGGCTTCTGATTTAAACCAAAAGAAGATGAGTAATGGTGAGGTTGCGGTTTCAACCATTTCTTTGATGGCTTCTAGCTTTTTATTATGGTAGCTAGTATAATGCCGTTCTTTGACATCCATATTGAAGTCGTCGCTAATAATGGACGGGTCGAAATCTTCAATATTATCATAGATAGCTCCAGAGGATAATTGTAAGAGTTTCATCTTAAGAACCGCACTGTTTGCAATCTTAATCCCATGCATACTTGTGGCTTGGTCTGTGTCCCTTAGAATTTTACGTAACTTTTTGTCAAAGTCATTGTAAATTTTTTTTGCTTTAGCAGGGAGTTTAATGTACTTGTTGACATAGGTAATGCTAGGCAAATCGACACGTCCATCGGTTTTTAAGGCCATGACGGTATGTTTAAGGTTTTCAAAGATTTTTTCTTTGGCGCCAGGCTTTAAGCCATATTTAAAGACACGTCCTGTTCGTGGATGGACACTTGTTGGCTTAAAGTAAGTCGAGCGATAGACATAAAAGTCGCTTGTGAAGTACCTCATGTTAGCAGGGTCAATGACAATGAGTTGTGACCAAAGGTTGAGGTAACTAGAAGGTGATGGGGTTCCTGTTAAACCAACGAAATAGCGAATGTTTTTTGTCAATTTTTGAACGTCCACGAACTTATTAGTATCGTGGGCTTTAAACATTGACAATTCGTCAATAATCACAACGTCAAACGGATAAGACCATCCACGTTTGTCGTAGAAGTCCGCGATTTTTCCGAGTTGTTCGGGATTGGTTGTGACTAGGGTTGGTTTTTTTTGGGGGACAATGAGGCTTTCTAGTAAGGCATTTCGTTTTTTAACGCTGAGTTGAATGTTAATTTTAACATCAAAATCATAGCCCCAATCATCAGCTTCTCGTGACCAGGTGTCAAGAGCTACGGTAATAGGCGCGACAATGAGAACGGGTTTCGTTTTATCCACAAGGTCCTTGGTAAAGAGTTCATTTAAGAAAGCTAAGGTTGCTAGGGTTTTTCCAAGACCCATGTCGGCAAAGAGACCACACCGTTTCTTTTCAAGGGCAAAGTCTACCATTTGCTGTTGGTAAGGACGCAGTTGTCCACCGTTTGGTGTTTTTAGGGTTTCTATTGGCAGGTTATTATGAATGCGTTTTTCGAAGCGTTGTCGTAAGGTTTTGTCGTTTCGAATCAGGGTTGCCATTTGAGCCTCTGTTAAGACGTGGGTATTCACTAAAACGGTGAAGGGCTTTTTTGTGGCCTTTAGAAAAAGGAGATATAAAGGGTCAATATCATTTTCTGTGACAAGTAAATAACGGTCTACGTGAGGAACGAGACCGTTGATGAGGCTAACCATGTCTTGAATGGGTTCTTTGAGATAAATAGTTGGGTCAAGAGGCATACGACTGGATGCTTCAAAGGTGATTAATCGTCCTGTCTTTGATTTTTTGTTAGAGATAAAGGGTTGGTTTTCTAAAGCCTTTTGAATGAGTTTTCCTTGGTCTTGGTTAAGGGCGCCGTCAATCAAAAGGCCTGTTACGGGTTTTTGAGACATTCCTTATTCCTTTACATGTTTCAATTGAAATTCTTGTGCGGTTCGTGTGGAACCGTAGGTTTTAAGATGGGCCAAGGTTGCGTTAGGGTGTGTGCTTTGGAAGATGCGCGTGGCTTCTTCCTTTGTAGGTGCTAAAATCGATAGGGTTTTACGTTGTCCATCTTCAACCATAGAGATTGAAAATTGGTTCATGAGGGTCTCACCTCCTTTCTAATTTTTCTTCTATCCAATATTGAAGGATTTCTTGTGCTTCGTTGTCATAAGGGATTTTATTAGCTGTTTTTAGCCAATGATAGGCGTCAAAGGTGACGTACTTATCTTCCCAATAGACTTTTCCAAAATGGGTATCACGAGCTGCTTCATAAGGTTTGTTCTTATAAAAGAGTTTGAAAAAGTCTTCATCAAAGGGATAATAATCAAAGCAATTTAAGTCGTGTGTGTCGTTGAGGCTTACGGCGACTTCTTCAATTGTATCATAATAAAGAAGATTGTCAAAAACACTAAGGGTATCCTCATCAAGAGAATAGGTTTCATAGATGGTTTCGTTGATGTCATCAAGGGCGATGATTAATTTTGTGATGAGACGGTTTTTATAGTGATTAAGAAGTGCTTCGTGACCGGTGTCTTTAGTTAGTGTAATGGCGTCACCATTGTCTAAATGTACGATAATATCAGTCATAGCGACCTCCCATTTTTTGGCGTTCTTTGGGACTTGCCCAAATAAGGTCGTTTAGTGGGTTGATGCCTTTGGTACGGTCGTCATATTGACAAATGAGATCTTTAAATTCTTTTCCTGTGAAATTGTCTTTTCCTGTGAGGTCGCAAAGAGCGTCTACGATTTGTCTTGCCATTTCAGTAGAGACTTGAATAAGAAATCGGTCTGGGTTTTTAAAGGCGTTGACGAAAACATTTTGATACAATTCATCATCGATTTCAATTTCTTGCCAGAAGCTAGCCAAGTAATTGATGCTTTTTTGGGTATCCATGGTCATGGTATTGTTAGCGAAATCACGTTCAAAATAGCTTTCAATAGTTTTTGTGTTAATGTTGTCGTCGTTCTCAATATCATCATAAATGTAATCAATGACAAATTCAGGAAAACTGCGTTTGTCGTCAGGACGTTGTTGATTGATGACAGTACTCAAGAGACCAATAAGGGCGTCTTCGGTTGGGTTTTGGTAGTTGACGGCATTTCGATCAAGGGTTTCTTCAAGGAGGTTTCGAATAGCGTATTGGTCGTGTTGAGTAAGTTGGTAAGTTGGAATGTTGTCATATTCTTGAAAGAGGCTTTCCGTTTTTTCAGGAATATCAAAGGTTACAGTGATTTTTGGCATAGGTTTCCTTTCGTTACAAGGGGTTTAGAGTGATGGTAATGATGTAGCGTTCAATACGGTCGCCGTTAAGGCTTTTTTTAGCTTTAACGTCTTGGTTGCCAGGGATAAAGGTGTATTCACGAATGACGTCATCATTATCATCGACAAGAAGTCCTGCGTCAACTAAACCATCAATGAGGGGTTTGGCTGTTGGATAAAGGTTAGGGCCATCTTTACGGCGTTTAGATGAGGATGAAATGGTAATGATGACTTGGCAAGGGTGGTTTTCGTCAAATGGGGTGTGGGGTTCCTTGTTACGTAATTGTGCATTAATGTAGTTTTGTCCAGCTTGTTTGGCCAGTTTACGCAGGTGTCTAATGACGGCTGAACGTGTTGACCAGTGGGTTCGGTCGTTTTCATTAATGACTTCTTGTCCTTGGCTTAGGCTGTATTTTTGGCCACGGCGGTTAAGGGAGAAATTAAATGAGGGCACGTAGGCACATATCCTCCTTTCTATGAGTTGAAAAAGGTTCCAAGAGCGTTCTCAAGGCGCTTATGGTAGGTTGTTTGTTTGTCTTTGTATTGTTCTTCAATGGCTGTGAGATGATCGTCTTGTTTTTGTTGGTCACTATAGTTAGTGACAACAACGGAGCCGTTGACGTTAATGCTACGATAATTTGGCATGGTGTCTAAATCAAACATTTGGTCAACCGTTTTTAAATCGATGTGAGGCTCATTAATGGCTAAGAGATAGTCATCGAGTCCTTTATAGGCTTTATCCCAAAGCATGAGACAGTGAATGCCACTGGTTCCTGGATTGGTTAAGGGGCCAATTTGTCTTGCGGTCAAGTCGTTTGCAATCTTATGCATTTGGGTAGCGACACGCTTATTGGTGAACAAGTCCATATCAAGAGCGATATAGATAATCAATTGGTCATAAGCTTCTTTTAATTGTTGTAAGACTTTATTGTAAGGACAATGGATACCGTTTAATTGCATGACGTATAAACTGTCCGTATAGAGTTGGTTGGTCAAGGCAGGTTTTTTTGTTTTTAGAATGTCTGCTACAATGACACCTTTTAGAGCACCTTCAACAATAATGACACGCGCTAAGCGTTTGTTTGTTGTTTCTTGAATCGGAACAAGGGTTGCTTCAATTTTTTCAGGACTTAGATTCCCTGGTTTGAGGTAGGTGTATTTACCATTAACGTCTATGGTTAAGTGATTAATGGTTGGTGGAAGCTGATAGCCACGGTTTTTAAGTTGTTGGACAAGGTTTTCAGTTACTGTGAATTGACCATCCTTATCTTCTAAGGTTGTTTTATCGATGACTTGCAAGCGACTTGGCTCACCATTTTTTAAGAAGGTATAGACACGTTTCTTTTTATCAAAGTAACTGTTGTGGTTAACGGTTGTGTGGTTATTCATTTTGGCTTTTAGTTGATAACTAACGCTATCTGGGATAACCTGTGGGCGTAAGGGATTTTTATGGTAATCATTACTTGGAATAATGATTCCGTTTGTTTCGGTTAGACGTAAGGCAAAGAGGTCTTTTCCTAAAAGTGTTTCTCTTTTGTTTTTGTAACGATTCATGCCAAAATGCCCACGGTAGTCTTTGAACCAATGAGGGTCAATAAAGAGACTTGGTCGCCATGTGAAAAAGTCATCGGTGTTACTGAGTTGACGTTTTTTAAGGTGGTCTAAGTGTTTTTCATCTAAATGGCTAATGGCTTTTAAGAAGTGCCATTCGTCTTTAGTCCAGTCAGGGTAGATATGACTTTCTGGGTAAAGATGGTAATAGCTTGGGGTGTGGTTGAGTAGTTCAAAGTAACTGTCTTTATAAGAGACAAAACAACGGTGTTTGTTTTTGAGCAATTTACTGATGGCACATAAGGCTTTCCAGGTTTTTGGGTAAGGATTTAGGAGGTGCTTTCTGGTCGTGATGTCTCCTTGAATTTTGCCATCAGTCGTAATGGTAAGTAGCGATAGGTCAGTTGTTGTGATATTTTCCATATAAGTGGTCTAAGGAGACTCCCGATTTAATCGAGGGAACTAGAGCCGTCCTTTCTATAAATTAATAGTTTTTCGTTATATTTTCTATTAGTATTACTTTTTTATAAATCAGCGTAATGATTTATTAAATACGCATTTGTGTGTGCTAATAATGTTAATTTTTTATAACTTCGTTCTTCATCTTTTAAACTTTCTACAGAAGTAAGTTTGAAATATCCTGAACTTCTACGACCTTTAATGTAGTAATGGTGATTATTAAAACATACAAGGTCATATAATTGAAAGCCAAAGGTAACAGTTGGTAAGCATGCAGCTTTGCGCACGTGACCTTTACTAAAGGTTGCACGGTGTAATTGACGATTGTGTCTACGCATTTTTATTTTGACAATGGTTTGTTTCATAGATGGAACAGTTACAAAACTAGTAATGCATTTAGCGTCAATATGATGGGCTTTTGGAAGATCTGCTTGAATGCGATTGTACTTTGTAATATAGCCATATGTCATTTTGACATTTGCATATTTTTTATCAATAGCATTGTATAAAGCCCACCTGGTAGCGTTCATGTGTGCCATGTATTTGAATAAACGTTTTTCATTAGGTAATTGTTTTAACTTTGCAGCTGCTTTTTTGGCAGGTAAGGTTTGTCGAATGAATTCTTCTGCGGTCAATGTATCTTTTTTTTGATTACAGTCATGGCAAGATAGGGTTAGATTATCAATGCGGTTAGATCCACCTCTTGATTTTGGAAGCATGTGTTCAATTTCGAACTTAGAAACGCTCTTTCCACAATAGAAACATTTGCGCCCATGCTTTTCAAGAAGATAGTTACGGATGTTATAACCTTGTAAGGTTCCTTGTTGGTATTCGACGCCTGAAATATCAGGGTTTTTGATTTTTTGAATATCAAATTCAGCAACTTCGACAATGATTGTTTTAATGGGAAAGTAGCGATGTAAATGGTCAATTTCGTTTAATTGTACTGCTACTTTTTGTTCTAAGGATGGTGGTAACCAACCTTTTTTCTTATTTTTACGATTGTTAAATCGTGGTTTGCGATGACGTATTTTTCGAGAGCGACGATTTTGTCGGTACATGCGTCTATCTGAAAGACGTTTAGAAATATCATCACGCGCAATAACTTCAGCATTATAGTATTCACGATGTTCATTGGCTACAGAATAGCCTGAATGAATAGCGCCACTATCAACGCCGAGTGTCATCGGTTGAATAATGTGTGTGTCAGGTTCATAATCCAATTGGATTGTGAACGGTTCATATGATACAATATGAGCTTTTTGTGTCTTTAAAAGACGATAAACTTTGCCAAGACGTGTTGTTGGCATTAACGGTTTACCTTGTTGGTCTAACACGCAAGCTTGCGTTGTTTGTTTGGTTAGTGTTTTTGTCATACGTTTTGACAAAGTCCTTTCTAGTTTATTTTTTGCGGTAAGCGGGTATAAACAAACCCTTTGTTGCCTTCGCCAATGTTATCTTGTAGTTTTCTATCGTTATCACACGGTTCTTACCAATCAGAACGGTTTAATAATAACGCGTAGAGCGTGGGACTAGGCAGATATCCTACGGTACCTATATATTTACAAGTAACGGAGTTTTAAAAAAACTAAGGCTAATCAATCACAGTTTGATTAACTCACGATAGATGAGTTAATCAAACCGCCCACTTCAGTGGGTGGTTATTGATAGGCATTTACACTTCCAAAATATATTTGTCATTGTATTGCCCAAGGTGTGAATAGGCTAAAATCTGTAATTGACAAAGTGTCTTTTCTTTAATTTGTTTTTGTAAATCGCTTCCTTTAGCTAGCCAACCGACTTGTTTGGCTTCTCCTGTAGCCAGTGGGGCGTAAACAGCAACGGCATTTGGGTCAGGTTCTGCTGTTGATCCCGATTCAGGGAAGAAGGGTTGGGGAATGAGAAGACATTGACAGGTGACGCGCTCAACGTCATCTACAGTGTCGAAGTCTCCTTTAAAGAGAGCGATGTCAGGATTGTTGGCGTAAGATGTTCCTACGACAGGATATTTCATAGGTGAAAGGTCCTTTCTAATGATGGGGGTTATGGGCTGACGAAAACCCGACCGCCTGCTCGCGCCCAGCGAGCAGGAAGGCAATCCCTTTATCCAAAACACAAACCATGGGATACGGGGCGGCGACAGCCGCATCCCGCAAAAAAACCGAGCGTCCGTTCGGACGCTCGGCACTCAAGAAAACCAACGGTTCGTTAGAACCGTTGGTTAGGTGTTAAAACAGACGATCGATAGTTGGTTCCTAGACTTGATGGTTCTTTATAAGGTTTTTGACTGACTTTGACACTGAGGCAAGTTATTGGGTCAATAATCATATAAAGTCCTTTTTGGAAATAGGCACACTGTTTTACGGTCAGCTTAGGAAAATCGTTAGTTGGTTTTAAAACAGGTGTCAATTGGTCTAGGCTATAATAAAGGGTATTGGTGTTTTTAGTTTGTTGAACAGGAATGTTTAGATTGTCTGACAAGGTGATAGGGGTATTGTTACAGTATCCTTCTAAATAATAAGGAACTGTAATGGTAAGCCCTTTTAAAGAAGGTTCTTTAAGGCTTAAGACAATGTCTGTGCCATTGAAATAAGAGTTCATAGGTGATGGAATCTTATAATCAGAACGTAGTTGTTCGAGTTCAAGGTAATCAAAAACGAGACAAAGGCCCGTTTTTGTTTTAATGAGTTGTTTTGGAAGATGTCCTAAAATCATGTCGTCATAATAGACAGCGATAGGTTCATCGATGAAATAGGTGTCATAAGTTATCACTGGTAGCTAAGCCCCTTTTTGTAAGTGTTTAAACAGCGTCTTTAAGTGTAAAGGTGACGTTGACATCATCGCCATAAACTTGCAATTGGGCCAAGAGTTGGCTAGCTTCTTTAGCTTTTTTAGGGGTTGTAACAAGTTCATAGGTGATAGATGGATTTTGGTCAAGGTCATCAATAAGTCCTTGGATCTCAGCGTAAGAGTTGACTTTGACTTTTGGTTTAATTTCATAAACGCCATCAATACTGTTAGTCCATGAGTCAGGACGATTAATGTTAATGGTAGATTCGCTGTTGACTTTTAAGTTGGCTGAAAGAACATAGTCAAAATCACGGCTTTCAAACAAAAGGGCTAGGTTTTTAATGACTTCATAAGGGCCTTTTGTTTTGAGTTTTAAGGTGACGGTATAGTCAACACCTCGAACAGCGAAGCCTGAAGCGAGGTCTTTTGCGCTTTTGCTAGCATCTGAGAATTTGATACCGACCGCATAACCTTGGTTGAGGTGTTGTTCATAGCGAGACAAGACATCTTCTTCCGTAAGTTCTTCAAAGGTTGTGCGTTTGATTTCGTTGATTTTTTCGTCTTTGTTTGTTTCTTCGTTTGGGAATTTTGTAATAAGATACATAAGTTAGGTTTTCCTTTCGTTAGTTGAGTTTAAAGGCACGCCAGTTTCCGATTTTTTGGGTGTCTCCAAAGATGTTTTTAAGAGCGGTACGGAGTTGACCTGCGTCATCAGTGAATTGTTTCAGAACATTTTTGCTACCGTTTAAGAAAATAGTACCGTTTTTATTTTCTGTAATGAGGTCTTTATTTCCAGAACGAATAGCACTAATAAGGGCGCTAAGGTCAATGTCGTTAGTGTCTTCAATATCTTTGATCTGTGTTAGGTAGCCTTCGTTTTCGTTGAGACTGTCTTTGAAGGCTTGTTTACTTTTGATTTTTTCATCAGCCAATTGATTTTTGAGGTCTTTTTCTAAGATTTCTGTATCGGTGCTATGATAGGTTTCATTGACATAATAATCAGGATTTTCTGAGAAGGTCTTCATGAAATAGGCTGCAAACAAGCGTTGGTTGTTTTTAAGAAAGTCTTTAAAGGACTGTTCGGTTGTCAATCCTAGCATTTTAGCTTTTTGATACATTGATGTTGGCTTGATGGTGATGGCAAGAAGACGGCGTTTAAGATCGTCATGGATGCCATCGATTTTTGGTGTATAGTTTGTTAAAACAATGTGAAGACCGTTAAGTTTGTTATAGACACGGTTTTCATATTTTTTTTCGTTGGGTGTGATGCCTTCTGTTAATAAGGATTTAATGGCAGAGGTATTTAGGCCGTCAAAATTATGGGTTTTCTCTTGAACGGTTTGCCCACGAAATTCTGCTTCTGAGTAAATGGTCAAGCGTTTACGTGGGATAGATGCCGTTGAGTGTTTGTCGCGCATTTCAAAGTGGTCATCAAAAGAGGTGTGAATACGGTAAAAGGGACTCGTGATAACAGCGTTAGCGAGACTGTTAATGAGTGTTGATTTACCAATTCCTGATTTCCCAATGACAAGCAAGGCTTTTGAAACGTGTTGGTCATAAACGTTTTTATTATGAAGGGCGGCTCCAAAATACCAGGCAAGGGCATGTTTAGAGTATTCGTCACAAAAGACATCTAGGAAGCTATCTACTTTTTGATAATCTTCTTTTGAGTAATCACTGTAAATCGGACGTGTGTATGGTAAGGTTGTTGTGATGGTGTAATTTGGTTTTTCATCTGCAAAAGCGACGTATTCATTAAAACTTGGCAATGGTCGTGAGGCTAATAGACCAATTTGTTTGTTGAGGTCTGTTAGAATTTCGACTTTGTCTTCTAAAAGGAATTTGAAGCGTTTGCGAACTTCTTTTTGGTTGAATCCTTTTTCGCCTCCAGAAAGTGCTGCGTTTTCGGCAAGTTTTTCATCACATTTTTGTTTCAGAAATTCAAAGACGCGTTTTTGAAATTCAAAACGAACGTTTTTTTCTTGAGTGTCCCCTTCCAAGGAGAGGTCTGTTTCTAAATCAGCGGCGACAAGAAAGCCTGTATCGGGATCTTTGAATCCAACGATTTCAGGCTTGTTTTTTAGGGTGGCGACATAGATGACATCGTCGTCATCAAAATTAAGGCGAACAGAAACGTTGGCTCTCTTTTTTGATTTTTTGTTGTCGTTGTCAAGACCGTTAAAGGTGACATCACGAAAGAGGGGGTGCTTTGTTGCGAGTTGTGGCATAATGGCTAAAACTTCCTTTCTATAGATGGTTTAATGTGTGGGTTTTTTGGTGGTCCTTTCTGTTTTTTTTGTTTTTTGTTATCTTCATCTTATCAAAAAGAAGGGGTGTTGTCTAGAAAAAACTAGAGCGAATTTTTCCTCGTGCTTTTCTTTTTGATTGACTTTTGATATACTTAAAGTATCTTATAGTAGTTAGAAAGGAGGGCTTCTTGTTGGCTCTTTCGATGTTATTTAAAGAAGCATCTCAATCGTTGGATTTAAAAATGCCTAGTCATACACGGGTGTATCGATTAGGCGACCGTGTCTTTTATAAACTGCGGGATATTGCCTTATTGAATGATGTGCCTTCTTATAAGTTGAGATACATGTTTATGGATGGTCAGCTTGATACCTTATTTACGCTTTATCAGGATCAAGAAACGCGTCGGTATTATGTGGCGTTTGGACAAGCGAGACCTGCTGAATGGCCAATTCGCCCATTTGTATATGCTTTAGAGGAAGGGGGCGTTTATGAAACTCGTTAGAAATAGTCCTTTTTCATTAGCTGTCAAATGGATCTTATTGGTTGCTTTTGTTTTTCTTGGCATTAATATTTTTAAATCGCCTTTCTTTGCTTGGAACATTCCTGCTTTTTTAGCTTATGTCGCTTTTGTGTCGATTTTGATTTCAACAACACCAACGCAACGTGGGGTCTTGCCTCGTATTTGGTCTATTTTGCGTAATAAAAAACGTCAGTCTATTATTTGTAAGGATGTGACTTTGACGTCTATTTCAGGAAGTGGTTTCAACATTAAAGAAGTGGACATGGACAATGAAGGTCAATCTGGTTTTCGTTTTATGATGATGAAATCTCGAACGGATGGGCTTTGGTATATTCCTTTATCTGTTTCAGGTATGGCCAATTATTGGACCTCTAATCAAGATTTGGAAGCTCATAATATGGAAGTGAAAGCATGTATGAACCTTCTTGATGGTGGGGAAAAATGGTATGACGTTAACATGCGTGATTTGAACGTTGTCATGATTGATTTGGCTGAAGAATTGCGTACACAAGTAACAGGTGACGATGAATTGGACGCGCTTACTTATCAACGTCATGTGAATTTGCAATATGCAGGTAGTGAAGCGCATAAGACCTTGCAACAGTATATCGTGTTAGGTCTTCGTAAAAAATCCATTGGTAAAGTGATTGGACAGTTGAATCGTGTCTATAAATTGTCGGTTCCCAATTATCCTGTTGACGTTGTTCTTGCGGCTATGGGTAATGGCGCAGGTCTTTATTTAGAAGAAAGTGAGCCTAAAAAACAAGTTATTGGACGTGGAAAGAAAGGGGTTAAAAAAGCACCTGCTAAAAAAGAGAAACGTCGTGGTAAAAAAGCACTTGTTAAAAAAGGTAAAAAAGTATCTGTTAAAAAAGAAAAACGTCGTGACCTTAAAAAGTCTAAACGCCGTCGTCGTTAAGTCTTATCGAAAGATAGGGCTTTTTTTGTAGGCTGTCTTTTATTTTTGCATCTTCTTTGATATAATGAAAGTAACTCATATTGTATAGAAAGGGCTATAGTAAATTATGGCAAAGAAAAAACGTCGTCCAAAGACGGAAAATGCCCGTCGGAATAAGCAAACGACCGACGATGTGGTTAAAATTTCGGATGCCCGTTCTGCATTTTCTTGGTCTATTTTTTGGGATGAGGTTGTGCTTGAACGGATTAAGCAGATTCAAGAGTATTTGAAACGTCGTGGGTTTTACGCCTTTATGACGGCGGATTCACAATATCGGAATCGGTTGATTTTAAAACTGTTTGTTCTTTTTTTGGGCTTTATGATCGGGGTTGTGCCTCGTATTAATGATATGAAGGCAAAGGTTATGGTGCAGACCTCACAATCTGAAATTAAGCAAATTCAGAATAAGGTTTATACTTATGCACCGATAACCATTAAACCCATGGCCTCTAGTCATTATAATGGGAAGCATGTCATCGTGTTTGACGTTCAGGGGAGTACCGAAGACGGTGTGTCATCGTCTGTGGATGATTATGTGGTTAAGTTAAGTGCTTTTTCAGGCGTTAAGGATTCTGAGCGTGTGACCTACAAGCATACGGTTGTTCCAATTTCAGCCAATGAACGTTTGGTGGTGCTTTATATTGATACGTCTAAACAAACAGTGGTGTCAGGACATTATAATGTCTTTATCAATCAACCTGATGTTGTTGATAATAAGGATGCCCAGGATAATTTCAATATTATGATTTCCTTATCGAATGCGCAAGAGACCAATGAATTGTACAATGCGTCTGGTTTGTCTTTAGAAGCCTTGTCTGGTAAGTTGCTTGAAAGTGCATCGGTTGATGATGCAGGTATTGATAAGGCACAAAAAGAATTGGATAAAGCCTTGAATGTTTATAGTAATACTATTAAACGTCTTGAGGTTCAAGGTGGTAAGGTTGAACCAAGTGTTGATAGTGTTAAAGAATATGTCCGTAGTCATTCGTATTTCTCTTATTTGACGGATCGTTCAGGTGTTGCGGATATTCGTGATGAAGATGATGATGCGTCAGATATGGACTTTAGTAACGGTCCTTCGTCTAGTGATGCTGTGGTCGCTCTAGAAATGAATGGGAAGCGTTATGTGTCAGGGGAAACGGATGAAAAATCAGCTAATGATCCTTACTATGATGAATTGAATAACCTTCAAACAGCTTATTCATCAGTGCTTTCTAATTTGACAGCTCTTAATTCGGTACGTCAACAACGTTACCAACAATTGTCTAAGTTGGCCTATGTGCTTCGTTCTAATGTTGATATTGATGACTTTAAAGATGATGGTCATGTGAAAGTCAATAGTTCGCTAGATGATAAATAACTCTCAGTTTGAGAGTTATTTTTTTGTTTGTGTGGGGGTTATTTTGTTTGAAAAAGGGGTTGTTTTTGTTTGAAAAGGGGGTTATTTTTGTCTGGAGTGGGGCGATTTTTGTTTGAGATGAGGTAATTTTTGTTTGAAAAAGGGGGCTGTTTTTTGTTTGAGAGGGCGTGATTTTTTTGTCCGAGATGGTGTGATTTTTGTCCTAAAAAGTGTCCGAGAAGGTGTGATTTTTGTCCGAGATGGTGTGATCTTTGTTCGCTTTGTTCAAAAAGGTGTCCGAGAAGGTGTGATTTTTGTCTGAGAGGACGTGTTTTTTGTCCGAAGTTTTGTCCGAGAAGATGTGATTTTTGTCCGAGATGGCGTGATTTTTGTCCGAAAAAGTGTTCAAGAGACTGTTATTTTTGTCCGAGATGGTGTGATTTTTGTCCGAAAAAGTGTCCGAGAGACTGTTATTTTTGTCCGAGATGGTGTGATTTTTGTCCGAAAAAAGTGTCCAAGAAGGGCTTTTTTTGTGTCAAACTGCTTTGATTTTTGTCCGAAAACGTCTTAATTTTGTCCGAGAATTTTGGTCATTTGTCCGAGAATTTGTCCGAGTTTTGCCAAACTATTCTTTATTTAATTAGGTTCAATGCGTTTTAAATGCAGTTATAGAAAGCTTACATTTATCTTTTCATGGATTTTCATAACTTTTTTCATTTTTGACGTTTCGGACAAAATTTTGTCCGAGAATCTGTGTATTTTGTCCGAGTTTTATTTTTTTCGGACATTTTTTGATTTTTTCGGACAAAAAGTTTGTGAAATTTGATCAATCTTATTTGATGTATCAAATGAATATTTTGGGTTCATTTTCGGACATTTTTGAAAAGCCGATGAATATCGGGCTTTTATTTTGGATAAATTTTCATTGTTTTAATCTTCTAATGGTGTTTAGCCTTGCGGTTGTCTGTTTTCAATAATTTTCATTAGAGTCTCTAATTGTATATTTTTTGGAGGTCTTTGGTTTTGAGTGGTGATTTTTGGTTATGAAAACAAACAGCCACGCGGTTTGTGAGACTTTTTTTCCTTGACTTTTTTAAAGGCTTCGGACATTTTCGGACAAAATGATTCTAATCTTCGGACATTTTCGGACAAAATTTTTGAGGTTTCGGACATTTTCGGACAAATTCTCGGACAAAATTCAAAATATACA